>ENA-UESD01002986-UESD01002986.1-human-gut-metagenome-genome-assembly--contig:-NODE-2986-length-11323-cov-2.983194_pt1 | contig 11323 bp, 9 predicted proteins | sample MGYA00242985_ERZ507986 | MGnify/ENA primary metagenome ERZ507986 (study PRJEB26167, sample SAMN06115408) | human gut metagenome | host: Homo sapiens | place: China:Guangxi | collected 2016-04-06...
CCCGCATGAAGGAGCTGGAAACGGCGGACAAGAAGCCGGAAGCATGAGCAGCTACGATGCGCTGGCCGCCAGTTATGACGGCCTGATGGCCGACGGAGTGTACCGGCGGCGGGCAGACTATCTGGAAAAGCTGTTCCAGAAAAGCGCCATCCCGGTGCGGACGGTTCTGGATCTGGCCTGCGGTACCGGCACCATTGCCTGCCTGCTGGCGGCGAAGGGGTACGACGTGACGGCTACCGACCTGTCGGAAGAGATGCTGACGCAGGGAATGAATAAAGCGGCGGCGCTGGAAAGGCCGCCGTTCTTTCTGCTGCAATCCATGCCGAAGCTCCATCTGCTGGAGCCGGTGGACGCGGCGGTGTCCACACTGGACTCCCTGAACTATCTGACACGAGAGAAGGACATCCGGGAGACGTTCCGGCGGGTGTTCCGCTATCTCAAGCCCGGCGGAAGCTTCATTTTTGACGTCAATACCCCTTACAAGCTCCGGCGGATGGATTGCCAACTCTACACCGATGAAACAGAGGACAGCTACTGCGTCTGGCGCACATTTTTCTCGGAAAAGACGAAAATCTGCACCTATCAGGTGGATCTGTTCCGTCTGCGTCCTGATGGCGCATGGGAGCGGGACTATGAGGAGCACCGGGAGCGGGCATGGTCCGCTGCGGAGCTGACGGAGCTTTTGTCGGCGGCGGGCTTTGAGCGCATCCGCATCACCGGCGATCTCTCAGAGCGAGCGCCGAAGGACACAGAGGATCGGTGGATCGTCCGCTGTCGGCGTCCCAAGGAAGGAAAAAACAGCCCCGGTCCGGCCGGAGCATGACAGGAGAACAATATGAGCGACAAATTGGTACGCGCCATCTCCAAGGATGGCTTTGTAAAGGCGGCGGCAGTCTCCACGCGGGAGCTGACGGAGCGCGCCCGGCAGATTCATGATGCGTCCCCGGTGGCCACGGCGGCGCTGGGGCGTCTGCTGGCGGCCGGCTCCATGATGGGCAATGACCTCAAGGGCGACGGAGCCAGCGTAACGCTCCGCATCAAGGGTGACGGCCCCTTGGGAACGCTGCTGGTGGTGTCCGACAATCAGGGCAATGTCCGGGGCAGTGTGCAAAACCCGCAGGCGGACCTGCCGGTCCGTGAGGACGGAAAGCTGGACGTTGGCGGCGGCGTGGGCCACACAGGCACGCTGACGGTCATCAAGGATCTGAATTTGAAGGAGCCGTATGTCGGCAGCGTGGAGCTGCTGGGCGGCGAGATTGCCGAGGACATTGCCAGCTACTTTGTGGAATCCGAACAGATTCCCACCGCCTGCGGCCTTGGCGTACTGGTGGATCGGGACCGCAGTGTGCTCCGCGCCGGCGGCTATCTCATTCAGCTTCTTCCGGGTGCGCCGGAGGGCATCATCGACCGACTGGAAAAGGGCATCATGGAGGCAGGCCCCGTCACAAAGCTCCTGCTGGACAACGATGACCCGGAGAGCCTGCTGCGGCGGGTCATGAGCGGCTTCGAGCTGGATATTCTGGAAACGGCACCGGTAGAATACCGCTGCTATTGCAGCCGGGAGCGGATGGCCGCCGCGCTGGTGAGCCTTGGCGGCGCACAGCTCAGTGAGCTTGCGGAGGATGAGAACGGAATCGAGCTGACTTGCCAGTTCTGCGACAGCCGCCAGCGGTTCACGCAGGAGGATATTCGCCGGCTTCTGGAAACGGCCCGAAAAAAAAATTAAAAAAGTTTGTGGTTTAGGGTTGACAAACGGGGTGCTTCTGCATATAATAAATTTTGTCGCTTGACGGCGGCTACATCCGCGGGAGCATAGCTCAGCTGGTTAGAGCACCTGCCTTACAAGCAGGGGGTCACTGGTTCGAGTCCAGTTGTTCCCACCACAAAAATGGCCCGGTAGTTCAGTTGGTTAGAACGCTAGCCTGTCACGCTAGAGGTCGACGGTTCGAGCCCGTTCCGGGTCGCCATATTTGCTGCTGTAGCTCAGTCGGTAGAGCGCATCCTTGGTAAGGATGAGGTCGCGGGTTCAATTCCCGCCAGAAGCTCCATCTTCAAGCTAGACCCATAGCAGCCCAAACCTAAACATAATATTATGGCTAAAGAGCAATTCCAGCGCAACAAGCCCCACGTGAACGTGGGCACCATCGGTCACGTTGACCACGGCAAAACCTCCCTTACCGCCGCCATTACTTCAGTGCTCGCTAAGAAGGGTTTCGCCGAAGCACGCGGCTATGATCAGATTGACGCCGCCCCCGAAGAACGCGAACGCGGCATCACCATCTCCACGGCTCACGTTGAATACGAAACGGAAAACCGCCACTATGCCCACGTTGACTGCCCGGGACACGCCGACTATGTGAAAAACATGATCACCGGCGCTGCCCAGATGGACGGCGCCATCCTTGTGGTTGCCGCTTCCGACGGCCCGATGCCGCAGACCCGGGAACACAGCCTCCTTGCCCGCCAGGTGGGCGTTCCCGCCATTGTCGTTTACATGAACAAGTGCGACCTGGTTGACGATCCCGACCTTCTTGAACTCGTGGAAATGGAAATCCGCGAACTTCTCAACGAATACGAATTCCCGGGCGACGACACCCCCATTATCAAGGGTTCCGCCGTTAAGGCTCTGGAAGGCGATGCCGCTGCCGAAGATTCCATCATGGAACTTATGGCCGCTGTTGACTCCTACATCCCGCAGCCCGAACGTCCTGTAGACCAGCCCTTCCTCATGCCTGTGGAAGACGTATTCTCCATCTCCGGCCGCGGCACCGTGGCTACCGGCCGTATCGAACGCGGCGTCATCAAGAAGATGGAAGAAGTGGAAATCATCGGCATCAAGGACACCCAGAAAACCGCCGTTACGGACATCGAAATGTTCCGTAAGTTGCTTGACGAAGGCCAGGCCGGCGACAACGTTGGTCTGCTCCTCCGCGGCCTGAAGAAGGAAGATATCGAACGCGGCCAGGTAATCATCAAGCCCGGCACCGTGAAGCCCCACAAAAACTTCAAGGCAGAAGTTTACGTCCTGACCAAGGAAGAAGGCGGCCGTCACACTCCGTTCTTCAACAACTACCGCCCGCAGTTCTACGTCCGTACAACGGACGTGACCGGTTGCTGCACCCTTCCCGAAGGTGTGGAAATGGTGATGCCCGGCGACAACGTCAACCTGGAAGTCCAGCTCATCACTCCGATCGCCATGGAAAAAGCCATGCGATTCGCTATCCGCGAAGGCGGCCGCACCGTGGGTGCCGGTCGTATCAGCGAAATCCTTGACTAAGTTCCTCAGGAACTTGTAGAGGAATCTACATCAGGTTTAATGAGGGGGCCTCCCCGCAGGCCCCCTCATTTCCCACGAAAGAAGAGACTCCAACAGGTCAGTAGTTCAATTGGTAGAGCGTTGGTCTCCAAAACCAAAAGTTGGGGGTTCGAGTCCCTCCTGACCTGCCCCTTCTTTCCAAATACACCACCCCACCTTGAAGCATGTTTCGCAAGATTTCTCAATTCATCGCCGAAGTTAAGGGCGAACTTAAGAAGACGACCTGGCCCTGGGAAAGCGACCCCAAGGTGAAAGGTTTCAAAAAATTCCGCGAACTCTGGGGTTCCACTCTCGTCGTACTGATTGCCATGGTATTCCTTGGCGCGTTTGTTGCATCGTTCGACATCTTTCTTCACAGCGTGGTCAACTATCTCATCCAGTTGGCAATCTAGTTTTACTCTCCCCACTTCTTTCTCCGATCATGCCCAGTACCCCAGAGCCTCACGAACAATGGTATGTCCTTCACGTCCTCTCCGGACAGGAAAACAGCGTTCGTGACCGCATCATCCGCAAGGCGAAGGACGCCGAGCTTTCCGACTTCATTTACCGGGTGGAAGTCCCCACGGAACTTATTTCCGAAGTGCGCAACGGCAAAAAAACGGAACGTCACAGCAAACTCTTTCCCGGGTACGTTTATGCCAACATGTACCTGCTGGAAGCGGACGGCACCCTGAACAAGGACCTTTGGTACTTCATCCAGCAAATTGACGGTGTCATCAGCATTGCCGGCTCCCGCAACGCCCCCCTCCCCATGCGCAAGCGCGAGGTGGAAGACCTTCTGCCCCTGTTGGATGCGGAAGCCGTTGCCGCCCGCCCCAAGGTGGAATTCGCCGTCGGCGACCCTGTGCGCGTGTGCGAAGGCCCGTTCCAGAGCCAGGAAGGCACCATCGAAGAAATCGACCCGGAAAAGGGCAAGCTGCGTGTCAGCGTCTCCATTTTTGGCCGCGCCACGCCTGTGGACCTGGAATACTGGCAGGTGGAAAAAGCCTGAATTTTCTTTGCGTCTCCCCCTCCATCAGTCCCATTCCCGTTTATTTTCTCCGCTAACAAAGCAAAACCATGGCAAAAGAAATAACCAAAATCATCAAGCTCCAGATCAATGCCGGAGCCGCTAACCCCTCCCCGCCCGTGGGTCCGGCACTTGGTCAGGCCGGTGTAAACATCATGGCATTCTGCAAGGAGTTCAACGCCGCCACGCAAAAGCAGGCCGGCGATCTCCTGCCGACCGTCATCACGGTTTACAAGGACAAGTCATTTTCTTTCATCACCAAGCAGCCCCCGGGCAGCGTGCTTCTCAAGAAAGCCGCAGGCATCGCCTCCGGCTCCGGCGAACCGAACAAAAAGAAAGTCGCCACTCTTTCCAAGGCTAAGCTGATGGAAGTTGTCAACACCAAACTCCCTGACCTCAACACAAAAGACCCTGAACGCGCCGCTCGCATTCTTGCCGGCCAGGCTCGCCAGATGGGCATTGAAGTTGAAGGTATGTAACACTCACCGCAGGAGGATTAAACCAGTCCGAACGCACTGCCAAATACACACATGTCTACCAAACGCAGCAAGCGATATCAAGAAGCAGCAAAGCTTGTTATTCCTAACAAGAACTACAGCATCACGGAAGCCGTGGAAACCATGAAATCCTTCCCGGCACCGAAATTCGACCCGACCGTCACCGTCTCCTTCCACCTGACTGTGGACCCCCGCAAATCCGACCAGATGGTTCGCGGCAGCGTTTCCCTGCCTAACGGCACGGGCAAAAACGTCCGCGTCCTCGTCTTCGCTCAGGGCGATGCCGCCAAGGCCGCCCAGGAAGCCGGAGCCGAATTCGTGGGGTTTGAAGATCTCATCAAGAAAGTCCAGGGAGGATTTGTTGACTTTGATACGGCCATTGCCACCCCCGACGCCATGACGGAGGTTCGCAAGGTTGCCCGTGTTCTGGGTCCGCGCGGCCTGATGCCCAACCCGAAAACCGGTACCGTCACGGACGATACGGCCAAGGCTGTGAAGGAAGTGAAGGCCGGCCGCGTTGACTACAAGGTTGACAAGAACGCCAATATCTCCGCCGCTGTAGGCAAACTGTCTTTCTCCAACGAAAGCATCGCCGAAAACATCGCTGCCCTGATTGATTCCGTCGTCAAGGCCCGCCCGGCTTCCGCCAAGGGCGCCTACATTGAATCTGTCACCGTTTCATGCGCCATGTGCCCCGGTCTGCCGGTTGACACCGCTTCCATCGCCAAACTGTAACCCGAACCGATTTAGCACACCATGAATCCTGACAAGCGTATCATCATTGACGACCTGACCGCTCGCGTCAACGCCTCCCCGTTCCTGATCGTCGTGGACTACACCTCGATCACCGTGCCTGAGTTCACCAATCTGCGTTCCGCCCTGGCCGCCTGCGGCGCTCAGTGCCACGTAGCCAAGAACAACTTCATGCGCACGGCTCTGACGGATGCCGGCCTTCCCGACATTGGGGAACACCTCGTCGGCCAGACCGCTTTCGTGACCGGCGCATCCGACGTAGCAGGCGCCGCCAAGGCCATCAACACCTTTGCCAAGGCTTCCAAGAAAGCCGAATACAAGGTGGCGATCCTGGATGGAGCCATTCTTTCCGCGGATGAAATCCGCGCCATCGGCGAACTGCCTCCCCGCGACCAGTTGCTTGCCAAACTCCTTGGCACTATCAACGCGGCCGGTTCCGCTCTTGCCCGAGTTATTCAGGCATATGTGGACAAAGAAAACGGCGGCAGCGAAGAACCCGCCGCCTAATACCAACCCCTTGACCGGACGGTCCGGTTGCACTCTAGCCAAATGTGTGAAAATCGGACCCGACTCTCCTACAGGTTCCTTGTCGGAACTCCGGCCGGAGAACTGAAATGCCAAGTTGGCTCTTGGCGCGACTCGAAACCAAACTAGAAAACAATACAATGGCTGATATTAACAAAATCGCTGAAGAACTCGGCACCCTTACCATCCTGGAAGCTGCCGACCTCGTCAAGCTTCTGGAAGAAAAGTGGGGCGTTTCCGCCGCTGCTCCCGTAGCTGCCGCCGGCGCTGCCGCCGCTCCTGCCGAAGCTGAAGAAGAAAAGACCGAATTCAACGTCGTCCTGACGGAAGCCGGCGCCAACAAGATCGCCGTAATTAAAGCCGTCCGCGAAGTGAAGGCCGGCCTCGGCCTGGTGGACGCCAAGAAACTGGTTGAAGGCACTCCCGCCGTCATCCTGGAAGCTGTCTCCAAGGACGAAGCTAACGCCGCCAAGGCCAAGCTGGAAGAAGCTGGCGCCAAGGTAGACGTCAAGTAAGCTTTTTACTTCCCGCGCAACAGGAGAAAAGCCGTTTTTCTCCTGTTGCGCTTCCTCGTCTTCACATCCCGCGTGACCGACTAGAGGCCTTTTATTTCGTAAAACGCTTCCAGTCGGTTCCGTCCCCCAGGGAAAGAACCGCCCAACCCGGCATCCGGGTTTTTCAGGATGCAAACCATAACATCTCCGCCACAGCAGCCCATGTCAAAGCGACTCTACTTCGGGAATATCAAGGAAGTCATCGAACCTCCGAACCTTATTGAGATTCAACTTCAATCATACTTCGATTTTCTACAACAGGACACGCCGGCCGCGGCCAGGAAAAACATCGGGTTACAAGGCGTTCTGAAGGAAATCTTTCCTATCAAGAGCTATGACGAAAACATTGAGCTCGACTTCGTCTCCTATGACATTGAACAGCCGAAGATGAGCGATTACGAGGCCATCCGCGCGGGGGAAACCTACAGCGCCGCCCTTCAGGTCACCTTCAAGCTCAAATCCGACAACGAGTCCAAGGAAGAAACGGTCTATATGGGAGAACTCCCCATGATGACCAACCGCGGCACCTTTGTCATCAACGGCGCCGAACGCGTCATTGTGTCCCAGCTGCACCGTTCCCCGGGCATTTGCTTTGAAAGCGCCCAACATCTGAACGGAAAACTGCTCCACTCCTTCCGCATCATCCCGGACCGGGGCTCCTGGCTGGAGGTCCAGTTTGACACCAACGACCTGCTTTACGTTTACCTTGACCGCCGCCGCCGCCGCCGCAAATTCCTTGCGACGACGTTTATGCGCTACCTGGGCTTCAAAACGGACCGTGACATCGTCAGCCAGTTCTACAACATCCGCACGCTTCCCCTGAGCGAAGACATGACGGAAGAAGATCTGCACAACCTTGTGGCTGTGGACACGATCAAGGACAAGGACCTGGTTCTTGCCAAGGCTTTCGAACAGCTCAATATGGGTGTGGTTCGCCAGCTCCTCCAGTTCGGCATCAAGAAAATCGACGTCATTGACCAGAGCGAGGACGACGTGCTGATCAAAACCCTGAAGAAGGATCCCGCTCACGACGAAGAATCCGCCCTCAAGGAAATCTACAAACGCCTGCGTCCCGGAGATCCTGCTACTGCCGCTCAGGCACGCACCCTGCTTAAGAGGCTTTTTGACGATCCCAAGAAATACGACCTCACCCGCGTGGGGCGCTACAAAATCAACCAGAAACTCGGGCTGGACACCAGCTTGGACCAGCGCCTGATGACGGCGGAAGATTTCCTGGCCGCCCTCAAATACCTCCTGCGCCTCAAGAAGGGCGAAGGCATGGTGGACGACATCGACCACCTGGGCAGCCGCCGCGTACGTGCCGTAGGCGAACTCATGGCCAATCAATGCCGCGTAGGCCTTGCCCGCACCGAGCGCTTGGTCAAGGAACGCATGACCCTCATTGACCAGAACATTGAAGGCGTCACGCCCAGCAAACTCATCAATCCGAAGGCCCTCAGCGCCGTCGTGCGCGACTTCTTCGGCCGCTCCCAGCTCTCCCAATTCATGGACCAGATCAACCCCCTCGCGGAATTGACGCACAAGCGCCGTCTTTCCGCCCTGGGGCCCGGCGGCCTGAACCGTGACCGGGCCGGATTCGAAGTCCGGGACGTACACCCCTCCCACTACGGGCGCATTTGCCCCATTGAAACGCCGGAAGGTCCCAACATCGGCCTGATCAACTCCATGTGTACCTACGCCCGCATCAATGAATTCGGATTCATTGAAACGCCTTACCGCAAGGTGGAAAATGGCAGGGTCACCAATACCATCGAATACGTCACCGCCGATCAGGAAGAAGGCTATCTCATCGCCCAGGCCAATAACCCGCTGGACGAACAGGGCAACTTCACGACCTCCCGCGTAACCGCCCGTGAAAAAGGCGAATTCATCGAAGTGGATCCGGCAGACGTGCATTACATGGACGTTTCTCCCAAGCAGCTCGTTTCCATCGCCGCCGGTCTTATCCCCTTCCTGGAACATGACGATGCCAACCGCGCCCTGATGGGCTCCAACATGCAGCGCCAGGGCGTGCCTCTGATGGTAGCGGAATCTCCATACGTGGGAACCGGCATCGAAGGAAAGTGCGCCAGGGACTCCCGTTCCGTCGTTCTGGCGGAAGCGGACGGCATCGTGGCCTCCGCCACGGCTGAAGTCATTATCACCACGAAAGACGGGGAACTGCCCGTGCGTCCGGAAGTATTCCTGTCCGATCCCGACAGTGTGCGCACGGACCGCGACAATGGCGTTTACGTCTATCCCCTGCGCAAGTTCATGCGTTCCAATGCCGGAACCTGCATCAACCAGCGTCCGATCGTGCGCCGCGGCGACAAAATCAAAACCGGCGACGTGCTGGCGGACGGCCCGAACACGGACCAGGGCGAACTGGCTCTCGGCCGCAATGTTCTGGTGGCCTATATGCCGTGGAACGGTTACAACTTCGAAGACGCTATTGTTATCTCCGAAAAAACCGTGAAGGAAGACACCTTCACTTCCATTCATATCTCCGAGTTTGAAGTTCAGGCCCGTGACACCAAGCTGGGTCCGGAAGAAATCACCCGTGATATCCCGAACGCCGGTGATGAAGCCCTGAAAAACCTGGATCATGACGGCGTCATCCGCATCGGCGCGGAAGTGAAGCCCGGCGACATCCTCGTCGGCAAAATCACCCCCAAATCGGAAACGGAACTGGCTCCGGAAGAACGTCTCCTCCGCGCCATTTTCGGTGAAAAGGCCGCAGAAGTGAAAGATACCTCACTCCGTGTCCCCTCCGGCTGCACCGGCATCGTGATGGATGTGCGCATTTCTTCCACAGGCTCCGGCCACCACCGCGGCGACCTCGTCGTAGACAGCGCGGAAAAGAAAAAGCAGTTCAAGAAAATCAACGACGAACATAAAAAGAAGAAGGAGCAGCTCATTGACCAGTTGACCAAGAAGCTCTCCGATATTCTTCTGGGTGAAAAAATCCCGCTGGACGTCGTCAATGAACAGACCGGTGAAATCATCATCCCGGCCAACAGGAAAATCACCAAGACCCTGTTGCGTAAACTGGCCCTGGTTCACGACCACATCGAAATCGAACCCAGCCCGATTCGCAACAAGATTCTGGAAATCATCACTTCGTTTGAAGGCCGCTTTACGGAACTGGATGACGAACGGGAACACAGGCTGGATCAGATGGAATCCGGGGACGAATCCGAACCCGGCGGACTGAAGGAAGTTAAAGTATATATCGCCGCCAAGCGCAAGCTCGGCGTGGGTGACAAGATGGCCGGTCGCCACGGCAACAAAGGCGTCGTTGCCAAAATCGTCCCGGAACAGGATATGCCCTTCCTCGCGGACGGTACTCCGGTGGATATCGTTCTGAACCCCTTGGGCGTGCCTTCCCGAATGAATGTGGGGCAGGTGCTTGAAGCCCACCTCGGCATCGCTGCCAGGGCCCTTGGCTTCAAGGTGGCTACCCCGGTGTTCGACGGGATCAGTGAAGAAACCATCTGGAATTACATGTCCGAAGCCAAGAAGGTGGACGGTTTCACCTGGATCGGTGACGGCAAGGACGGCACCGTGGGAGGGAAGAGTACCCTTTATGACGGCCTGACCGGCGAACCTTTCCATAACCCGGTGGTGGTAGGCCAGACCTACATGCTCAAACTGAACCACCTGGTGGCGGACAAGATTCACGCCCGCGCCGTGGGTCCGTACAGCCTGGTCACGCAGCAGCCTCTGGGCGGCAAGGCCCAATACGGCGGTCAGCGTTTCGGGGAAATGGAAGTGTGGGCGCTGGAAGCCTATGGCGCCGCCTATACCCTCCAGGAACTTCTCACCGTCAAGTCCGACGACGTTCAGGGCCGTACCCGCATTTACGAATCCATCGTGAAGGGGGATAATACCCTGGAAGCCGGAACTCCGGAATCTTTCAACGTTCTGATGAAGGAAATGCAGTCCCTGGGGCTGAACGTACGCCCCGGCAGCAAGGATGAACAACCCTCCCTGCAACTCGGCGGCACGGATCTCACTCCCGTGGACGGCATGACGGAAGGCTTTGACAGCGACGACATGGCCGGCCTGGCGGACGTCGACTTCTCCGACCTCAAATTCTAATATCCACCGCATTCCGCCCCCGTGCCGCAAAACGCGGGGGCGGGCACCAAACATCCTTTAAACTTTCAATATATGTCTGACACCCCCACCATCAGGGAAATGCACGGCCTGAGCGACAAGCCCCGGACCTTTGACCAGGTTGCCATCACCGTGGCGGATCCGGATACCATCCGCAGCTGGTCATTCGGTGAAGTCGTCAACCCGGAAACCATCAACTACCGCACGTTCAAGCCGGAAAAAGGCGGCCTGTTCTGCGAACGCATCTGCGGGCCCACCCGAGACATGGAATGCGCCTGCGGCAAGTACAAGCGCATCAAGCATAAGGGCATCACCTGCGACCGCTGCGGCGTGGAAGTAACCAACGCGCGCGTGCGCCGCGAACGAATGGGCCATATTGAACTGGCCGTTCCGGTTTCCCATATCTGGTTTTACAAATGCATGCCCAGCCGCATTGGCCTTATGCTGGACATGACAGCCCGCCATTTGGAACGCGTGATTTACTATGAAGACTACATCGTGGTAGATCCCGGCAGTACCCCTCTGGAAAAGGGGGCCATCCTGACGGAAG
>ENA-UESD01002989-UESD01002989.1-human-gut-metagenome-genome-assembly--contig:-NODE-2989-length-11311-cov-2.593733_pt1 | contig 11311 bp, 8 predicted proteins | sample MGYA00242985_ERZ507986 | MGnify/ENA primary metagenome ERZ507986 (study PRJEB26167, sample SAMN06115408) | human gut metagenome | host: Homo sapiens | place: China:Guangxi | collected 2016-04-06...
GTCTTTCTTTCCCTGTCAGCCTTCCGGTCATCAGTATTTCCCAAATATATATCAGCGGAATATTCCTCTGTTTCCGTTTCAATCCTCAACGCGCCGGAATCCTCTTCCTCCACGTCCGCATAGGAAAGACCGCACAGGAAAACTGCGCAACCTATTAAAAGGATTCTTATATTGTTAACAACAACTGCCATCAGACGCAGATGATATCTTATTGCCATTTCCCATTATTTCATAGCAAAAAGCTCTAACATTCCGCATCCTTTGCCTGCTAAAAGATTCTGATGCTCTTCACGCCATAATACATCGCCGCGCCTCTGTTGACGTAGTCTTCCGGGTTTTGCGACAGGTCCACCCAGAAAATGAAAGAACACCACGGGGAGGGAGGAGAGAGGGGAGGAACAATGATTTCCTGAATACCGGCCTTTTTCTGCTCCAGAATCAGGCGGACGCGCTTTTCATGCTGCCCGAACAGAAGCAGATGATCATGTATGGTTGAAAAAACACATATTCCGGACAACGCCAGAAAAACAGCCACAGTTATCTGCGGACGGGGCACGGCACCGGGGATGCCGTACCACATACGAAGAAGGGCCAGCACGCCGATACCGAACAGCAGGGTGGCGGAGAACATGGCATGATCCGCCGGAATGACGGCGGCGGCGAAAGAAAGAGCCATGGCATAAGACGCCAGAATATATGCCGCCGCTATTCCAAAGGGAATTTTCCATGCCCGGAAAGAGTTCCGGTCTCTGTGGAATTTTTTCCAGAGAACCCAGGCAGCCGCCACGCCCAGCAACACCGGAAGAGCCAGGTATTCATGCATCCGGAGCAGGAGCGAAGGGAGAGCTTCCCATCTGCTCCAAAAACCGGAAAGGGGTTCCGCGCAGCCGGGAGTGGCGGAATGCATCCGGGCGGAAATGCCGGGCGCAAGCAGCATGCACAGGGAACCTGCCACCTGAAACGCAAGGCCCGCATAAAACCACAGGGGAAGTTTTTCCTTCCGCACCAGGCGGACAAAGACGAACAAGGCTCCCAGCAACAGCCAGGTTCCCGGAATATTGTTTTCATTGGTCATGCCCGCCGGAAATCCCAGAACAGCCGCAGCGGCAAACTTTCCCCAGCTATTGTTTCTTCCGGAATCTCCCTTTCTCCCGGATTCCGCGTCTTCCAGCAAACCGCGGTACAGACACAGAAAGCCCAGCCAGACGGCGGCGCCCCAGAATAGTTGGTGGCTCCGGAGAGCCAGTAAATCGTGACGCCGGGCCGGGCCGTGCACGTGAACAGCAGGAGAAGCCCCAATCCGAACAGACGCACGTCCGGCCAGGAACGGGGATCCACCCTGCGCCCGGAAGCCAGATAAAACATCATCAGCGCAAGACCGACCTGCACAAAGGGGTTGAGCAGCATGAAGAGCCATTTTCCCGCCGTCGCTACGGCAAAGGCCAGGTATTCCCCTATTCTGGGATTCCAGGTCATGTAGGAGGCTACGCAGCGCTCCCAGACCAGGCTGAAAGAGAAGCAGTGCTCCATGCCCGTCAGGGCATGATGGTACGTATCGGAAGTGAGAGGACTCCACCAGCTGAGCAGCGCCGTATATAATAAGGCGACTGCGGTCAGCGCCCAAAACCACACCCTGGACGTGCGGGGGGACATCATCAGCTCGGATCCGGTTTCCTTTTCCGCAGTGCGGGAGGCAAATCCAGGTCTTCCCCATCAAGAATGAGGGGGCGCACACGGGCAAAAAGGCCGTGGCCCGCACGCTCTTCTTCTCCTTCCTCCGGAGGCAATCCTTCCTCCAGCTCCTTGATGTCAGGCATCGGGACTGACTCCAATTCCGGCTCCGCCTCCGTTTCGGAAATTTGCGCAACAGACGCGGACTCCCGGAGCGTTTCCCCTTCATCCGGAATATCGGAGACAGGCCTTACGGGCACCAGTTCCTCTTCCAATTCACGTTCATCCCTCCTGGAGACGGGGACGGAAAGGTCCGGCTCCGGATGCCGTTCCGGTTCGTCAACCGGGGCAGGAGGAGCAGGCTGAATAATGGTTTTCCCCTCTCCGGGGAAAGATTTTTCCTCCGGCACAAGCACTGTCTGCGGCTCCGCTTCCCGCTGAAGCACAACAGACGGGGAAACAGAGGTCTCTGCCACAGGCACGGCGCCCAGCACGGTCAGGGACAGGCGTTCTTCCGGCTGCTGCTCCACGGAAGCGCCGATGTGGAGGCGCACTCCCCTTCCCAGAATTTCCGCCACACCGTCCACCAGGTCTTCCAGACGCTGCAGCGTCAGGGAACCTCCGCCGCGCACCAGAACCAGGACATCGTCCACTTCTCCCAAACGTTTTTCCAGAAAAAGCGGGGAATGCCGGACCTGGTTCAATATATCCGCCACGGAAGCATCCGCAGACGCTTCACCCACGCCAAAGGAGCAAATCCCTTTTCCCGTTCCGGCTACGCTGAGCAGGTCGTCCAATCCCACCCGGAGCAGGTTTCCGGAAGAATTCAACAGAGACGGCACAATAAGCACGGCGCGGGCAATAAGGGCATTAACCACGGAAAAGGCTTCCAGCACCCCCTTGTCAGGGTCTATGAGGCTTTCCATGGCGTCATTATCAAACCGCAGCACCATGTCGGAATACAGGGCAAGCCGGGCCAAAGCTTCATCCGCCTGGGCAGAGCGCCGTTCCCCCTCAAACCTGAAGGGGCGGATGACAACGCTGACGACATAAGCCCCCTGTTCCTTGGCCAGACGGGCCGCTTCCGGAGCTACGCCGGATCCCGTTCCCCCTCCCAGCCCGGCGGCAAGGACGGCCAACGCGCTGCCTTCCAGCGCACGGAGAATGGAAGACTCGCTTTCACAGGCCGCCTGGGCTCCTACGGAGGCGTCCCCGCCGGAACCGAGGCCCCTGGTAAGCCTGGCGCCCAGATGAATCTTGCACGGAACGGATGAAGCGTTCAATAGGCGGGCATCAAGATTCATGGCGCAAACGGAAGCTGACTGGGGAGCCAGCAGCAGCACTTCCTCCATTACCTTGGTTCCTGCGGCCCCAATGCCGCACAGGCAGATTTTTCCGGACAGGCCGGACGGCCCCTGGGGAGAGATTTCCAGCATGGTTGTTAATTTGGATAAAGATTGATCAGGAGGTCTTCTTTCCGAAGAAGCCCAGCATCCGTCCCAGCCAGCTGCGCTGCTGCGGCAGTTCGGCATCCAGAATCTGGGCATACCGTATCAGGCCTATGGCCGTGCAGTAGCGCGGATCATCCAGGTAGGAAGGCGCACCGTTTTTAACCAGCGTAGGCCGGCTGATGGCCACGCCGAACACGTGGGAGGCCAGTTCCCCCACGCCGCGCATCAGGCTGGCGCCCCCGCACAGGTAAACGCCGTGGCAGCGGTTGCCCTTGAAAGTATCCTTGGGCAGGGAAGATTTGACCAGGTTGAAAATTTCCAGCAGGCGGGAACGGATGATTTCATTCAGCACGTTGCGTTCAATGGCGGCATCCTTCATATGCCCCTCTCCGCGCACGCGCACCATCTCGTTGGTTTTCCCGGAAAAGCTGTTGGCGTCCCCTTCCGTCTTCTTGAGCAGTTCCGCCTGGGCCAGAGGAATGCCGGTCATCAGCGTGATGTCATTGGAAATGTGGTCGCCGCCCAGGGGCACGCATCCGGAGGCCACAAGCTGGCCGTCCTGGTAAAGCACATAGTCCGTCGTGCCCGCACCCATGTCAATAAGCAGAGCGCCCGCCTGCTTGACCTGCCTGTTGAGCACAAACTGGGCCGTGGCAATGGGGGCGAAAACCACATCCGCAATATCCAGCGGGACTTCCCGCACGCAACGGAAGGAGTTGGTGATGCGGGATTTGATTCCGTGGATGATATGGCAGTCGATGTCCAGGGTTCTTCCGGTCAATCCGGCGGGATTGGTCAGGTTCTCCTGCCCGTCCACGGAAAAGAGACCGGGCACGCGGTGCAGGACGAATTGTTCCGGCCCCAGGGCGACGTCCCGGGCGATTTCCGTCACCTCGTCCATATGCTCCTGGGAAATAATGCTTTCATCCGGGGGAAGACGGAACGTTCCCCGGTTGTTCTGCCCCACAATATGGGCGCCTGTCACGGACAGATAGACGGTCATGATATCCACGTCCGCATGGTCCTGGGCCATATTCCAGGCATCGTAAATGCACTGGATGACCTTGGAAGTGTCTTCAATCTCTCCGCGAACCACGCCCTCGCTAGGAACCTCACCCACGCCGATGATTGTCACGGTCGCATCGGGCTTCACTTCGCCCACGACCATGCAAGTCTTGCTTGTCCCTATCTCAAGCCCTACGTGAATTTTTGTCTTAGCCATGAAAATCAAGGAACTATCAACGTCCTCGCACCTGATAGCACATTACTTTCCATTATTCAAGAAAGCCTGCGCGAACATACGCAGAAAACGCGGTTTTCCTCCGCGCTGCCCCGGTTCAAAGGCCTGTGGGATGGCGCACCAGGAAGTGCCTGGTATTGCGGCCGTCCACTCTCCAGCGGGGGCCTTCGCCGCGGCGCCCGCTTCCCGTAGTGTCAAACCGGAGGCCGCAGATGACCATGAAGACGTGTCCATTCTTGGCATAAATGGAAATCCAGTCCCCGGCGCCTTTCTGCCCGTAATTCAGGAAAAGCCTGGAATGGCGGGTGGACGTAAGCAGACCGGCTTCCTTCAGCACAAAGGAAGTGCTGCCGGAACAGTCATAATGGGTATCATGATGCCTCCTGTGCCCCCCGCCCAGCCGGTACGGCTTGTTGACCAGGGAATTGGCCGCCGCAATGGCGCGCTTGACCTGCGAAGGGGCATTTCTGGGGGGAATGGCTTTCCCGTTGTGAAGCACGGCCGTCTTGCCGGGCACAAAGTGGTAGGCGGGAAGACGCGCAGGAGCTTCAACTTGTTGCTGGGAGGAGCAGGAAGAGAGAAAAAGGCCGGCCAAAAGGGCGCCAGCCACGGAGAGAGTTTTGTGGGCCGCAAATGTCATGAGAATTATAAACTGCGGAATTCCCGCCTCCTTGGCAAGAAAATAAATTTCCCCCGTCCACATTACATGGTAGACGGGGGAAAGAAATCAGCAATATTTAGCCATTGGAACGGCTGTGGGCATCTTTTTCCACGGCCGTCCACAGGGAATCCAGGGAAGCCTGGACTTTCGCCAATGCTTCCTTCACAGGATCGCCCGGTTTCCCGTGCCCGAAGAGGTAGTATTTAATCTTGGGTTCCGTTCCGGAGGGGCGCACCGCAAAACTGCGGCCGTCCGCCAGATCTACGAAAATCATTTTTTCCGCCGGAATGGGATCGCCTTCCGCATCCACCATGTCGCCCTTGGAAAAGTCCCGGATGCCGCTGACGGCTACGCCGTCCACTTCCGTGGGAGGATTGGAGGAATAGGAAGCGGCAAGGGCGGCGATTCTGGCCGCGCCGTCCGCGCCTTCCATAACCAGCGATTTTCCCATTTCCAAATACACACCAAACTGCTCAAAGAGTTCATGCAGCAGTTCCAGAAGGCTCTTGCCGATGCTTTCCGCATACGCGGCCAGTTCCGCAAAGATGATGGCGGCGGAGTTGGCGTCCTTGTCCCGCACGAAGTCCTGGGCCAGGTAGCCGTAGCTTTCCTCCCCGCCGAAGACAAAGTAACGGCTGTATTCCAGACGCAGGGCGCGCGTCTGTTCTTCACTCATCTTGCGGTAGCCCTCCCGTTTTTCCGCCGGAATGGCCTGCTCATATTTACCGAGTTTCTGGGCAATATACTTGAACCCCGTGAGGACGTTGACCACTTCATAACCGAAGTGGTGGCCGATGGCGTCCTGAAGCCCCGTCGTCACAAAGGTTTTCACCATCACGGCGCGGGAACGGTTGGAGTCATTGATGATGCCAAGATCGGACATGCTCATGCAGCGGTACCACGCCAGCAGGGAACCGATCTGGTTGCCGGTCAGCAGGTGCATCTTTCCGTCTTCCCCGCGCACGGCCACCCCCATGCGGTCCGCATCCGGGTCCGTGGCGATGACGATGTCTGCTCCGGAAGCATCCGCCTGTTCAATAGCCAGGGCCAGAGCCGGCGGATTTTCCGGGTTGGGGGAAGCAACCGTCGGGAAACGTCCGTCCTGCACATCCTGCGCCGCCACGGTCTGCACGTTGCAGCCCAGTTCCTTCAACAGGGGCACGATGATATGGCCGCCCGTCCCGTGGAGGTTGGAGTAAACGATTTTAGCTCCCCCCTTGTTGAAAAGTTCCGGACGGAGCAGCACGGTTTTCAAGCGGTCCATGTAAATGCGGTCAAAGGAGGAATCCAGCACATGAAGGGTTCCGCGCCGGTCTTCCGGCAACGGTTCATATTCTTCGGAAGTCAGGGAATTGACCTCCTTGATCACGGCCTTGTCATGCGGAGGCACCAGCTGGGCTCCATCATTGAAGTAAGCCTTGAAACCGTTGTCATGGGAGGGGTTGTGGCTGGCGGTCAGCACCACGCCGGAATCCGCATGAAGCTCCCGGATGGCAAAGGAAATTTCAGGAGTGGCGCGGGGGCTGTCGAACAGGTAAATGTCACATCCCAGGTCCGTGCCGATTTTTGCGCAGAATTCGGCAAAGTCACGGGAAAAGTGGCGCGTGTCGTGTCCGATGACCAGGCGGGGCTTCCTGCCCGGGTCCGTAGCCTCCACATGCTTATTCACATAAATGATCAGGCCACGCATGGCCCGCCCCACATTGAAGTAGTTCATGCAGGCGGTCCCCACGCAGGGATATTCCGGGCGGCCGTTCACGCCGCCGTTCCCCTGCTCCGCCCGGGTGACGATGCTGCCGATGGTGCGTCCCCGCAGCCCCCCCGTTCCGAAGGCCAGCGTTTTGTAAAAACGATCGTTCAACTCCTGCCATTCCCCGGCGGCAGCCAGCTCCTCTACGGCCTCGCGCGCTATGGGGGATCTGGTTCCATCCAGCAGAAGGCGGATATTGGTCCGGGAAGACTCCAAAAGCTTCCCTTCTTTAACGGCATTCATCAGGGATTCGTCCAGTGTATTCATGCTGGCGGAATAGTACATCATGCCCCTTGTTTGACAATAGCTCTTTCCATCATGGCCTGAGAAAAAACGCCATATTCATTCCGGCGCGGACGCGGGAAACGCTTTCCTCCCCATCCCCACCTATTTAGAGGGACTGGCGGTCATACAGCTCCCGGTACAACGGGCAAGAGGCATAAAGCTCTGCATGGGAACCGTCCCCGACGATGCGCCCGCCCTCAAACACCAGAATGCGCGTCGCCACGCGGATGGAACTGAAACGGTGGGCCACAATAAGCGCCGTCCTTCCCTCCACCAGCCGGTCCAGTTCCTGCTGGATCAGGGCCTCGCTTTCCGCATCCAGGGACGCGGTGGCTTCATCCAGAATCAGGATGGGAGCATCCTTCAGGAAAGCGCGGGCAATCGCTACGCGCTGCCGCTGGCCGCCGGACAATCCGCTGCCTCCGTCGCCAAGCATGGTTTGATAGCCGTCCGGCATGCCCATGATGAAACCGTCCGCAGCCGCGGCGCGCGCCGCGGCCACCACCTCATCATCCGTAGCGTCCTGACGTCCCAAACGGATATTTTCCATAATGGTGCCGTGGAACAGGACGGGGTGCTGGGAGACGAAGGCGATATTCTTGCGCACATCATGCAGGGAAGCGACCCTCACATCCACGCCATCCACGCGCAGGGCTCCGGAACTAACGTCATAAAACCTGGGAAGAAGGCTGGCAAATGTCGTTTTTCCGGCGCCGCTGGGCCCTACCAGCCCCACTACTTCCCCGGGGCGGATATGCACGTTGATGCCGTCCAGCACCTTGCGGGCGCCGTCATAGGAAAAGGAAACGCCGTCATAATCCAGGCGGCCGGCGGCGCGTCCCATAGGAACGGGATCAACGGCCTCCGGCATGGTATCCGGTTCTTTCAGGAGGTAATTGATGCGCTCCAGGGAAGCATAAGCGCTCTTCAAATTGGTGAGCGTCACGCCCAGCCGTTTGAGAGGGTCGTAACACATGAACAGGGCGGCGGCCAAAGCAGTGAAATCAGCCTTGGTGATGCCCATTTCATGCCCCCTTACCAGCAAAACGCCCAGGCCCAGCGCCGTCACCATTTCCAGCACGGGAACCAGGAAGTGCCTGTACTTCACCGTTCTGAGATTGATTTTGAAAAAACGCCGGATCAGCCCCAGGAAAAGTTTTACCTGCTGTTCCTGCATTCCGTAGGAACGGATTTCACGCTGGGAGGCCAAATTCTCCTGGGCGGCGGCCGTAATATTGCCCAGTTCGTCCTGAGCCTGTTTGGACTTCTTCATCACGCGGCGGCCGAAAAAGCGGATGGGCCATATGGCCAGCGCAATCAGCCCCAGATTCATCAGGACCAAAGCCGTATTCGGATCAACGAATACCTTGTACACCAGGAAGGCAAGGGCGGTCAGCAGAGTCAGGGGCTGCTTGATGATGTCATTGGCCGCAACCACCAGCCCCCCCTGCACGTTGGCGGCGTCATTGATAAGCCGGCTGATCAGGTCTCCCCGTTTCTGGCGGTCAATGAAGGAAAGGGGCAGCGTCTGCAATTTGGAAAAGGCGTCCAGCCTGATTGCTTCCAGCACTTTCATGCTGACGATGCTGATCCAGTACACGTTGAAGAACGTGCCTATGCCCCGGACGGCGAAGACCAGAGGCAGCAGGGAGCATACGGCCAGCAGCACCGCCATGCGCATGTGTTCCGGGGCCACCAGCCGGGCGATCATGTCCTGAAGCTCCGGGGGAATCTGTGTATTGTCGAATACCACCGGAAATACTTTGGCAATCATCAGCGGAAAGCCGAAACCGCTGGCGGCGGCGGCCAGAGCCCCGGCAGCCAGAGCGGCAATGAACAGCTTCATCACGGGCTTCAAATACCGCGCATATTCAAAAAACCGGCTTAACATGAGGCGCCTCCTTCCTCCTCCGCAATCATCTGCTGCTTATTGTAAAGTTCCCGGTACAGGGGAGAAGAAGCCATCAGCTCCTCATGCGTGCCGTCTGCAACCACGCTTCCCTTCTCCAGCACCAGAATGCGGTCCGCCATCCGGATGGTGCTGAAACGGTGGGCAATAATGAACGTCGTGCGGCCGGAAGCCAGTTTCTCAATCTCCTTCTGAATCTGTTCCTCGCTCTTCATATCCAGGGAAGCCGTAGCTTCATCCAGCACCAGGATGGGAGCGTTTTTCAGAAAGGCCCTCGCCAGGGAAACGCGCTGCCGCTGGCCGCCGGAAAGCCCTTCCCCCATTTCCCCGATCATGCGGGAATACCCTTCCCCCGTCTCATGGATAAAACTGTCCACGGCAGACATGCGCCCGGCTTCTTCCACTTCCGCGTCGGAAGCGTCCGGACGGCCGATGCGTATATTATCCGCCACGGAGCCGCGGAACAGAACGGGATACTGGGAAACCAGCGCTATGTGGGAAAGAAGATCCTTTTTACCCATCTCCCGCACGTCGATGCCGTCCACCTCCACGCTGCCGGAAAGGACATCATAAAAACGGCACAGCAAATTAATGAACGTCGTCTTCCCTGCTCCGCTGGGCCCAACCAGGGCCACCACCTGCCCGGCCGGAATGCGGAGATCAATGTTCCTCATGACGGGAGAGTCCTGCTGATAACCGAAGCAAACGTTGCGGAACTCCACTTCCCCCTTCCATGCCTCCGGGCTTTTTGGATTTTCCGGTTCGGGCACGTCATCCGGAGCATTCAGCACGTGGTTGATGCGTTCCAGACCGGCATTAAGGGTTTCCGCCTTGTTATGGACAGCCCCCAGCTTCTTGACCGGCTCATAGCAAAGATACATGGCCGTGGCCAGCGCGGCAAAATCCCCCATGTTCATGCCGTTCATGTTGCCAACCAGCAGGGTGGCGGCCATGGCTATGGCGCTGACGAACTCAATCAAGGGGGTCAGCAGGCTCTGCCACCTGACCGCGCCGATAGACGCCTGGATATAACGGCGGATCCTGTCCCTGAACAGCCCTATCTGCTGCTGTTCCAGTTCAAAGGCCCTGATATCCCGCTGGGAAGAGAAATTCTCCTGGAGCGTGGAGGAAAGATCCCCCTGGCTGGACTGCACCACCCGGGCGCGGGCAAGCATTTTTTTGCCGATGTACCGGATGGGAATCACGCAAACGCCTACCAGAAGCATATTCGCCAGCAGAATAAGAAACTGCTCGCTGACGGAGGCCCTGTAAATCAGAAACCCTAACGCAGCCAAAAGAGTCAGGGGCTGGATAATAAGGTCATTGGCAATCTGCACCAGGCCGCCCTGGAGAAACTGGGTATCCTGCATCAGGCGGCTCAGCAGGTCTCCCTTCTGCTGCCGGTCGTGAAAAGCCAGGGACAAATCCTGATACTTTCTGTACACCTTGAGCCGCAATGTCTCCAGCACTCCCAGCCCTATTTTGGAAAGCAAATAGACATTGACAAAAGAAGACAGGCCGCGCACCACCACCACCAGCGGGAGCATGGCCGCCGTGGCCCACACCGTCACCAGGGGCAGGTTTTCCGGGCTCACATACCACAAGAGCACGCGTTCCGCCCAGGGGGGCAGCGGTTTCCCGTCAAAAATCACGGGAAACATCTCCTGTAAAATCACCGGAATGCCGAAACCGCTGGCAACAGCGGCCACCACGCCTCCGACCACAGCCCACGCCAGCGTGCCCCTATAAGGAAGAAGATACTCGCGCCACAATGCCCTGGCGCGCAGGATGGAGGATTCCTGCCCCTCTGTTGACTGTTTCCTCATAAGTATTCCGAATAGCCGCGCCCGGGAACGGACGGCGCGCAATCGGCAGGGATCATACCATGAAGACCGTGAATGACAAGCTCCTTGAAATAAAAACTGCATGAGTAAAGGCATGGGGGCGGACCCCCGGTCATCCCGGCTTGCCCGCCGCCCCGTAATGGTCTACCTTTCCGTCGCATGCTGAAGACAGGATTCATCCAACCGGAAACCATTCCCGGCCACTTTCCCCGAAACCTCAGAACCATCGTGGAACTGTACCGCTCCTGCCTGGACGCAGGCGCGGAGCTCGTCCTCTGTCTCTGCTCCTCCCGGATCTCCTTCATTTCCTGCCGGACAGATGGGCGGGAGTGTTCCATAGGATCAGAGATACCCCTGACGGTTTTCTCGCGCTGATTTGATGTAGGCTCGGACGGACGGGATTTCGCAGCCGGGCCTTGCGTGGGGTTTTGCGTTTGTGCCTCCTCCTTATTGGGCGCAGGGGCAAGAAGCGCATCCAGGAAGGCTTCCTCCTTGTCCTT
>ENA-UESD01002991-UESD01002991.1-human-gut-metagenome-genome-assembly--contig:-NODE-2991-length-11300-cov-3.815557_pt1 | contig 11300 bp, 10 predicted proteins | sample MGYA00242985_ERZ507986 | MGnify/ENA primary metagenome ERZ507986 (study PRJEB26167, sample SAMN06115408) | human gut metagenome | host: Homo sapiens | place: China:Guangxi | collected 2016-04-06...
TATTTGCCTTTCTCCAATAAAATGATTTCAGCCTGTTCGTCTACTCTTCTTAACCGGGCGGCAGCTGTAGCTCCACCTGCAACACCACCAATAATTACATATTTCATACTTCTTTCTTTTAGTTTGATGCTGCAAAGAAAGCAATAATTTCCAATATAAAATAGTTTCCTTTGGAAAATAATGTTAATCGGTTATATTTTAATGCCATGAGGGGTGATATCCACATTGATACACCCCTCATGATATATAATATTTCATTCAAAAGTTTTTCGGAACGGGAATTACCACCCCATCTTATCGAGGCCGGCAGCAGTATACCAAGCGGTGGAACGATATGCGGCGGCAGCCTGGGAGTCTAAGGAAAGGGGGATATAATGCGTGACACCATTTGTTTCCTTCATCGAAAACATTCCGGCAAACTGCGAATAATTCATCTCCGTAGTATCCCAATACTCAATAGAAGCATTAAAAGCCTGTTTCCAAACGGCATAAGCATTATCGTCCAATAAAGTTTGCATCATCTGCGAGAAATCGTAATAGCCGACATGACTTTGCCTTTCATCCTCGTAATGGGACAATCTTCGCGCGTCGTAATCAAACACTTTGCCACGGAGCGAAACGTTATCATCATCCACTCCTTCGGAAATCATCTGTTTCGTCACAGCGGCCAACTCCGCTAAAGCGTCCGTCTTTACGACACAAACAGAAGTACCCCCTGTCCAATTCGTATTAGACATGCCGGAGCCGCCGTTATATTTCTCATTGTAATGATTGAAATAGGCTTCTGCCATCTGATTTGCCGCGCCCGGTTTAAACATATAAGGAACAACCTTGTCATAAGGAGCACCCGGACCCGGATTCTCCGTAGGGCAACCCATATAGTAATCGGCATAATCACGCACCGCATAAGCCACTTCTACGGACATCATAAAGCATGCATCGAACATGATAAAATCGAAATGAGGCATGTTATCATCCAGCACCGTCACCAAATCGGATATATTCATACGATTGTCTTGCCCTATCCAGCGTGTAGAGGCCGAAGGCACCGGATAAGGTATCCACCCATCCGCATGCGACCAGTAAACCAACCCGTAGCTGTCCGCCGGATATTCATAAAAAGCGCGGTGCATAACCTCTTTCATCACCGATACGTCCGTAGACACCTGCTCCGCATATTCTTTGATGACCTCTTTCTCTACATTGCCTTTCTTATCTTTTGCGATGCGAAACAAAACAGGGGTGTTTCTGTCATCCTGATATACTAACAGATTACAGGATGATGAACCGACAAGCTTCATACCCTCAATCATCTCTTCCACATCTTCCTTTGCAAACGAAGCCAAACTATTATCCGCTACGATATAAACAAGCACGGTTTTACTTCCCGCTTCGGGTGGCACAGGGTCATCATCTTGGTTACAGGACGTAAACAAAAAAAGGAAAGACGCGCACAGCAGGGTATAAAGTTTCAATCTCATAGTCATTCGTATAATTCCGGGAAGCAATGATTACTCTTCCGGCTTCTTAAAACTAAACTTGTCCGGCGCAATAGCTTGCAGCACCATTGTTCCTTTCTTATACTTTGCCTTTACCTTGACAGCTTCCTTTTCCAGTTTCTTTCTGCTTTCACTGAAATAGACCATACACGTATAATCGGGTTTCTTCAAATCGTACTCCAAGTAGTTCTTCAACTGATAGCTATACAAATCGCGTTTGGGCAGAAAACCGTTCTTATCCAGCGCCGCGCTATCCAAGACCTGAATTTCCGTACAATACACTATCGAATCATTGAAAGACGCCGCTACACCAAAAGCGTAAACCGGCTTATGACTTTTCATTGTAAATGCCGTACATAAAGTAAATACGAGCATCACTGCAAATACTATTTTTATGTGCTTCATAACTTCTTTTTGATTGTTTAATGGGGCAAAGATAATAAAAAAACCGGCCATCCACTCTGGACAGACCGGTTTTCTTAATTTCTTTTATTTGTCAGAAACTGATATTCTTATTTATCCCAAATAAGATTTGAGCAATTTGCTACGATTACTTTGTCTTAATCTTCTGATTGCTTTTTCTTTAATCTGGCGGACACGCTCACGTGTGAGACCGAATTTGTCGCCAATTTCCTCTAATGTCATTTCCTGCTGTCCGATACCGAAAAACATCTGTATGATTTCTTTTTCCCTATCGGTTAACGTAGAAAGAGCTCTATCAATTTCCCTCGCAAGAGACTCGTTCACCAAAGAGCGGTCGGCCATAGGAGAGTCGTCGTTGACCAACACATCGAGCAGGCTGTTGTCTTCTCCTTCAACGAAAGGTGCGTCCACCGAAATATGGCGACCGGAAACCTTCAGCGTATCAGAGATTTTGTCAACAGGGATTTCCAATTCATCGGCAAGCTCTTCGGGAGACGGGCGACGTTCGTTTTCCTGCTCGAACTTAGAGAAAGCCTTGCTGATTTTGTTCAGCGAGCCTACCTGGTTCAAAGGGAGACGCACAATACGCGACTGCTCTGCCAAAGCCTGCAAAATGGACTGACGTATCCACCATACTGCATAACTGATGAACTTGAAACCACGTGTTTCATCGAACTTTTCGGCAGCCTTAATCAGTCCTAAATTGCCCTCGTTAATCAAGTCGGGCAAACTCAAACCCTGGTTCTGGTACTGTTTGGCTACAGATACAACGAAACGCAGATTGGCACGTGTCAATTTCTCCAGTGCAACACGGTCACCCTTGCGGATGCGCTGAGCGAGCTCTACCTCTTCTTCGACTGTAATGAGGTCTTCGCGACCGATTTCCTGCAAATACTTGTCAAGAGAAGCGCTCTCTCTGTTAGTGATACTTTTGGTAATTTTTAGTTGTCTCATTCTTATAATACAGATTTGGGTTGCAAAGTTACGACAAATTATTTATTACAAACAAACTTGCCTGAACTTTTTCACCTTATTTATACCTTGACTACATAACAAAGAGGGTATTGACAAGTATTTGCCAACACCCTCTTTTTCGTCTTTCTTTGCTAATATTACAATCTTCTTACCTATTTACCTGTTTCGATTATTCCTGAGTTAAATCCACCGCATAGCTTGCACGCTTACCCGATGGGAACATACCGGTGATGAACAATACCTGATCGGGAGACTGAGTGGCAGCTTTCAGCACTTTCTCCAAGTCCTCCACCGACTTCATCTGCACATTGTTCGCCTTGAGGATTATGAATCCCTTGCGAATACCGGCATCTGCCATTTTACCGTTGGACACTCCGGTCACTTCCAAACCATAACCCAGGTTAAGTTGTCTCTTCAGTTCAGAAGATACAGGCTTGAAGGCTGCGCCCAGAAGTTCCATTCCGGCATCTTTCACAACTTTCGTATTGCCTTGAGAGTTTTTCAAGGTCAGCTCAAATTCCTTCTCCTTCTTGTCACGAACCACTTTGACTTTCACCTTGTCACCTGGGCGATGTTTAGCCAAAGCCTCCTGCAGGTCGCTGAACTTATGCACCTTCTTACCGCCAAGACCAATGATAACGTCATCCGACTTCAATATTCCGGCAGCAGAACCACCTTCCACAACCTCAGCAACCAATACACCTTCTTTCACTCCAAGTTCATCGGCCTTCTTCTTCATTTCCTCTGCCAGTCTTTCGTCCATTTGCAGGTCCGTGCCCAGTGTAGTACCGGTGATGCCCAGCAAAGCGCGTTGCACTGTACCAAACTGTTTCAAGTCAGCCACAACTTTTGTCATGATGCTGGTGGGAATTGCGAAACCGTAACCGGAATAGGCCCCTGTCGGTGAATAGAGCATAGCATTGATACCTACCAGTTCACCTCTCGCATTAACCAATGCACCACCACTGTTACCCTGATTGATGGCAGCATCCGTCTGAATGAAAGACTGGATATTTGCAGCCTGTCCATTGGATGCGGTAGTGCCGATGGCACGAGCTTTCGCGCTCACAATACCGGCTGTAACTGTGGAGTTCAGGTTGAACGGATTACCTACCGCCAATACCCATTCGCCAATTTTCAATTCGTCGGAATTGCCTACCGGTACTGTGGGGAAATCATCACCTTCTATTTTAATCAGGGCAAGGTCCGTACTAGGGTCGGTACCGATGATCCGTCCTTTCAATTCGCGGTCGTCATTCAGCTTTACGGTAATCTCATCGGCGCCTTCAACCACGTGATTGTTGGTCACGATATAACCGTCTTTAGAAATAATCACACCGGAGCCAAAGCCTACACGCGGTTGGGTCTGTATCTGACGCTGCTGTCCGCGGCCATCACCGAAGAAGAAATCAAAAATATCAGGCATGCCTTGTACGGTTTGAGTCTTGCTCAACTGCTTAGCGCGTATATGTACCACAGCATGAACCGAATTCTCTGCCGCCTGTGTCAAATCGACAGGCTGCACATCCGTTGCATTATAAGCAGCCAACTGTAAATTATTAGGGTTCTGTTCGAACAACTCGCTAAATGTAGCAGGTTTTTCCTTATTCAGCATCTTATAAGTGGTAACACCGGCCACTCCTGAACTAAGAATTACAACGGCTGCAACTCCAAGGATGTTTTTTGTTGTCTGTTTCATACTACTCTTATTCTCTTTTAATTGTTAATATCCAAATCTTATTTAACATTCTGACGTTAAAATAACGACAAAAATCGTTCAGTTATTCCGCTTGTCACTCTTTTTTGTTCTCTTTTAACAGTGAATATTTGGGACTTAACAGCGGTTAACGACAGAGACTGACAAATTAGCATTTATGCACGATTGCAGTTTGTTAAAAGACTGACAGATAGACAAAACAAAAACGCATCACACTCCCTAATAGTTGAGATAATCAATCTCCATGTGGTAGCTCCATTGCGGAAAGTAAAGATTCCCTCCTTCCCACTCTACCTCTCCACGCTGGAAATCCACAGTTTCACTGCGCGGATACTTCTTTTCGGGAACCAACGGCATGCCGTAATCAGTATTCACAATCATACGCCAAGAGTCAATGCCACCCAAGAAGAAAAACTTCTCATCAGTATTACGGGCGAAAGCCGGCATGCCGAATGACTGATCGACGGGCACCCACCCCACCCCTTCAAAGTACACTTCCGCCCAGTCGTGCAGGTTCCAGGCACGAGGATGCATCATAAACCCACTCTGGAAATGCGCAGGAATACCACTGATACGACACAAGGTGATGAATAAAAGACTGACCTGTCCGCAGTCTCCATGACGGTTGTCCAATACGTACTCCGGGATATTCTCAATCGTGGAATACTCGCGTGCAGACGCCCAGGGAAAATTATCGTTAATCCAACAGAAGATGCGTTTTGCCTTTAAATATGGGTTCGTTTCACCAGCTGTCAGTCTGGCAGCCAACTCACGCAGACGCGGCGAGAAAACGATATGCTTCTCCCGTTCGGCGGTATATTCTTTATAAAGGGGAGCAGTCGTGTCATAAGGACGGACATCTTCGGGCCGCAGATTGTGCCACTCTCCACAAGAGGTGTATTCGAATGTTTCGGAAAATACCGTAGGCTCGCCCTTTACGGCGCGTTTCTCCATGTAGAGCGTACTGTGCCGGCAGTCTTGCGGAGAGAAAACATATTCCGGCTCACTGGCAGAAACAAACTTCACATCCCGCTGGCGTGCCTGATCTTTGCGGGGATAGGGCAACCAGCAGCGGATGAGTTTTCCGGCAGGAACAGCATTAGTATCCACCGTCAATGTATAGGTAACGCGCATCCGTTTAGGAACAGCAATCGCCTTGCCATCCTTCTGCACAGCAGTAATGATTTCCGGCAGATTCTCTTTATTCACCTTCTCGCTCCCACTCAGCGCAGTGCCTTCCTTAGCTATTTTCACATCATAACAGGCTGAATCCACACGAAACAAATTGGGACCGGCATTGCGGAAATAGCGCTTCTCACCGTCCAGCATCATATACTCCAAAGCATTGGATGCTTCCCATTGCCTCATTTGCTCATCGGTGACATCGGGAAGATACTTCCTGATATAGTCCTTCACCTGTGATTCCGTCAGGCAAAAGTCTGTAAGCAGACGCTGGTGCAAATCATCGTCCCAACTATATGGTTTGTTTTCCGGCTTCGTGCCACAAGCAGAAACAAAAACAAACAAAAAGACAGTGTATAGCAGATTCTTCATGAATTACGAGTTTGAATTATAAATTATGAATTACGAATTACGAATATTCTCTGTGTTTTCTATATCTTCACTACTCCGATACCCGGCAGATCCGGCAATGTAATCTTCCCCTTCACGACTTCCATACCCTTGAAACGGTCATTGGCTATCAGCAGGCTGCCATCCAGATCGGCAAAGTCCACCGCCGGAGAAAGTTGCGAAGCGGCAGAAATGGCGCAGGAAGTTTCAGTCATGCAGCCCACCATCACTTTCATCCCCAAAGCACGCGCCAACGTCACCATTTTCCATGCCTCACGCATGCCGGTGCACTTCATCAACTTGATATTGATGCCGGTAAAAGCATCTTTCAGTCCCACTATGTCTTTTAAACGCTGAATGGACTCATCTGCAAATATCGGTAACGGACTTTGCCCGGTCACCCATGCAATATCGTCCAATTGCTCTTTGGGCATAGGCTGCTCTACCATAACAATGCCCTTTTCCTTCAGCCAATGAATCATGTCGAGTGCATGGCGCTTATCTTTCCAACCCTGATTGGCATCAACGGCAATAGGAAGATCCGTAACCGAACGGATCGTCTCAATCATCTCCTTATCGTTGTCGCGCCCCAGCTTCACTTTCAGTATATTGAATTGTCCGGCACATTCTTTTGTCTTTTCACGCACTACATCGGCTGTGTCAATGCCAATGGTAAATGTGGTAGAAGGTGTTTTCTCCCTGTCCAGTCCCCATATTTTATACCAAGGAGCCTGCAACAATTTACCCACCAAATCATGCAAAGCGATATCCACCGCTGTTTTTGCCGCCGCATCCCCTGCCGAGAGCGTGTCTATATAACCCAAAATATCTTCCAGCCGGAAAGGATCGGTAAACTGTCCGATAACATCCTGCACCTTTTTCAGAAAAGCCAGCACACTGTCCATTGTGCCCAACTCATGCTGCAAGTAAGGAGGCATGGAGGCTTCTCCATAACCGATGATTCCGTCATACTCTATTTCAACCTGCACATCAGGAGTAGTGGTGCGTGAATAGGCAGCCACCGTAAAGACATGGCGCAGTTTCAGCTCATAAGGAAAGAAACGCAGCTTCATTCTGGGCACAACGCCGCTTTTATTGATGTTGAACAATGCAGGCACTACCCTTTCACTTGCCAATACGCCATTGATAGCCATGCCCGAGCCTAATGCGGCAAAGGCAGCGGTCTTTAAAAACTCTCTTCTGTTTTGCATGTTATTGATTTTTTATCAGTTCATTCATAATACTCATTTGTTGCTGTCGTATTCAGTCCCGTCTTCTTATTTATATAAGGTAACACGCGCGTGGCAAACAACAAACGCCCGAGGTTGTACTCATCAAACAGTTCGTCCAACGGATCAAAACTGCTGATATGCACATCCCCCTGTGAGTGAATGAAACGCTTGCCGCCGATATACATCCCTACGTGTACCACCCGTTCCTTACGTTCCGCAGTTGCTTTACGGCCGAAGAATATCAGATCGCCCGGCTGCAAATTGGAAAAGTCGGACGCAATGTCAATATGTTCACCTACGTAAGCCTGCTGGGAAGCGTCACGCGGGATAATGATGTCGTGCATAAAAAGTATAGTACGCACGAATCCGCTGCAATCCACCCCTTTCGATGAAGTCCCCGCCCAAAGATAAGGTATTCCTATCATTGTGCGTGCAGTGCGAATAATATCGGCTGCATCCTGTTTCAAGCCGGAGCGCCATTTCTTTTCGGGCATGGCTATGGATTTGGAGATATATCCTTGGCGGCCATCGGGATAAATCACTTTATAGAAAGCCCCTTTGCTTCCGTCCCATTTAAAACGGTTGCCTGCCACCACGTCCGAGATTGTCTGTGAAGTCCGGTCCGGCTTGGAATAGACAAAGCCGTAATGAGCCGTTACCACAATTTTTTCGGCATTGTTCCATGCAGCCATTTCCGCTTCATTCACAAGATGCACACCCACACGATGTACCCATGCAATGTAATTATCGGGAGTCTGAATGTGAACCCAGCCGTCGCGCTGCAACACATGTACGGGCATCCCCATTAATCCCTGCGTCATCATTTCCGAAGAAAAATCGGGAGCCGCACGCAGGTTGGCCACAGACACATTGATAATACCGTACGTCTTTCCTTCCAATCCTTTCACGTCAGGAAGCACCTGGATACAATCCATTACTTTATAATCTGCTTTTGCCAATCCCTGCAACAATGCAGCTTTCGCTTCAGCTGAAGTTGTAACACCACGCAGCATTACGTTTTTACCGGCAAAAGAATAATCTACATCGAACAAGGCCACACGCTTGTCCGGAGCATACATACGTTTCAAACTGTCAGAAAGTTGTGCCACTTCTACAGGAATAGTACGGTCACCGACTTGCGAAGCAAACGTAAAAAAGGGTATAAAGAGAAATAAAACCAAAACAGAGGATAACTTTTTCATAGGCTACATTGATTATGGGGGTTGTTAGTGTTAGCAAAGCTACGAAACATTTCCAAAATAGACACACATTTTTCATTTATTTTCCCTATCTTTGCCACCCTAAAGCAGTTGGTCGGTTTGTCGCTTGCGCCTTGCGCGTATGAGGAAAGTCCGGGCAACACAGAGCATCCTACTTCCTAACAGAAAGCTGTCCGCGAGGGTAGAGTAACGCAGAAGAAAATAACCGCCATAGCCCTTCAGGTCGTGGTAAGGGTGAGAAGGTGGGGTAAGAGCCTACCAGTTTTGTGGTGACACAAAAGCTGTGCGTCTTAGGAGTTGTAAGGTCATGTAAACCGACGTTATGAGAGTTGCTCGCTCCATGTCGGAGGGTAGACCGCTAAAGCATGTATGGTGACATACGGCTCAGATAAATGACAGACACCTTTATTTATTGACAATGAAGGAACAGAACCCGGCTTACAGACTGACTGCTTTTTTATTGACAATGGATAATCGAGATAATAGCATGAACAAGCGTATTGCTGCCCTTTGGAAATTCCTCACCTACGACATCTGGCGTATTACGGAAGATGAAGTCACGCGAACGACCTTTTCCGTATACAATATCATCAAGACGATTTATCTTTGCATCAACCGCTTCACCAAAGACCGGATAGTAAACAAAGCCTCGGCGCTGACTTACAGTACGCTGCTTGCCATCGTGCCTATTCTTGCCATTTTGTTTGCCATAGCCCGCGGTTTCGGATTCGATAATCTGATGGAAAGCCAGATTGTCAACGGTTTCGGCGGTCCTACGGAAACCACGGAAGTCATCCTGCAATTCGTGAATTCGTATTTGTCTCAGACCAAGAGTGGAATATTCATCGGAGTGGGTCTGATTATGTTGCTGTGGACAGTCCTGAATCTAATCAACAATATGGAAATCACCTTCAACCGCATCTGGCAGGTGAAAAAGGCGCGCAGCATGTACCGCAAAATAACGGATTACTTCTCTATGCTTCTGCTGATGCCCATTCTGCTGGTGGTGTCCGGTGGTCTTTCCATCTTCATGAGTACGATGGTGAAGAACCTCGAAGACTTTACCCTGCTGGCTCCCGTCGGCAAGTTTATGGTGCGCCTCATCCCCTTCGTGCTGACCTGGTTCATGTTTACAGCACTGTACGTCTTTATGCCGAATACAAAGGTCAAGCTGAAACACGCACTCATATCCGGTATTCTGGCAGGTACGGCACACCAGGCATTCCAATTCCTTTACATCAGCAGCCAGTTGTGGGTTTCCCGTTACAATGCCATCTATGGTAGTTTTGCCGCCCTTCCGATGTTTCTGCTATGGTTGCAGGTATCCTGGACCATCTGCCTATTCGGTGCCGAACTGACCTACGCCGGACAGAATATCCGGAACTTCAGCTTCGACAAGGATGCGCGCAATATCAGCCGGCGCTACCGCGATTTTATCTCCATCCTGATAATGTCTCTCATAGCCAAGCGCTTTGAACAAGACGTCCAGCCCTATACAGCCGAAGAGATATCCGAAGAGTGCCAGATTCCCATCCGGCTGACACACGAAACCCTTTATGAATTGCAGGAAATCAACCTCCTACATGAAGTGGTGACCGATGAAAAGAGTGAAGACATCGCTTACCAGCCTTCCATGGATATCAACAAAATGAATGTGGCCCTCCTACTGGACAAACTGGACACGCACGGCTCAGAAGATTTCAAAATTGATAAGGAAAATGAATTCAACAACCAATGGGGAGCATTGCTGAAGGCACGGGAGGAATACTACAAGAATGCAAGCAAGGTGCTGCTGAAGGATTTGTAAGCACGCGGAAGTCTTTCCGGAAACTCCGTATCTGCTTTCTTTTTGATTATTTTTTAGACGCGGATGACGCGGATGGGAATATTAAAAAAATCCGCGTCATCTGCGTCATCTGTGTCTAAAAAGTAAATCACCGATATTTCTCAGGCTCCACGGCACGAGTCATATCATAGGCACGGTCACTCTGACGGGATGCCACTAATTGCAGGAAATCGTCCATAGTGCCGTTACCTTATTTATATTGTATCATGCGGCTGATGTACTTACCAATGATATCGAACTCCAGATTCACCACACTGCCCACTTTGAAAGCATGGAAATTGGTATGCTCAAAGGTGTAAGGAATAATGGCCACCTGGAAAGTATCGTCGGTGGGATTGCACACGGTCAGGCTGACACCATTGACAGTTACCGAGCCTTTGTCTACCGTGATGTAGCCGCGCTTTGCCATCTCCTTGTCAAAAGCATACCGGAAAGTAAAGTAATAGCTTCCTTCCGCATCCTTTATATCGATGCAAGTGGCAGTCTGGTCCACATGTCCTTGAACGATATGGCCATCCAGCCGGCCGTTCATCATCATACTACGCTCCACATTCACTTCATCTCCCACCTGCAACAAGCCAAGATTGGAACGGTCCAGCGTTTCCTTCATGGCCGTCACGGTATAGGTATCATCTGTCAGACTGACTACTGTAAGGCAAACACCGTTGTGAGACACACTTTGGTCTATTTTTAATTCACTGACGAATGAACACTTGAAAGTAAAATGTACATTCTCCTGGTCTTTGACCATCGCCACCAATGTGGCACATTCTTCTACTATTCCGGAAAACATGGTTCTATATACTTTTAGGTTAT
>ENA-UESD01002992-UESD01002992.1-human-gut-metagenome-genome-assembly--contig:-NODE-2992-length-11298-cov-23.077533_pt1 | contig 11298 bp, 7 predicted proteins | sample MGYA00242985_ERZ507986 | MGnify/ENA primary metagenome ERZ507986 (study PRJEB26167, sample SAMN06115408) | human gut metagenome | host: Homo sapiens | place: China:Guangxi | collected 2016-04-06...
CGCCAGTACCACGAGAAGATGCGCCGCATCATCGGCAAGGATTATGACTATGTCGAGTACAACGACAGCCGCACCGGCGAGCCCTACCAGAGCGCCGACACCACCCACAAAGACCTCGGCGGCTTCGTCCAGTACAACACGCTGGTGTCCAATGGCCGCAGCTACCGCTATATCGGCCAGTTCGTGTCCTCCCGCTACTGCTTCGATTTCGGCACGGATGCAACGGGTGTACCCTGTATGTACTACTACGGCTTCGGCCACGGCGTGGGCATGAGCCAGTGCGGCGCCGTGGGCTACGCCGCCGAGGAGGGAATGGGCTACCGCGACATCCTGAAGCACTACTACTCCGGTGTTTCCATCCGGACGGTGGGCAGCGGCACGAGCTCCGGCAGCGGTCTGTTCGGCTGGCTGCGCCGTCTGCTGGGCATGTAAAAAATCAAAAGGAATTGCGCAAAATACTTCTCAAATGAGACGTGATTTGGTATACTGTACACGCTTGTACACAAGAGACAGACTATTTCGCGTTTCACGCTCCAGAGCGGGAGCGATACGATAAAGAACAACAGGTGGAGAGAACGGAATGCAGTTGGAGAAGGAAAAGAAAGAAAAGTGGGAGCGGGAGCGCTGCCGCGCATTGGCGCAGCGCATCGTGGAGGAGGCAAACCCCGCCTCGGCGGCTCTGCTGGGAGAGCAGATGTCCCTGCTGGCCAAGGCCCTGCACCGTGCAGGTGTGGAGGCAGAAGAGTGGACAGAGAGCTCTGCGGCAGAGCTTCTGGTGGTGACAGACCCCGCGTGGGAAACGCTGCCCGAGACGCTGCCCGCCCGGGTGCTGCTGGTGAGCGATGAGAGCACCGTGATGGCGGGCTGGGCCGAGCAGCTGGCTCAGCGGGGATACTTCCGCGATTTTGGCTGGCGCAGCAAGGGCCGCGTCCAGCAGTCGGCGCTGTTCTGCATCAGCCAGCCCACCCAGCTGAAGATGGTGCGGGGCTACGAGATGGAAATGGACATCCTGCGTGACCGGATGGTGCGCGCTGAGCGCACCTGCGGCGAGGAAGCTGAGCTCATCGCCCGGCTGCGCAGCGACCTTTCGCTCAGCCGCAGCCACGAGCAGCAGCTGGAAAAGGCACTGGGCGAGGTGACGGGCTCGAAGTTCTGGAAGATGACATGGCCCATGCGCTATGTCGTCAGCAAGAGCCGCCAGCTCTGGCACACTCTGCCCTTCTTCGTGCTCCTGCGGGAGCTGCGCAGCGGCGGCATCGAGGGTGTGCGGGAACTGGCCCGCGCCCGCCGCGAGTACGCCGCCCTCTTCCCGGGCAAAGTCATGCGCGCCGACCGGTTCGCACCGGTGGAACTGCTGGTGCGGCAGGTAGGCGACCAGCCTGCAGGCCCCAAGATCAGCATCGTGGTGCCGCTCTACAACACCCCGCTGGACTTCCTCGAAGAGCTGCTGGATTCCGTCGTGAACCAGACCTACCGCAACTGGGAGCTCTGCTGTGTGGACGCCGGCACTGCCCCGGGTGTGGGCGAGATGGTGCAGCAGCGCGCCGCTGTGGACCCTCGTATCCGCTACAGGAAGCTGGAGAAGAATGAGCTCATCCCCGGCAACACCAACAAAGGCATCGAGATGGCCACCGGCGATTTCATCGCCCTGCTGGACCACGACGACATCCTCCATCCCTGCGCCCTCTGGTACGCGGCCAAGGCCATCGCCGAGCAGGGAGCCGACTTCGTCTATACCGATGAGGCGACCTTTGAGGGCAAGGTGGAGAATGTGGTGCTCTACCACTTCAAGCCTGATTTCATGCTGGACAACCTCCGCTCCAACAACTATATCTGCCACCTGACCCTCTTCAGCCGCCGGCTGATGGACGCCGCAGGCGGCCCGGAGCGGATGGAGTACAACGGCAGTCAGGATTATGAGCTCTTCCTCCGCCTGACCGAGACGGCCCGGAAGATCGTCCACATCCCCCACGCCCTCTATTACTGGCGTTCCAGCCCCGGCAGCACGGCCAGCGACATCTCCGCCAAGACCTACTGCATCGACGCGGGCATTGCCGCCCTCAAGGCTCATTACGCCCGCTGCGGCGTGGCCGTGGACGATGTGTCCCTCATTCCGGGTACGCCGGGCTACTACAAGACCGATTATACGATCGACCATCCGGGCCGGGTGAGCATCCTCATCCCCACCTGCGACCACATCCGCGACTTGGAGACCTGCGTGGAGTCCATCTACGCCCGCACCACCTACCCGGATTTTGAGATCATCCTCATCGAGAACAACAGCAAGGCCCCCGAGACCTTCCGCACCTATAAGCGGATGCAGAAAGAGCACCCCGATAACCTCAAGGTCGTCACCTGGGAGGGCAAGGGCTTCAACTACAGCGCCCTGAACAACTTCGGCGAGAAGTTCGCCACCGGTGAGTATCTGCTTCTGCTCAACAACGACACCGAGGTCATCACCGCCGCCTGGCTGGAAGAGATGGTCATGTATGCCCAGCAGAAGCGGGTGGGCTGCGTGGGCGCAAAGCTGCTCTACCCGGACGATACCATCCAGCACGCCGGTGTCGGCTTCGGCATCGGCGGCGTGGCGGGCCATCTGCACAAGTACTATCCCGCCAGCTCCGACGGCTATATGGGCCGCCTGAACTATGTGCAGGACGTCTACGCTGACACCGCCGCCTGCCTGCTCATCCGCAAGGAGATCTACGACGAAGTGGGCGGTCTGGACGAGAGCTATGCCGTGGCCTTCAACGATGTGGACTTCTGCGTCCGCGTCCGTCAGGCAGGCTACACCAACGTCTTCACTCCGTTTGCCCAGCTCTACCACTACGAGAGCAAGAGCCGCGGCATGGAGGATAACCCCGAAAAGCAGAAGCGTTTTCAGGGCGAGGTGCTGCGTTTTCAGGCCCGCTGGGGCAATCTGCTGGCTGCGGGCGACCCCTGCACCAATCCCAATTTTGACATCCAGCGCGAAGATTTCAGCCTGAAGATATTACCGCTGGAATGATAAGGAGAACGAACTTGGAACTCTCTGCCTGTATCGTTGTCTATAACGGCTGCGACGAAGCCCTCAAGGCGGCACAGACGGTGCTGCAATACACTCGCCGCCACCCGCTGACCCTCTATCTGGTGGACAACGCCAGCCCCGACGGCAGCGGCGCACGTCTGGAAGCCGCCGTGAAGGGCGGCGCTTTGAGCACTCAGCCCGGCCAGAAAGTCGAGGTGCGCTGCCGCAAGGAGAACGGCGGTTTCGGCACCGGACACAACACCGTCCTGCCGGAGCTGACGAGCGACTACCACTTCATCCTGAACCCGGACATCCAGCTCACTGCTGATACCCTCAGCGATTTGGCCGACTGGATGGCGGAGCATCCGGATGCTGTGATGGCCCGGCCGGGGCTGCGCTTTCCGGATGGCCGTTCCCAGAGCCTGCCGCTGCGGCGCTGTGCGCTGCGGCCTATGGTCTACCGCCAGCTGCCGTTTTTGAAATTCTGGGAGAAATATAACCGTGCGTATTTGATGGAGGGGGAGGATCTGTCCGCTCCCGTTGAGATCGAGTTCTGCACCGGCAGCTTTTCCGCCGTGCGGACGGCGGAGTTCAAGGCCGTAGGCGGCTTCGATGAGCACTACTTCATGTATGTGGAGGATGCCGACCTGACCCAGAAGATGCGCACCACCGGCAAAGCTTACCTCGTGCCGCAGTACACCGCCATCCATGCATGGCATCGTGCAGCCCACCGCAGCCTCAAGCCCTTTTTGTGGCAGACCGGGAGCCTGCTGCGGTACTTCCATAAGTGGGGGTTCAAGTTCTGAGGGCTTGCTGATGAAACAAAAGAGCGCCATCCACAAAAATTTTTGTGGATGGCGCTCTTTCCTTGCTTTTTTTCCGATTTGATAGTAGAATAAGGTGTAATACTATCGCAAGCCTGCCAGTAGTGCATAGCGAGATCCTGCCAGCGCGCGTGGCGCGGGAAGCCCGGCGGCTGGCGGCGTATTACCACCAACAATGTTTACAGCGGACGCAGCTCCGCTTTGAATCCATACAGGACCCGGCGGATACGCTGCCAGGCCTTGTACAAGCTGCACAACTTTTTTATTTCATAATATAAGGAGTGCACAAAAATGAAAGGTATCATTCTGGCCGGCGGTGCCGGCACCCGGCTCTATCCGCTGACGATGGTCACCAGCAAACAGCTGCTGCCCGTCTACGACAAGCCGATGATCTATTATCCTCTGTCCACCCTCATGCTGGCGGGCATCCAGGACATCCTCATCATCTCGACCCCCACCGACACGCCCCGCTTCGAGGCGCTGCTGGGCGATGGCAGCCAGTACGGCATCCATCTGCAATATAAGGTCCAGCCGTCCCCGGACGGCCTGGCTCAGGCTTTCATCCTCGGTGAAGAGTTCATCGGCGACGACTGCTGCGCAATGATCCTGGGCGACAACATCTTCTACGGCAACGGCTTCTCCAAGATTCTGAAGAATGCTGTCTCCAACGCCGAGAACAAGGGCCGCTGCACCGTCTTCGGCTACTATGTGCCGGACCCCGAGCGCTTCGGCATCGTGGAGTTCGACGCAAACGGCAAGGTGCTGAGCGTCGAGGAGAAGCCCCAGCATCCCAAGAGCAACTACGCCATCACCGGCCTGTATTTCTACAACAAGGAAGTCGTCAGGATGGCAAAGCAGGTCAAGCCCTCCGCCCGCGGTGAGCTGGAGATCACGACCCTGAACGATATGTACCTCAAGCAGGATGAGCTGGACGTCCAGCTGCTGGGCCGCGGCTTTGCATGGCTGGACACCGGCACGATGGACAGCCTCGTGGAAGCAGCCGATTTTGTGCGGATGATCGAGAAGCGTCAGGGCATCAAGATCAGCGCCCCCGAGGAGATCGCATTCAAGTACGGCTGGATCGACCGCGACACCCTGCTGGAAAGCGCAGAGCGCTACGGCAAGAGCCCCTACGGCCAGCACCTCAAGAATGTGGCCGACGGCAAACTGAAGTATTAAGAGAGGCGGTATCCGCATGAAAATCATTGTTACCGGCTGCAGAGGCCAGCTTGGCACCGAGATCATCAAGCAGCTCCGGGAAGGCCGCAGTGAGCTTGGCCCCATCCCCGAGAAGCTGGTGAGCGCCACGGTCATTCCGGTGGACCTGCCGGAGCTGGACATTACCAACTACAAGATGGTGGATGACTTCATCCGCCGTCAGCGCCCGGACGTCATCATCAACTGCGCCGCTTTCACCAACGTGGACGGCTGCGAGGTGAACCATGACGCTGCCTTCAAGGCCAACGCCATCGGCCCCCGCAATCTGGCACAGGCCGCCACCAAGACCGGCGCACGTCTGGTACACGTCTCTACGGATTATGTCTTCTCCGGCCGCGAGAACGGCGGCATCCCGCAGGATGAGGCCACCATTCCCGGCCCCATCAGCGCCTACGGCTCCACCAAGCTCATGGGTGAGAAGTATGTGGAGCAGTTCTGCCACCGCCACTTCATCGTCCGCACGGCATGGCTCTACAGTTACTACGGCAAAAACTTCGTCAAGACCATCGTGAACGCCGGCAAAAAGTTCGGCAAACTGGAAGTCGTCAACGACCAGTGCGGCAACCCGACCAACGCCGTCGATCTGGCCCACGAGATCCTGCAGCTCTGCGTGACCCACGAGTACGGCCTGTATCACTGCACCGGCGAGGGCATCTGCTCCTGGTATGATTTCGCATCGGAGATCATCCGCCTGTCCGGCGTGGACGCCACCGTGGCTCCCTGCACCAGCGAAGAGTACAAGGCAAAGCACCCGGACAGCGCCGACCGCCCCAAGTGGAGCGCTCTGGACAACCGGATGCTCCGCTGCACCGTCGGCAACGATGTGCGCGACTGGAAAGATGCGCTGGCCTGCTTCTTTGAGCACTGGGACGGCGACAATGGGATGAAGGATTAAAGAGGGATCAACGACTTATGAAAAAATATCTTATCACCGGCTGCGCCGGTTTTATCGGTTCCAACTTTGTGCATTATATGCTCAAGAAATACCCCGAGATCCTGCTGGTCAACCTCGACAAGCTGACCTACGCCGGCAACCTCGAGAACCTGAAGGATGTTGAGGGCGACCCCCGCCACGTCTTCGTGCAGGGCGACATCTGCGACAAGGAGCTGGTCGAGAGCCTGTTTGCAAAGTATGATTTCGATTACGTCATCAACTTTGCCGCTGAGAGCCACGTTGACCGCTCCATCAAGAACCCTGAAATTTTCGTCCAGAGCAACGTGATGGGTACTGTCAACCTGCTGCAGCGCGCCAAGGAAGCCTGGTACGACGCCGAGGCCAAGACCTGGAAAGAGGGCAAGAAGTACCTGCAGGTGTCCACCGATGAGGTCTACGGCGCTCTGGGCGCTGAGGGCTTCTTCATGGAGACCACCCCGCTCTGCCCCCACAGCCCCTATTCTTCCTCCAAGGCCAGCGCTGATATGTTCGTCATGGCATTCCACGATACCTACGGTATGCCCATCAACATCACCCGCTGCTCCAACAACTACGGCCCCTACCAGTTCCCCGAGAAGCTCATCCCGCTGATGATCAACAACGTCAAGCACCACAAGCAGCTGCCCGTCTACGGTGACGGTATGCAGATCCGCGACTGGCTGTACGTTGAGGACCACTGCAAGGCCATTGATATGGTCTGCAACGGCGGCAAGGTGGGCGAGGTCTACAATGTCGGCGGCCACAACGAGCGCCCCAACATCTTCATCGTCAAGACCATCATCGAGCAGCTGCACGACCGCCTGAAGGACGACGGCATCAGCGAAGACCTCATCAAGCACGTCGCTGACCGTCTGGGCCATGACCGCCGCTATGGCATCGACCCCACCAAGATCAAGAACGACCTTGGCTGGTATCCCGAGACTCCCTTTGAGAAGGGCATCGTCCTGACCATCGACTGGTACCTCGACCACGAGGAGTGGATGGAGCACATCACCAGCGGCAACTATCAGAAGTACTACGAGGAAATGTACAAGAATAAGTAACTCCTTGTAAATAGCCTGAAAGCGAAAAAGAGCAGGGCGTGCGGCCATATGGCTACACGCCCTGCTCTTTTTTGTCGGAGTTAAAGTTTGTCCTCTTTCATGTAGCGGATGAGCAGGGGCAGCTCATAGACCAGCATGGACAGCCAGCCGATGCCGTAGCTCACAGGCATGATTTGAAGGTCTACCTTGAGTACCAGCACCAGCACAGCGGCGGCGGCCACGCGGAAGCCCATGTTGAGCATACTGCTGTTCAGGGTGATCTTCAAATCGCCGAGGCCGCGGAAGCCGCCCTGGATGCCGTTGGTCACGCCGGGCATCAGGTAAAAGAGGGAGGCGCACCGCAGGAACTTGACGCCCAGGTCGATGACGGCGGGGTCATCCACGAAGAGGGAGATGATGGGGCGGGCGAAGAGCAGGCAGACGGCCATCAGGCAGAAGCCGTAGATGAGCTCGATGCGCAGGCCGCAGAAAAAGCCCTGACGCACCCGCTCCTTTTTGCCGGCACCGTGGTTCTGGGCCATCAGGGTGGTCATAGCGTGGGCGATGTTCTGCTGGGGCATATAGGTGAAGTCGTCCACCCGGCTGGCGGCGGTGAAAGCGGCCATTGCATTGATGCCCAGAGTGTTGACGATGGCCTGCACGGCGATCTTGCCCAGCTGGACGGTGGCCTGCTGCATGGCACTGGTCCAGCCGTACTGGACGGTGCTGCGGAGCAGAGAGCTGTCAAAAACGAACCAGCGCCGCCCCAGCTGAAGGACAGGGACTTTGAACTGGATATAGACGACGCAGAGCACACAGCAGAGCGCCTCGCTGAGGACGGTGGAGAGGGCGCAGCCTTCGCTGCCCCAGCCCAGCACCTCGACAAAGAAGAGGTCGCCGCCGATGTTCAGCACGGAGCTTATCATCAGAAAGTAAAGGGCGCTCTTGCTGTCGCCCAGCGCCCGCATGGTGGCGGCGAGGAAATTATAAAAGAAGGTGAAGATGAGGCCCGCAAAGACGATGCGGAGGTACTGCACCGCGATGGGCAGGATCTCTTCCGGAACCTGCATCAGCCGGAGCAGCGGCGTCGCCAGCAGGACGCAGAGGGCCGAAAAGACCAGCGAGAACACCGTGCCTGCGATGGCGGTGGTGGAGACCTGACGCTCCACGCGCTGGGTGTCTCCGGCACCATAGGCCGTGCTGACAAGGATGCCGGCACCGAGGCAGAGACCGTTGATGAAGAGGATGGCCAGCGTCATCAGAGGGTTGGAGGTGCCGACGGCGGCAAGGGCGTCTTCGCCAACAAATTTGCCCACGATGATGCTGTCGGCGGCGTTATAAGTGAGCTGAAACAGGTTGCCCAGCACCAGCGGGATGGTGAATTTGACCAGAAGGGGCGTGATGGCTCCGGTCGTCATGTCTTTTGTCATGGATTCCTTCTCGTTTCCTTTTTATAGTATGTTCTGGCGTGCGCTGAACACGGCCAGTGCCGAGCGGCTTTTGCCGTTTGCGATAAACTGGGCCGCTGCGTGAAGGGCGGCACCTGCGCTGGGGGAGGCCGGGATGGCATCGGTGCGCAGGACCCGCTGCGCCGCCCGGACGGCATCGGCGGTGGCGACGGCAGCGATGTTGTCCACTACATAGGAGTTGTAGTTGCCGGGAACGAGGCCGAAGCCGATGTCCGGGATGCCATGCGAGCCGGTGAGGCCGCTGCTCAGGGCCTGACTCTCGTAAGGCTCCACTGCAACGATGCGGACGTCATTCGTCCACGCCTTGACCGTTTCGCCCACGCCGGTGATGGTGCCGCCGCTGCCCACGCCGATGACGATGCTGTCCACGATGCTGGAACCCTCCCGCGCGATGGAGCGCACCAGTGCAGGCCCCGTCACCCGGCGGTGATAGGTGGGGTTGTCGTCGTTGTTGAGCCAGTCCATATAGTACCAGCCCTTCTCGGCGGCGGTGGCTTTTGCCAGCGCCCGTGCGCCTGCAGGACCTGCCTGGGCCGGGGTATGGATGATCTGCGCTCCGAGGCGGAGCAGGCTCTCCTGCCGCATGGCGGGGGCGTCCTCCGGCATGACCAGCGTCACCGGGTGGCCCGCCGTCAGCCCCGCCAGCGTCAGCGCTGTGGCAAAAGGCCCTGACACGGCCTCCACGATGGTCTGGCCGGGGGTCAGCGCCCCGCGCTCAAGGGCCAGCGCCAGCATCCCCTCAGCCAGCTCGTCCCGCGCCGTGCCGGTGGGGCCGTTGTAGTTCAGATAGGCGTACAGCCGCCCCCGCAGCCCGCAGGCCGCAAGATAGCCCCGCAGCTCGACGATGGGGCCGGGCAGCAGGGTCTGGTAGATGTTGGGGTAGATAGGCACGGGCGGTCTCCTTTCGCGTCCGGGGGAAAGCTTACGCCTATAACTTTAACGCAAAGGAGAGGAAGCGTCAAGCGGGGCTTGGGCAGAAAAGAGAAAAATCGGAAGAAAATTTGGCAAAATGACGCAAAAAGTCCTTGACAAGGGACACCCCGTCTGCTATACTCCGTATGTAAAGCAAAAAACCTTTACAAACAGCGGAGGTCAGAGCAGGACAGAACATGGCAAAAGACTTTGAAATGGGCTATCTGCTCGATTTTTACGGCGAAGTGCTCACGCCCAAACAGCGCGAGATGCTGCGCCAGTATTACAACGATGACCTCTCCCTCAGCGAGATCGGAGAAAACTTCGGCATCACCCGGCAGGGGGCGCGGGACGCCATCAAGCATGGCGAAACAGCCCTCAGGGAGCTGGAAGAAAAGGTCGGCTTCGCGGCCCGGTACCGCCGGGTGCAGCAGACACTGGAAGAGCTGGAGCAGCTGGTCATCGACGCCCGGTTTGAATGCACCGGCCCGAACGCCCGGCTGACCACCACCGAGTATGCCGCCACTCTGAACAAGATGCTGGGGCTCATCCGCTCCATCGACGAAGTGAATGAGAGCTGAAAACGGATTTGAGAGGAGCACCGAACAATGGCATTTGAATCTTTGACCGACCGCCTTGCCGGTGTGTTCAAAAAGCTGCGCGGCCACGGCAAACTGAGCGAGGCGGACATCAAAGCCGCCATGCGCGAGGTCCGGATGGCCCTGCTGGAAGCCGACGTCAACTACAAGGTGGCGAAGGACTTCTGCGCAAAGGTCTCCGAGCGCGCCATGGGACAGGAGGTCATGGAGAGCCTGACCCCTGCCCAGCAGGTCGTCAAGATCGTCAACGAGGAGCTGGTCGCCCTGATGGGCGGCGAGGAAGCCCCTCGTCTGGTCATCAAGAACAAGGGCCAGACCATCATCATGCTCTGCGGCCTGCAGGGCAACGGCAAGACGACCCACGCAGCAAAGCTTGCAAAATACTACATCAAGCAGGGCCGCCGCCCGATGCTGGTGGCCTGCGACATCTACCGTCCGGCCGCTATCGACCAGCTGCAGGTGGTGGGCAAACAGGCTGGTGCGCCGGTCTTCACCCTGCCCGGCGAAAAGCCGCCTGCCATCGCCAAAAAGGCACTGGCCCACGCCAAGGACTACGGCAACGACATCATCATCCTCGATACTGCAGGCCGCCTGCAGATCGACGAAGTGCTGATGCAGGAGCTGGTCCAGATCAAAGAGGCTGTCCCCGTGGACGAGACTCTGCTGGTCGTGGACGCCATGGCCGGTCAGGACGCCGTGAACGTCGCCAAGACCTTCAACGAAACGGTCGGCATCGACGGCATCATCCTCACCAAGACCGACGGCGATACCCGCGGCGGCGCAGCCCTCTCGGTGCTGTCCGTCACCGGCAAGCCCATCAAGTTCCAGGGTACCGGCGAAAAGCTGGATGACCTCGAAGTCTTCCATCCCTCCCGCATGGCAAGCCGGATCCTCGGCATGGGCGATGTGCTGAGCCTCATCGAGCGCGCACAGGATGCCGCCGACGAGAAGCTGGCCGAAGAGACCGCCAAGCGGATGATGGAAAACAAGTTCGATATGAACGATATGCTGGCCCAGTTCGCCCAGATCCGCAAGATGGGCGGCGCGGGTGCCATGCTGAGCATGATGCCCGGCATGTCCGGCATCGACGCCAGCCAGATCGACGAGAAAGCCTTCGACCGCATCGAGGCCATGATCTACTCGATGACCAGGGCCGAGCGCGAAGACCCCTCCATCATCAACCCCAAGCGCAAGCGCCGCATCGCTGCGGGCAGCGGCACTCAGGTGTCTGATGTCAACAAGCTGCTCAAGCAGTTTGAGATGATGCAGAAGATGATGAAGCAGTTCAAGAAGAGCCCCAAGGGCTTTGCCCG
>ENA-UESD01003001-UESD01003001.1-human-gut-metagenome-genome-assembly--contig:-NODE-3001-length-11276-cov-3.925529_pt1 | contig 11276 bp, 5 predicted proteins | sample MGYA00242985_ERZ507986 | MGnify/ENA primary metagenome ERZ507986 (study PRJEB26167, sample SAMN06115408) | human gut metagenome | host: Homo sapiens | place: China:Guangxi | collected 2016-04-06...
AGCAAGATGATAAGTATGCATGCGCATATATTCCATATTGTTTTAGTGTATGTTTTCATGTTTGTTCGTTTATTTATAAATTAGGTTTATCAAATTGCATCTCGGATTTCTTAGGGATCGGAAAGCTGCCTGTTTCGTTGGATGGTATTTCCCATTTTACATCAAAGTCCCATCCAGTAAAGGTCTTTTCCGACTTTAAGTCTTGTAAGCTGAATATGTTCATAATCACAGGATTCGGTTGCTCTACAGTGCCCAGCATGCAGTAATTCCCAAAATAAGAAACGGATGCGGGAGGTGCGAAAAGATACCAATTCTCCCCGACATTCAAGTTCCTGCCTACCCTTACGTTTGGATTGACAACTCCAATTAGGGCATTGGCTCTTTTATTTGAGAGTCCCATATTTATACAATCGGAGATAAGGCAGCTTTGCTGAAGTTGGCCTACCAAGCCTCCGCTGCTATATTGGCCAATCTCTCCGGCGTTTAAGCATTGTGTGATAACGACGGAGTTTTCCACGAAATCATCAAGAGTGGCTGAAACCGAATTGCCGAAACTGACTAACGCTAGCGCACCTCCCATCAAGGCTACAGCGGGAACACCTTCGGGGAAAGTGATAACTGTAACAAAAAGCAAGGCTGAATTGACCGCGCAACAAACACCACTGACAACCGTATGTAGAACTTCTTCGTTTTTTTTGCTTTTAAGGATCTGTTTGGAGAGCAACCCTCTCTTATAATTCATCGCGTCACTATAAATCTGGTGGTTTGCCCCACTTTCAAACCATTCTGTTAATGCCTTTCGATTAGACATGAACCTATTTGTCATATCTTTGCTCCTCAGTTTGATGCTTGCGAACGATAGGTTATCTATTTTATTGGCCAGTTTCGTGTCCATGTCTGATTCCAACATGGCGATATCATGGGTAATGACACCTTTCAGCCTCTCTGTTTCTATAATCTCCGGATGACCGTGTGAAATAAGCCCGAATACGCTAAAACCTTCTGATAAAATATCGATATCATTTAAGACGAGGCTAAGTACTGTAAGGGCGCAGTTAACAAGGATTTCTCCGCTTTCTCCCACGATTTTAGCGAAAGGGACAAATCCGACAAGAGTAGACGCCAGCTCGAATGTGGCAAACCCCAAGGATACGCCATCCATGATCGTCCATTTCTTTGCGTCGCCTACCTCGCCGATCATACCACCGAGGTATGAGGAGCCTGATATCGGCGCGAAATTGGAACAATAGTTCATGGCAAGCGTATTCCCTGCCCTTCCTATCATACCACCGGCATATTCATGGTAGGAGGCTACTTCCCCTAGATTCGTGTTAATACCCAACGAGCCGGCAAGGATGGAACCGGCTATTCCTCCGCTATAAGAGGAGGCGATTACTTTATTGAAATTCGCCGTGTTGGTGATGGAGGCCAAGGGAGCGAATCCTAAAATTCCACCAGCGAAGGATGAATTAGCCTCGATCATACCCTCATTATACGATTTATAAGCGCCAAGTTGCGCCTCACCGCATAATCCTCCTATATAACTGTCGCCGTTTATATTCCCCGAGTTCGAGCAAAAACCGATAAACGTGTTATTATAATAAGTTCTCGGCTGGGTAGTTACCAGTGTGCTTCCGATAATTCCCCCTACGCCCCTGCTTCCTTGCACCGTCCCGCTGTTTCGGCTGGAAATGATGGTGCTCAATCCGCTTCCTCCGGCGATCCCGCCCGTTCCTACATTATATATAGAATTGGCAGGAAGGTTTCCGGGAGGAGCGGTTGTGGATGCGGCACCTTTGATAGTGCCATTATTGCTACATGAATATACATAGAGCGTATCGGCGTACCCAACGATTCCTCCGGCACAATTGTAAGATGCGGTTACCTTGGTATTCCGGTTGTGGGAGTTCGTGATTTGTGTCATTGAGTACACTGTTCCTCCGCCAAGGATTCCTCCTACGGCAATCGCCCCGTTTATAGTGCAATCCTCTACCGAGCAGGAATCTATCCAGAGATTTACGTTCGGGTCTACCATGCCGGCGATCCCGCCTATGGCCATGCCGTCCGTGACTACGCCATCGCTACGGCTTTCGATGGTGGATTTTTTTACTACGCACCCTTTTATAAATGTCTTATTGATGCTTCCCCCCTTGGTGGTAACGGCTCCTACGATAGCCGATAGCGCTCCATAGCCGGTTATGGTGGCTTTCTCGATGGTGAGATTCGAGATGATGGCTTGATTTACGAAGCCGAACAAACTAGCGCCCACGGCGTTTTTATCTAACATTTTCAAATCCCGGATCGTATAGCCGTTGCCGTCATAATAGCCCGTGAAAGGATAACTGGCTGATAATCCGATCTGGTACCAGTTGCCCTCCCAGCCGCATTGGTCATTATAGTTGGCCATGCTAATGTCATTTTGTTGTTCGAAGCAGGTGTAGGAATTAACAAGGTTACCATTGTTGTGGAAGTTGAGGATCGCTTCTTGTATCTTCGCCAAATCATCGGCAGAGGTTATCCGGTACGGATCTTCCGGCGTACCGTTCCCATACAGGCCGATTCGCTCGTCACGGTTGGTTTCGGTGGAGATCCCATTCTCACTGACGGTAATGTAGCACCCCATGCCGAACTCCCCATTCCGCCCGTCAATGTCCGGGCAATCCGATTGGATGGTATATTCCATATATAGTAGCTGGTATTTACCCTCCTTCAGCCCTTTTTCCATAGTGAATAGGGAAGTCCCGGATAATCGCCGGTGCTTGGCTTTCCGTTGGATAATGTTCCCGTCGGGAGTCTTGATGTGGAAAGTCAGGTCTCCATACGTGAAATCTTCGGTTTCTTTCGTGAAACTGATCAGATCGTGTACTCCTTCATAGGTGTCCTCTGTGGAGGCCGGGATATCCGGAATGTTTTTGTCATCCGAACATCCCATCAGAATCAAAAGAAAGAAAAGGAGAAAAAAATAATTTGTCTTCATATATAGCTTGTTTTTAGGATTAACAGATATCGTTTCAATATGCGAATAGTAATCCTAAAAGCTGTCCGTGTGGCGCAAAACATTTGTCCGTGTGGCGCAAGTTTTTGAAATATAGTATTTTAATTTTCTTTTTCTTTCTCCGCAAGTTTTCGATATTCGTTAGGAGACAGGCCATAGCTCTGTCGGAAAAGGCGGTAAAATACCGAGCGGGAAGCGAACCCGGAGTCATAGCATATTTGATCGATCGAGAGGGCGGAGGGAGAGGAGAGCAGTTCGGCGGCATGCTTTAGACGAAAGTCATAAATATATTCGCGGACGGTCATATTCCCGCCGTAAGTACGTACGGCTTCCATCAAGTAGGTACGGTTGGTCCCCAAACGTTGTGCCAGATCATCCCGGTTCAAGGTGGGATCGGTGTATAGCTTTTCTTTTTCCAATAACTCGTTCAAGTTTACGAATAAACGTAATTCCCGGGAAAGATCGTTCTCGGGTATTTGCTTAATGGTTTCCACCGCCTTATTCTCCTGCCGGATCTGTTCCTGTATACGTCTGTAAAGCACTTGATTCTTTGCTTTTAGACATTGGGAATAAATGATATATCCCGCTAGCAAAAGGACAAGGAGCAAGCAACCGGTAAAGGCGGCGAACATCCAGTTCCTTGCGTATTGCCTCTCTTGGTTGAGCCGGTCTACCTCGTAAATAGTCCGTAGTTGATCCATCCGAGAGGCGATATCCAACCGGTTTACCGAGTCTTTCACCTGTATATACGTATGATAGAGCGATATACAGGACCGGGGATCTCCGGAATGAGCCAGAAGTTCCGCTTTCTTCAACAAATCGTCCATATAGAAAGATAGGTCACCCTCATGAGCAGTTAACAGGATATCCATATCCTTGATAGCCCCTTGGTAATCTCCTGTCATTTTCCGTAATTCTCGACGAGCCTCGTAAAAATGCTCATAAGCGTTGGCCGGGATCTGGGTATGAATAAACCGGGCTGCCTCATCCAACAATCGTCTCGCCTCTTTTATTTGCCCTTTCTTTAGGAAAGAGAAGGCTTGGAGAGAGCGGGAGGTGACAGGATAATGTCCGGTAGGATCTACTTTCCCATGCTCGTCCCTCCATTTGACGAGGGCGGCATAGCTGTCGGCGTAACGGGATATGCGTTCCGTGTCGTTTACCTTCAGGGCGGTCATGAAGAGCCATTCGTAAAGAACGGCCGAGATGTAGAGTACTTGGTTCTCGCCATTCTCGTAAGTGGGGCATATAGCGATCCCTTTTTCCAGCGAGGTGAGGGCTTGGTCGTACAAGCCGAGTTTATAATACATGCTGCCTTGTACCTGCAAGGCCATCGTCATGCCTACCGGTTGTTTAACCTGTTGCGCCGTCTCGAACATGGTTGTGGCTTCCTCACGGGCCTCGTCGAACCGTCTTTGCTTGAACAATCCGGATATATAAGTATTATAGGTGGAGAAGTAGAAACTGTATTGCTTGGCATCCAATATAAAAGGAAGGCTTTCCTGCGCCTCGATGATAGCCGAATCCACGGAGTAGAAATTAAAGAGGCATTGTATACGATTCAATCTTGATTGACAGATAGCCGGAGTATCGTACCGGTCGATAGCGTCGTTGAGCGTAGCGTCCCAGTCGGCGATATCGTTGGTGGACATGGCTATACGCATCAGTAGATCATGCTTTTCCTTACCCACGCTCGCTGCGGCCCGTTGTCGCAATGAATCTGTCGGGGGATGTCCTTGCGCTTGTATCTCGTTATGAGACGAGATCAGGCAGATAAGCGATAATAGGAGTGCAAGAGGGCTTTTTCGCATCGAATTTTGTGATTAACTAACGTTAATAGAAGGTGTAAATATACGAAGTCTTTTGTGATAATTAGGTGCAAGTTGATGAATAGTTTACTCTATTGTGCCATTGAAGTAGCCTACAGAGTAAACGGATTAAAAAAATACAATAAAGCATTTGTTTGAAATGGTTTATAACTGGCTTATAATTAGATGGATATAAATTATGATGGAGATTTGAGTAAAACACGTACATGTTTTCGAAAAAACACGACCGTGTTTCTTGAAAATTACGTACGTGTTTTTGGAAAAACACGACCGTGTAAAAAATATTCAAGTAAAATATACAGTAAGCTACCTGTTTTCTCGTGTTCACTTCATGGTGACACACCCTCTTCTTGTTGAAGGTTGATCGGTTATAATGATGAGGGCAAGTTTACCAGTGATTTCCCGGAAGTTTTTTTCGATGCTATTTTGAATGAACATATCCCCCTTCTCTTTTATTAATACGGATTTTTTTCCTTATATTCGCGTCACTTTTGAACACGTATCAAATAATTTCTAAATAAATCAATTAAGAAATGACAAAGAGTGCATTACAAATCGCAAGAGCAGCTTACCAACCGAAGGTACCCGCTGCGTTGAAAGGTGCAGTGAAAGCCGTTGACGGCGAGTATACTCAATCAGTAGCCGATCAGGAAGAAATCAAGAAATTGTTCCCGAACACTTACGGAATGCCGATCGTTACATTCGAGAAGAGTAACGAGGAGAAGGCTATGCCTGTCATGAACGTTGGTGTGATCCTTTCCGGTGGTCAGGCTCCCGGTGGTCACAACGTGATCGCTGGTTTGTTCGATGGTATCAAGGCTCACAACGCAGATTCTCGTCTGTATGGTTTCATCTTGGGCCCGGGCGGTTTGATCGATCATAAATATATGGAATTGACGGCTGATATTATCGACGAGTACCGTAACACGGGTGGTTTCGATATGATCGGTTCCGGACGTACGAAATTAGAGACGAAAGAGCAATTCGATAAAGGTCTTCAGATCTTGAAAGAGCTTGATATCAAGGCTTTGGTTATTATCGGTGGTGACGATTCTAACACGAACGCTTGCGTATTGGCCGAGTATTACAAGGCTATCGGCGCCGGCGTACAGGTAATCGGTTGCCCGAAGACGATCGACGGTGACTTGAAGAACGCCCAGATCGAGACCTCTTTCGGTTTCGACACGGCTTGTAAGGTCTACTCCGAGGTAATCGGTAACATCCAACGTGACTGTAACTCCGCCCAGAAATACTGGCACTTCATCAAATTGATGGGTCGCTCCGCTTCTCATATCGCTTTGGAGTGCGCTTTGCAGACTCAACCGAACGTTTGTATCATCTCCGAGGAGGTTGAGGAGAAGAATATGTCTTTGGACGATATCGTTACTTACGTGGCTGGTATCGTGGCTAAGCGTGCCGCCGAGGGTAACAACTTCGGTACGGTATTGATCCCTGAGGGCTTGATCGAGTTCGTTCCGGCTATGAAGCGCTTGATTGCCGAGTTGAACGACTTCTTGGCTAAGCACGATGCTGAGTTCAAGATGATCAAGAAGAGCGAGCAACGTGCTTATATCATCAGCAAGTTGACGAAGGAGAACTCTGATCTGTACGCTTCTCTTCCGGAGGGCGTAGCTCGTCAGCTGTCTTTGGACCGTGACCCGCACGGAAACGTACAGGTTTCTTTGATCGAGACCGAGAAGTTATTGTCCGAGATGGTTGGCAAGAAATTGGCTGAGTGGAAAGCCGAGGGCAAGTACGTAGGCAAGTTCGCCGCACAACACCACTTCTTCGGTTACGAGGGTCGTTGCGCCGCTCCTTCTAATTACGATGCGGACTACTGCTACTCTTTGGGTTACACGGCATCTTGCTTGATCGCCGCCGGTAAGACAGGTTATATGTCTTCCGTACGTAACACGACCGCTCCCGCTGATCAATGGATCGCCGGTGGTATCCCTGTTACTATGATGATGAACATGGAGAAACGTCATGGCGAGATGAAGCCGGTTATCCAGAAGGCTTTGGTTAAGCTTGACGGCGCTCCTTTCAAGGCATTCGCCGCAAACCGTGACGAGTGGGCTTTGACTACTAGCTACGTATACCCGGGTCCGATCCAGTACTTCGGCCCGACGGAGGTTTGCGACCAGCCGACTAAGACTTTGCAGTTGGAGCAAGCTTAATACCGACTTATACATTATATAATATATAAGCTAGGGAGGATGTCATTTATTTGGCATCCTCTTTTTATTTACATACATTTGCCACGAGATCTTAAACCTAAAAATAAATCTTTATAACACATGGATTCCATGAACAAGAAAATCGCCTATCTATTGCTCCTTTTGATGCTGATACCTGTCGGCTCGTTCGCCAAGGAGAAACGTACGTTCGAGATCAAGGACGGTCATTTTTATGTAAACGGGAAGGTAACCCCGATCCTCTCGGGTGAGATGCATTATCCTCGTATCCCCCACCAATATTGGCGGCATCGCCTTCGGATGATGCGGGCGATGGGCTTGAATACGGTCGCTACCTATGTCTTCTGGAACCTGCACGAGACGGAGCTGGGTAAATGGGATTTCGAGGGAGACAAGAATCTGGCCGAGTATATCCGGATAGCGGGAGAGGAGGGATTGATGGTGATCCTCCGTCCCGGCCCCTACGTATGCGCCGAGTGGGAGTTCGGCGGTTATCCGTGGTGGTTGCAGAATATACCGGGCATGGAGATCCGCCGGGATAACCCGGAGTTCTTGAAACGCACGAAGCTTTATATCGATAAGCTTTACGAGCAGGTCGGCGACTTGCAGGTATCGAAAGGCGGCCCTATCATCATGGTGCAGGCCGAGAACGAGTTCGGTTCTTACGTGGCGCAACGTAAGGATATCCCCTTGGAGGAGCATCGCCGCTACAACGCCAAGATCAAGCGGCAATTGGCGGACGCCGGTTTCAACGTGCCTCTGTTCACCTCGGACGGAAGCTGGTTGTTCGAGGGCGGTTCCACCCCGGGAGCGTTGCCTACGGCGAACGGGGAGAGCAACGTGGAGAACTTGAAAAAGGTGGTGAACGAGTATCACGGGGGAGTAGGCCCGTATATGGTAGCCGAGTTTTATCCCGGTTGGCTGATGCACTGGGCGGAACCATTCCCCGATATAAGCGATTCCGGCATAGCGAGGCAGACGGAGACGTACCTCCAAAACGATGTCTCTTTCAATTTCTATATGGTTCATGGCGGTACGAATTTCGGCTTCACCAGTGGCGCCAATTACGACAAGAAGCATGATATCCAGCCGGACTTGACCAGCTACGACTACGACGCCCCGATCAGCGAGGCGGGTTGGGTGACCCCGAAGTTCGACTCGATCCGCAACGTGATCCGGAAATACGTCACCTATGACGTCCCCGAGGCCCCAGCCCCTATACCGCTGATCGAGATCCCGTCGATCTCCTTGACGAAGGTAGCCGATGTGTTGGCCTTGGCGAAAGAAGGGGAACCGGTAGCGTCTCCGACACCTCTCACGTTCGAGCAATTGAACCAAGGATACGGCTACGTCTTGTACTCTACCCATTTCAACCAACCCCTGAAAGGCCGTTTGGAGATACCGGGCTTGCGTGATTACGCTACGATCTACGTGGATGGCGAGCGTGTCGGCGAGTTAAACCGTTGCTTCAACCAATATGCGATGGAAATCGATATCCCGTTCAACGCTACCTTGGACATCTTGGTGGAGAACATGGGGCGTATCAATTATGGCGAGGAGATCGTACGCAATACGAAGGGGATCATCAGCTCGGTCAAGATTAACGGCAGCGAGATATCGGACTGGAAGATGTACAAGCTCCCGATGGACCGGATGCCGGCTTTGGTCTCCGGCGAACCTTATGTCTATAAGAATGGCTCGCCCGAGGTAGCGGCGTTGGGGAATAAGCCGGTTCTCTACGAGGGAACCTTCCACCTGTCCGATACCGGCGATACGTTTATCGATATGGAGGATTGGGGAAAGGGCATTATTTTCATCAATGGCATCAATATCGGTCGCTATTGGTACGCCGGCCCTCAGCAAACGCTTTACATACCGGGCGTATGGCTGAACAAAGGAGAGAATAAAATCGTTATTTATGAGCAGCTGAATAATGACCGGAAGTCGAGCGTACGGACGGTCAAGACTCCTGTCTTGACAAAACTAAAGAAAATTGCAGCCATGGAGAAAAAGAATCGTTTGATGGAAAAAACAGTAAGCCCGTTTAGCGTGGATGAGACGATGCGGCGGATCGAGGAGATTATCAAGTCTCAAGGAGGTTCCGTGTTCGCCATGTTCGATCATGGGCGAAACGCTAGCGAGGTAGGGATGAAGCTGCCTCCGAATAAGGTGATCGTCTTCGGCTCACCGAAAGTCGGGACTTTATTGATGCAGCAAGATCCGTCTATCTCTTTGGAGCTGCCGCTACGTATCTCCGTTTGGGAAGATGCGGACGGCAAGGTTTGGGTCGGTTCCCCGAATCTGGAGACGATCGCCTCCGAATACGGGATGGAAAACAGCGGCGTCATCGAGAAGATGCAAGAGGCCGTAACGAATATCGTGAGTAAATCGATAGCTGGTAGCCGGTAAGGCTCACGGATCTAATGCGATAAGAGCTTAGGAGGATGTCGGTAAAACGGCGTCCTCTTTTCTTTTATATGGCCCAAGAGACTCATTTACCGTGCTGTAGATTGATAATAAGGTTTAAAAGTCTTCGGAAAAATTAGGAATAGATTGTATTTTTTTCTGCGGTTTTTAACATATTGTTGATTCTTGTGAAGGTGTCTTTTTGTTAACAAGAATAAGCCTTATTGGGTCTATAATAGCTATTTGTACGAACACATATCCGCAAGTTCAAGGGAATGTGAAAAAAATATGCATACTATTGTTGTTTATTAAGAATAATAATTTATATTTGTACCCGTATCCGAAGAGTGGATATAATTATTAATGTTAACCTATTTTTGTGTTATGATGAACAAACAGTTGGCTTTTGTTAAAAGCGGGCTGGGTTTGGCACTTTGTTTCCTTATGGTCGGTGCGGGTGTAACCCCTCCAATCCATGCGTCTAACGCGAATGTGTCCATCTCCCAACAAGCTAAGAAAGTTACCGGTACGGTAACTGACGCAAAGGGTGAACCCCTTTTGGGTGTAAATGTTGTAGTAAAAGGTACTACAAACGGTACGATTACCGACCTTGACGGTAAGTATTCCTTGGAAGTTGAGCCCAACTCCATTTTAGTCGTTTCCTACATTGGTTATGTATCTCAGCAAATTCCTGCTTCGGGAGAAGTGGTAAATGTGACATTGAAAGAAGATACGCAAAACCTTGATGAGGTCGTAGTAGTAGGTTACGGTACGCAGCAGAAGAAAGATATCACAGGCTCCGTGGCGGTAGTCGATACGAAAGACCTTTTGGCATCTTCCGGATCTTCCGCTACCCAGCAGTTGCAAGGTAAGGCTGCCGGTGTATATATCGGTCAGTCAGGTTCCCCCGGTTCCCAGTCTATGGTTCGTATTCGTGGTATCAATACGGTTAATGATAATGGTCCGTTGTACGTAATTGATGGCGTATCAACACGTAACCAAGATTTAAGCTCCTTGAACCCGAACGATATCGAGAGTATGCAGGTATTGAAGGATGCCTCCTCCGCCGCTATCTATGGTGCGCAGGCGGCCAATGGTGTTATCTTGATTACGACGAAAAAAGGTACCCGATCCGGTCAACCTAAATTGACTTATGATGGATATGTCGGTGTTCAGAAAACAGGCAAGCGCTATGACGTTTTGAATTCTATGGATCGTGTGAACTTGGAATGGGACGCAAAGGCTAGTAACTATGCATTGTTAGGTTCCAATGAACTTCCTTCACACGTGCAATTCGGAACAGGTGAACGTCCTTCTATTCCTAATTATTTGACGCAAGCTGGTGCGGGTGGTCGTACGGATATTAATCCCGGCGATTATAATTACCCGGGTACGACTTATGCGCCGTTCTCTGACACAAATTGGTGGGATGAGGTAGACCGTGCGGCTATGATTCAAAACCATCAAGTTGGCTTATCTGGTGGTACTGAAAAGGGACAATATAATTTAAGTGCGAATTACTTCAAGCAAGATGGTACGGTTATTGATTCTTACTACCAGAGATATCAAGTACGTGCTAACACCTCTTTCAATGTTCGTGATTGGTTACGGGTAGGAGAGAATTTAACTTATGCGTTTACGAAAGATAATGGCTTGAACTCTAGCGGCGCTGAGAGTAATCCATATTCTTGGACTTATCGTGCTTCTCCTTATGTACCGGTATATGATATCGCAGGTAATTTTGCCGGTTCAAAATTCGCTGGAACGGGTAACTTCCAGAACCCGGTTGCCAATCAAAAGAGAAATAAGGATAATTACTATACACATAACCGCGTATTTGGTAACCTATGG
>ENA-UESD01003013-UESD01003013.1-human-gut-metagenome-genome-assembly--contig:-NODE-3013-length-11227-cov-5.660269_pt1 | contig 11227 bp, 9 predicted proteins | sample MGYA00242985_ERZ507986 | MGnify/ENA primary metagenome ERZ507986 (study PRJEB26167, sample SAMN06115408) | human gut metagenome | host: Homo sapiens | place: China:Guangxi | collected 2016-04-06...
CCTTGTCCATTCTTCTGATGAAGCTTCACGTATTTCAAAGCCGTTCACTACATCCTCCTGTCCTTCTCCATAAAGCCATGCTACATTAGTCCAGCCATCCGCCGAATTAGTAAAGACAACCTTATCCGTGATGAATGCGTACAAACTCCACTCTTCGGTTTTTCCTTTAAATGTCACATTTACTTTCTGCTCTTGTGTAAAGTCCTTCAAAGTGATAAAGTCAGGCGAAACGGTAGAACTGATCGGCCCCAGCTTCAAATCTTTCACAGTTATTTTGTTGAGCATCGTATTTTTATTGACATAAACGATAGCTTGTCGAGCTTTTTCGTCAATCACAGCTCCTCCGACCTGATTCTTGACGATACCGCTTTCATCTCCAGTCACTTCTGCTACTTTATCAAATCTGCCCTCGTTTTTCAATACCCAGTTATGGTCATAACCATTTCCATTCTTCAATTGTACAAAATCGTAGTCGTTAATGCGTGCCCCTACCGGAGTCGGAGTGCGGAAATCCATCGGAGTACCTTCTACCGGAACAATCTCGCCAGTTGTCATGAATGTGCTGTCTACCGGAGTATAATAATCGGCATCCACCATCAACAAGTGGTCTGCATTGCTTGCTGCATCACCATCGAGATTAAAATAAGAGTGATTGGTCATATTTACGATGGTCGGCTTATCCGTTTCTGCTTCATAGCGGATATCAATTGCATTATCGTCTGTCAGTTTCATCAGGACTTTACAGGTAATGTTACCCGGGAAACCTTCTTCGCCATCCGCAGCGACATAAGTCAGTTCCACTTCTTGCGGATTCAGTTGCACAGCATCAAACACACGATACTGGAATCCATTGGGACCGCCATGCAGGCAATGACCGTAATTATTCTGAGGCAACTGATATTCAATGCTGTCCAATGTGAATCGACCTTGATTGATACGGTTTGCGTAACGACCGATGCTGGCACCAAAATCAGAAGGTTTGCTGATATAATCCTGAATAGAATCGAAACCTAAAACTACATCCTGCATCTTACCGTCTTTATCGGGGACCATCACAGAAACAATGCGTCCACCGAAATTCGTCACACAAACTTCCATGTTGTTCTTGTTACGAAGGGTGTACAGATCGGTTTTCTTACCACCTACTTCAGTCTGGAAGTTAGTTCTTAACAGGCCGGAGTCAGTTGGTTGCTCGGCTTTCGGGGTACAAGCAGCTACAAAAAGGGCAGAAACAGCCCATAATGCTAAATTCTTCATGGTTGATATAAGTATTATTATAAATTAGTTCAACGAACATCTTTTATTTAGATTGCAAAATTGGCGAAATTCTGATAGTTTGGAGGCAACATTCTTTCCAAATAATAGCACAAATCAGTCATTTCGCCAATGATGCAATCATAAACACTTATATCTTTCTAAATCAAAATGATTTATCTTATAACAAATTCAAGTAAACTGATTCCATCACCAGTTACTCCTTTGTATTCGGGAAAGCCGATATTCTCAACCGGGCCGCTCCCATCGGAATCAATGTAATCTCTTCTTTAGCGCCTTTCACCGCATCTTCTTCGGGCAATACACCGCAAAGTCCAGTTTCGTCAATCTGCCATTCGGGGATAATCCGGCCGGTAGCTTTCACTTCCAAAGGCACATTGGCCACCGTGAACGGGAAGTTATCAGCAGGCCAGGACTTACGAACGACTTTGAAGTTCTTCAAAGGCTCTTTCTTATCCAATACCAACGAATAGTTCCAGGGACTGTTAGCATAGATTTCAGTAGTAGGCCACTTCTTCGGGTCAGCACCTTTCTGCCATTTGGAGTCACCGATAGCCGTTTCACGACTGTCTTTTTCTATATATTTCTCGTCAATCTTCAGAGATAAAGTCAACGGACCATAATCCACACTTACACTGTTCTTATTGACTTGCCACGTACGCATGGACAAAGACATCGGAAGAGTCATTTCTACTTTATCACCATCCGCCCATTCGCGTTCGATACAAAGGTATTTACCGGATACAGGTTTCACACTGATCTTCTTTCCGTTGACACGCACTTCGGCTCCTTCAGTCCATGAAGGAATGCGGAGGTAGAACGGGAAATCGACCTTTTCATCGGTAGAAACGGTGAATTTGATGCCTTCTTCAAAAGGATAGTTAGTCTCTTCGTGAAGGACGATTTCTTTTCCATTACCCACTTTGATCTTTGCTTTGCAAGCAGCATAGATGGCAGCAGCAATACCGTTGTCGGGAGTTGCCAATATCAGATGTTCCGAAAAATAAGGCCAGCCTTGTGCATGGTTATGCTGACAGCAACGGCTGCTGAATGGATTCATGGAAAGGAACGGACCACGGTTGTCAATACCCGGATGATGGTTCTTTGAGTCACTGACAGTATGATTCGGACAAGTGATGTAGCGCAAAGCCTTGAAGTCCGGCATCACAGCGGCAGGATAAGAGTTGAAAGCTACTTCTTCGCAATGCTCAGCCCACATCGGATCACCTGTCATACAGAGCATGATCTCATCGGAAGCCATCTGTTCCACCAGTCCGCAGGTTTCCACTCCCTGACGAGGATCGATATATCCCAGACGGGCATTCTCGTCGGCACTGAACATACCGCCCGGAACCTGGCCAAAAGTGCGACGGATCAAATGATGTACATTATAAGAGGCTTTGAGCATGGCGGAATCTCCGGTCTGCATATAATAAGTGGCAGGTTCGCGGAAACACTGGGCGATGTTCACATTGTGCCAGTTGGGCAGGGAGGTTGATTTTGTCCAGTCGGCTGTATTGCGGTGAATCTTCTTGGCAAGGTCCAGCAGGAAGGCATCTCCGGTATGGTTATAAAGCCAATAGATACTGATGATGTTGTCACCGCCACGGCTGTTTTCCCAATAGTCTTCCAGAAGTTTATCGTCGGGAACAGTCATCTGCCATTTGAAGTAGTTCGTCATCAGGTCAATAACCCGTTGGTCCTGAGAATATTCATAATAAGATTGCAGACACCAGAGCATAATCATCTGTGCCCACAATTCACGCTTGCCGTTCCGTTCGTTGACAGGACCGAAGTATCCATCGGGCTGGCAACTGGCAAATACACCTTCAATCCATGTTTTTGTTTCTGCAATCATCTTCGGGTCATTCAGGATATAGGCAAGGTTGCCATAACCTTTCAGCCAGTAAGGTACTTCTTCCCAGCCATGATCACCACCGGTTGTCAGCCAGGCGTTATTATCTTTCTCCAGCCAGGCACTGATTTCTCCCAGATGTCCGGTCAGCCCGTCACGTTGCAGTTCGAGGTACTTCTTTACCCAGCCTTCCGGCTGGATGCTGCCGACAGGCAGCTTAATAAAGTTCAACGGACGGAGCGGGGCCCGATAGCTCACATAATTCACATTCGTCGATTCTGTGTCGGGGCGGTCCATCACCCTTACAGACTCACTGGCAGTGCGTGTAGTAAAAGCTGCTGTCAGTAACCCGACAGTCAGCAGCGTACCCGCAACACCTATTTTAAAAGATCGTTTCTGTTTCATTTTGAATATTTTTTTGGAGATACTACCGACTTTTTAGTCAGCCTTGTTTAAATTCGGTTTATTTATAATTATAAATCAATTCTCCGCCTTTTATCAGTTCATTGTGAGATATACGGTAGTCAGCAATCTTTTTCCCGTTGAAATGGATACTTTTGATCGGTGCGTCTTTCTTTTTCCGTCCTTCTGTCTGAATAGTAAGTACGTTTCCATTCGTCAACCGCAACAGTACCCTGTCGAAAAGCGGAGAGGTCAGATCATAGTATTCATCTCCCACAAGCAGAGGATAGAAACCCATTGCCCCGAACACGTACCAGGCACTCATCGTACCGTCGTCTTCGTCCATTTCGGGACTATACCCTTCGGGGGCATTCTTGAATGCCTTACCCAGATAAGGAGTCTTAAATTCCGAGTTGCCTCCATATTTATGGATCATCGGTTCGGTCATCAGACTGCGTACTATCTGCTGGGTTTTCTCCGGTGCCCCAAGTCGGTTGAACAGGTAAGGAACATGGATATCCGGTTCGTTTCCCTGATTATAAAGGTGATGGTCGAAGAAATAGGTAAGTTGCAAACGAAGAGAGTCCTGCCCTACCCATTCTATCATTTTATCAATGTATTGTGGAGCCGCCCATCGGTATTGCCAACGGGTTCCCTGATAGAGTCCGTTGTTCTTCATCACTTCAAAAGCGGGAGTCACATTCATAAATTCCTTCTTCCATGTTTCTTCAAAAAGAGAGACCGAACGTTGCCGGTATTGTTCGGAATCCGCCTTTTCACCGATGATTTCCGCAATCTTTGCCATTGCCCACAAGTCATATGCCGATTCCATCTTCTGGTCGGGCGAACGCATGGGCAACCGCTCCATTTCCTGCTTCATACCAGCGTATCCTTTACGGAAATCAAGGTTGGTAATTCCTTTCCGGTAAGCGTCCAACAAAAGAATTACGGCATGTTCCGTACGTACTGTCGGGGTAGACTCGAATCCGGTGGACCAGTCTTTCTTTCCCGTTGCATACAGATGAATCAGGGAAGTCGCCATATCCCGCATCTTCGCAGGTTCGGTCAGTACCAACAAAGGAAATTTAGTGCGGAAGGTATCCCATAACGACCAGTTACTGTAATATCGGAAGTCTTCTGAGATATACACTTTTCCATCCGTACCCAGATAAGCTCCGTCCGGAGAACTGACATCCGCCGGACTCAGGTAAGTACGATACAGGGAAGTATAGAAAATGACCCTGTCATCTTTCTTGCCTCCTTTGACGTCGATAGCTGACAATTGTTTTTCCCACTGATCAGCGGTCCGGGATTTCACATCTTCGAAGTCCATCTTTTCCCAACGGGCACATTCCCAGCTCGCCAGTTCGGAACTTAACGCAGACAGTCCGATACGGACTTCCACCGAACGTACCTTTTTGCCAAAGGTAAGGCAGGCAGTCGTCTCTTTCTGTTCTTCCAACTGGAAAGGCTGGCTGGTATTTAAGGAGAAATAGAGTTTGTAGCATCCATGTCCGCAGACGTTCTTTGCCTGTACATAGCCTTCGATGCAAGTTTCCGATATACGTTTGTAATGGCAGGTAGCTACGTCTTCAAACGTAGAGGCGAAGTCTATCCAAAGGGCAGCGGAAAGGCTTCGGGGAAATTTATAGCGTTCCACCGCCATAGCGTTGGTCGCTGTCAATTCAGTTTTGATACCATTGGTAAAAGCTGTCGAGTAATATCCGGGAGTTGCTTTCTCGCGGGACTTTTTAATATGCAATTCCTGTGAAGGAGCTACCGGACGAATGCGCAGGTTTCCTCCTCCGCCACTACATCCCACTCCGGAGAGGCGGTTGACAGAGATACCGGAGACTTTCGTCACTGCATAATCATAACCGGCATGGCTACGCGGATCATTATCCGGACACACACAAACCATTCCGAAAGGAGCGGCAGCGCCCGGAGCTACCTGTCCGTTATCACCGGAAGTACCGATAAACAAGTTGACATACTTTGTATTTTGTGCAACTGACGGTGTCATGATAGATAACACGACTAAAAGAAGGGCATACCATCTGCTTCGGTTGTTTTTCATGCTTCTAAAATAGTATCATCCTGTCACTCTTCGCTACGCTCTGAATGACAGATACTATCGAGTAGCAAGATTAACACTCTGTGAAATTCTATGCACTCTGTAAAACTCTATGCGCTCTGTGTACTCTGTGGTGAAAGCATTCATTACTTGCAAGGTTATAAACTTAATTCAAATACTGATTCGCACAATTAATTAATAATCAAAAAAATCAAAACTCCTATGGCAACAAAATCATCTTGGTGGGACAAGTTCCTCAAAATCGTAATCGCAGTAGCATCGGCCGTTCTCGGCGCAGTAGGCGCCAAAGCCATGCCCATGTAACTCATCACTCATCGTTCCTCACTCCTATCTCCTCATTCCCATGCGTACAATCACCCTGATCATCATCCATTGCAGCGCCACGTGCGAAGACCGCCCCTTTACGGAGCAGGCACTGGAAACCGCCCACCGCCAACGCGGTTTCGACGGCACAGGCTATCACTTCTACATCCGTCGCGACGGCCGCATACTCACCACCCGCTCCCCCGAACGGCCCGGAGCACATGCCCGCGGCTACAACGCCCACTCAATAGGCATCTGTTATGAGGGCGGTCTGGACCACTACGGCATGCCCAAAGACACTCGCACCGAGTGGCAACGCCATTCGCTCCGCGTCCTCGTCAGGACGCTGCTGCTGGACTACCCCGGCGCCCAAGTGGTGGGACATCGCGACCTGAGCCCCGACCTCAACGGCAACGGCGAGGTGGAACCCATGGAATGGACAAAGCAATGCCCTTGCTTCGAGGTGAAGAGGGAGAAGTGGTAGGCGGACAGCCCGGAAAGAAGAGCTCGGAAAAAAGAACCGGAAAGAAGAGCCGGAAAAAAGAGCTCGGAAAGAAGCATCGGGAAAAATAAGAAAAGTCTGAAGAGTAAGAAAGAGACAAGAGATGCTTAAAAGAGAGAAAGGGTGATGCCCAAATCAAATTCAGTTATCATTCTGCCATTCAAAGCAGCTGAATTTTATTGGGGCGTCACCCTTTCTCTTTTTATTCGTAACCGGCAGAATAATTTCTGACTAATTCATTTTATATTATGAAAGTAACCGGCAGGACAATTACCATGCCCAATCGTCCAGATTCATACTGCTTTCTACTGTATTTTCCAAATCATCCGGCAGATTGCAGAAGAAATCGATTCCGGTCTTTTCCTCCAACTCATCAATGCTCAAAGCACTGGCTTTCAGCTCCTCCAATGTAGGCGCTTTGCTGTATTCCTTATGCTCCACTCTGAAACCAATGGCATGATATGCACCGTCCGTTTCGGAGAGGACGGCCATAAAGTAGTATTTGGGACAAGCCAGCCCGCCTTTGGTAAAGCCGTTTGCATCGGTCGTAGGCTTTATGTTGTCACCGCCATTCTTCTGACCTGTGTAGCTGACCAGCAGTTCATTGAGCGCACCGCCTTTAACCACGTACAACTTGCTGTAAGTAGTGGTGAAGTCTTTTTCCGCACCGCCCCACTTGCGTACCTGTTCCTCAAATTCAGCCCAGTAAGGACTGTTGAAGGAGTGTATCATGGGAGACATATTGCTGAAATAGAATGTCTGGTCGTTGGCTTCCTGCGTGAAAAGACGGTCGGCAGAACCGCAGATGTGTCCGCGGTCAAAGCCATCGCTCTTGTGCTGTTCATCGGTGACCTGCATGGCTTCGGGAAGCAAGGGGTCGACGACGAACTTGTCTTTGCGCTTCACTCCATCGCCTGCCTTGCGGGTTGTTTCATCGAACGCGAAAGCCACCCATGAGGAGTGCTTCTTTGTGTCGTCCCACTCCAAAGCGTAGTTCAGCAACTCCGCACCGTTCACTTTCAGCGAATGTGCCACGAAAACGTTGGCTTCGTTCAGGCGGGGTATCTCAAGGTTGAGCGAATAGCCGCTTTTGTCCTTGGCGTTGGCATTGGCATTGGGCTTTACGTCTTCCTCTACCACATATTCTATTGTGACATTGTTACCGCTGATGCTGCACACGCGGAACTTGACGTATTGGTGGGCAGCCAGCGTTTCCGTATGTGCCCAATAGGTGGCGCCGTCCACTACGGGAACACCGTCAGCCTGCCAGGCATCGGCTTCGGGACGGGTTTTCATCTCGTCCAGACGGGTCGAGGTGCTCTTCACAAAGGCGTATTGCTTGCCGTAGAATGTCTTGTCCTGAATGTAGAACGGAGACTGGAACCCGTCCGGCTCGAACACCGTAAATCCTGCCTGCGGATTTTCATAACCTTTCAACACGAGTGTGGCGGCATTGTCCTGCGTTGTTTCAACGTATCCGTTATAGGGCGCATCGGAACCTTCGCACGCAGCCACCGTAACCATTGCAAGCATCAACAGCCACAATCCTAATATATTGCTTATCTTTTTCATTTTTCTTTTTGATTTTCTGTATTAAAGAATACAACTCTGAATTATGACGCCCGGACGGGGCGGAATGTTCCGCTCCGCCTAAGCGTCGTCTTTATTTATTCGGCAGGAGTTTCGGCATCTCCGCCTTCTTCTCCCTCTCCTTCTGTCACTTTTTCACGAACTACCACGTTCTGTACCTCCCAGGTAGGAGCAACATTATCGGTGCTGACATACTTGAAGGCTATGGTGACTTTCTGTCCGTTGTAGGCACTCAGGTCTATCTTGTTGCTTATGAAGTCCCACTTCGTGCCATCTGTCCAGTTTTCCACTGTCAGGGCTGTCCATGTAGCGGTTTTCACATCATCGGAGTAATCGGTGGATACCATTACATTGAGGTTATCGGAAGGAGTTTCAGTGCGGAAGCGACAGGCATGGTCGAACAACAGTTCGGGTGCTTTCGATTTCTTGAAGTCCATGACGGGCGACACAAGCCAGCTTTCGGCTGCATGATTAGCCTTGTTGGCATAGGCGGATGCCTTCATATAACCATAAGAGTCCAACTTCCATACCCAGTTCACGTCATTGAGGAATATGTCCTGAATGGTAAAGCTGCCCATATCCTTCTTGAACGTTTCGTTCAGATACATGCTTGCCTCAACACTGATGCCCTCGGCATCCTGCGTAAAGGTGGTAGTGACGAGCTTACAGGAAGTTGTCTCTGTCCAGTCCTCTCCCAGCGTGTATTCGGCAACCACAGGCGTATCGGCTTTCTTGTTGTAGACCACCGCAACCATGTCACCCACAGCAGCGTAAGGGTATTTTTGTTTCAGATAGGTGGGCAACACAGCTTCCGGTTTCTCAATCATGTCTGCACCCAATGATTCGTAGAGAGCAGGCTCTGCCACAAGCAGTTTGGCTTCTTTCAGAGTGTATGGCTTCCATGTCTTGTTCTCACCGTCGTACACGTAGAGCGCAGAAGCCGTAGGAGAAACGGTAGTGGCACGAGTGGCGGCAAGAGAACGGGTAGCAGTGACTTCTTCGACAGAAGTGACTATTACCTGTGGATATCCACTCTTATTAACTCCTACCAAGTACCCTTTCACTGCAATCTTCTTGCCGTTGAGAGCCGCATCTATCTTACTTTCATCTGCATAAGAGAAAGCAGCGTCTTTTTCAACGCCTTCCATTTTCACGTTATAATAATTATATCCATATCCGCTGTCTTTTATATCCAAAGTTCCTTCAAAAGAAACATAGACAATGCGTTGAGCCGCTGCATAGGCAGTAAACTCGGCAGCACCGAACGTTTGCGGAACCATAGCTGCAGGAATTGTACTGCCCGTAGATATAGAAGTTACCGTAAGCCCCTTGTCACCGAACTGAACAACCCCGTTTCTTGAAGCAGTTGTTCCTTTTACTTCTACCATATCGCCCACTTTCTCGGTCGGTTGGGTATTTTTATATACCAAAATATCTCCCGTTCCGTCTGTCAGTATAAATCCTCTCGTATTGATAGCTGTAACCAGTCCTTTCGCAGTATACTCACCTGCAGCCGAATATGCTATGACACCTACCGGCGTAACTTTGTTTTCTTCTCCCTTCACTGTAACCGAAGTGGCAAAAGTATTGATATATTTAGTTGAGCTTCCACTTACGCCTGCCAGATATCCAGTCACCACCACTGTTTTATCAGCCCATGAATCATCTATCAACAACGCATCAGTAATGGAACCTTGAACAGATGTTTCACCGTCCAATATGATATTAATATTATTTCCTCATGATTTATTTTGTATAATTCACTCAAATCATCTCTAAAATCAATGCTTTCTTGGAATTCAGAAAAACTGATTTTTTCCCAATCAGGAAAATTACTCTTTATAAATTCTTTAATACGTGTAATAGAGTCCATTTTATTATAATTCGTAATTTGTTATTATTAAATGTGTAGCCTCCGCCTGAAATCTATTTCTAATATTCACGGAATAATTTTTATCATACTCTGCTATGATATTATTTCCATATAAATCTCGAATTAACGGAGTATCACCTATTACCATAAGTGATCTGCATCCTAAATTATAGAAATCCTCAGCTAACCGTCTGTGGTTTTCTTCGTTAAACCCATCTTGATATTGTATATTTCCGTAGTCTGAAAAAATACAATCATATGGTGGATCCAAAAACACAAAATCGTCAGGATTTACTAAATTAAATATATCACTATAATCTGTATTATGAATCTCGGTATTTACCAGTAAAGCATGATGTGCTTCAGTAATAATTTTTGTATTAAGATTTTTGTACCTACCATAAGGAACATTGTATTCTCCTTTTGCGTTAAAACGAATCATTCCAGAAAAAGCTGTTTTATTAATAAAGTAATATAAAGCAGCATCTGAATAAGTCGAAGGTATTAAGCCATTATACATATCCCTTAATTGATAATATAAAGTCTCATTCTCATCTGGTATTCTATCTTCTGGATGAAGTTTCTTTAATTTATCAAATTCCAACCGATTGTTGCTGTAAATATTCTCTAACTCAGCCAATTCCATACTTAATTGCATAAAATCTTGTTGCACACTTCTATAAAAGTTTATCAAGCGTACATTAATATCATTAATTATAGCATTATTTGGCTCCAGATGGAAGAACATAGCACCACCACCCAAAAAAGGTTCTATGTACCTTCCATCAAATTGTGGTATATATTGTATTATTTGTGGAATTTCTTTCGATTTTCCACCTCTATATTTTATTATAGGTTTCATATACTATTATAAATCATTTTTGATTTTAGTGTTACTCTAGTCTTTTATAGGCCATAACAAATCCCTGATATCTACTTCAAGAATTTTTGCAATTTTCGCTAATGTCTCTAGATTGGGCTGCATAGTGTTGGTACACCATTTCGAAACAGTTCCCGGATCTTTACCCAGTTGTTCTGCCAACCATTTATTGGTGCGTTTCTTTTCTGCTAGAACCACTTTCAAGCGATTAATATCTTTGTTCATACATTACATAATATGTTTTCAAAAACAAAGATAATCATTATAATCGAAAACCTATTCTGATTATAATGATTATCTGACAAATATATGTCGAAAAACGACTTTATATTGGAATATACTTCAATAATACTTTTGGCTCATGTGGATTGTTTTTCTTTATCTCTTCTTTCTTTTACCCTTTCCTGTCCCGGCATCTTTTTAGCCAATGCACTTTCTCCGGCAGGAAAATA
>ENA-UESD01003027-UESD01003027.1-human-gut-metagenome-genome-assembly--contig:-NODE-3027-length-11196-cov-4.489522_pt1 | contig 11196 bp, 9 predicted proteins | sample MGYA00242985_ERZ507986 | MGnify/ENA primary metagenome ERZ507986 (study PRJEB26167, sample SAMN06115408) | human gut metagenome | host: Homo sapiens | place: China:Guangxi | collected 2016-04-06...
GACAATGCGGTGGCTGATTTCTTGCCTTATGAAAGTGGCCAGTGGCGTAAAATCCGGCTGTCGCATCTGATGAGCCAGCTCTCACCTTATACGTTTGTTCGTTTGCTTCATTCTTTCGGCTTGAAGAATCATATCGATCCGGTTATCTCGGTCTGTCTGGGTACTCCGGATGTATCGGTGGGTGAGATGGTCGGGGCCTATACGGTATTTGCCAACAAGGGCATCCGGGTAGAACCTTTATTCGTGACCCGTATAGAAGATTCATATGGAAATACAATCGCGAACTTTACCCCACAGATGAGTGAGGTGCTGACGGAAGATGCTTCCTATAAGATGCTACATATGTTGAAAAGCGTAATCGACGGTGGTACCGGAGGACGTGTACGTTTCCGCTACGGTATCAAGGCGGAGATGGGTGGTAAGACCGGAACGACCCAGAATAACTCCGACGGTTGGTTCATGGGATTTACGCCTAGCTTGGTTTCCGGCTGCTGGGTAGGCGGCGAGGACCGTTCCATCCATTTCGACCGCTTGGCGGAAGGGCAGGGAGCGAGTATGGCGTTACCGATTTACGCCCTTTATATGCAAAAGGTTTATAAAGATAAAACGTTAGGCTACTCGGAAGACGAGACTTTCGAGATCCCCGAGAAATACGCGAACCCATGTAGCGAAGGAGGGGAGGAAGATAGCCCCACGACCCCACCGGATACGGGAGGTATCGATAAGATGTTTGAGTGATAATAATCAGACTATTACAGTTTTTTTAAATTCCCCGTAAGGAAAACTTTTGTTTCCCTATAGCAAAACAAAAGTTTCTTCAGCAGGAAACTTTTGTTTCTTCCAATAGAAACTGCAGTTATCTTTATGGAAAACAGAAAGCGCTACTGATCCTTTTTCCCAAATCCTTTGTTATACTAAGAATTAATGGTTAGATTTGTAACTGTTAATCTTAAGAAAGGAGGAGCTATATGGACCGTAGTAAAATGATTTCTCAGTTGGAAGACCCGTCTGAAGTCTTTGATTTTCTTGTGATCGGAGGAGGGGCTACCGGTATAGGTATCGCTCTGGATGCTTCGACAAGAGGATATAGAGTCGCTTTATTCGAACAATTGGATTTTACGAAAGGAACTTCCAGCCGTAGCACGAAGTTGGTCCATGGCGGTGTCCGTTATTTGGCGCAAGGAGATATCTCCTTGGTTCTGGAAGCCTTGCGCGAACGAGGCCTGCTACGCCAGAACGCTCCCCATTTGGTAAAAGATCAAACCTTCTTAATCCCTTGTTATCGTTGGTGGGAAGGCCCGTTTTATACGATAGGCCTGATCCTATATGATGTGATGGCCGGAAAATTAGGTCTGGGACGTTCGGTTTGTATCGGTCCGAAACGGGCGCTCCGTACCATTCCGATGCTTCGTCCGAAAGGGATGACCGCCGGGGTGCTTTATCATGACGGCCAGTTCGATGATTCCCGTCTTGCGATTAATATGGTCCGCAGCTCTATCGACGCTGGCGCTTGTATTTTGAACTACGCGAAAGTCATAGGGCTTCTGAAGGGCGACGACCGCAAAGTATCCGGCGTTACGGTTCGAGATGAGGAGACCGGTACGGTTTATCAAGTAAGATCCCGTTGCGTGATCAACGCTACCGGTGTCTTCGCCGATGAGATCTTGCAAATGGACGAGCCGGGTAAACGCCCGACCGTTCGCCCCAGCCAAGGAGTCCATTTGGTATTGGATTCCTCTTTCTTGCAAAGTGATTGCGCCATTATGATTCCTAAGACATCGGATGGACGTGTGTTGTTCGCCGTACCTTGGCATGATAAAGTCGTGGTAGGGACAACGGATACCTTGATGGAATCGCCGGAAAAAGAGCCGGTAGCCTTAGAGAAAGAAATCCAATTTATACTCGATACGGCCGCTAACTATTTGACCCGGCCACCCAAGCGAAGCGATGTCTTATCCGTGTTTGCGGGGCTTCGTCCGCTCGCCGCTCCCCGTAGCGAAGGTAAAAAGACAAAAGAGATATCACGTAGCCATAAATTGATCCGGGAGAAATCCGGCTTGATCACCATTATCGGAGGCAAATGGACAACCTACCGGAAAATGGCTCAAGATACCCTAGACCTAGCGATACGTTACATGCATATTCCTACAAAAGACTGTATTACCGAGCGTTACCAAATCCATGGTAGCCGGAAGAATCCGGATTTCTCCGATCCTTTATACGTATATGGTACGGATGCCGACGAAATCCGTAACTTAGTGGCCTCTTCCCCCGCCATGGCGGAGAAGTTGCATCCGGACTATGCCTATACGGTAGGAGAGGTAACTTGGCTGGTCCGTAATGAGATGCCTCGTACTTTGGAGGATGTATTGGCACGCCGTTTGCGTATCTTATTCTTAGACGCACGGGCGGCGATGGCGATGGCTCCTAAAGTAGCGGGGATTCTGGCTACGGAATGGGGGAAGGACGAGACTTGGACCTCTGCTCAGGTAAAGGCGTTTAATGAGGTTGCCTCGAATTATATACTGAATTGACAAATTGATAAACGATACTAATATAGAAGGATATGAATTTTCGAAATAAATATGTGTTGGCGATCGATCAGGGAACCACTAGCTCCCGGGCTATCCTGTTTAATCATCAAGGAACTATTATTACGTTGGCTCAGAAGCCATTCCAACAGTATTTTCCGAAACCGGGCTGGGTAGAGCACGACCCGAATGAGATTTGGTACACCCAATCGTCTGTCATCAAGGAGGCGATGGCAAAAGCGGATGTCACGGATAGCCATATCGCCTGTATCGGAATCGCTAACCAACGGGAGACTACCATCATCTGGGACCGGGAGACTGGCTTTCCCGTATACAACGCGATCGTATGGCAGGATCGCCGTACGGCGGATTATTGCGAGGAACTTAAATCGCAAGGTTGGGCGGAACGTATTCAGCAGAAGACCGGATTGGTGATCGACGCTTATTTCTCCGCCACGAAGATAAAATGGATATTGGATAACGTAAAGGGTATCCGGGAGCGTGCGGAGCGGGGAGAGCTATGCTTCGGTACGGTAGATACTTGGCTGGTTTGGAAACTTACCCGGGGCGCTCAATTCATTACGGATGTGACGAACGCTTCCCGTACCATGCTTTTCAATATCCGTACTTTGCAATGGGATCAAGAGTTATTGGACTTGTTTACGATACCTGCCTCGATGTTACCGCAAGTGAAAGCCTGTAGCGAGGTTTACTGCGAGACATCAACTCCTATTTTTAAGAAAGGCATCCCGGTATCCGGTATGGCCGGCGACCAACAGGCGGCTCTGTTCGGTCAGCTCTGCGTAGAGGATGGTATGATCAAGACAACCTACGGAACCGGCTGCTTTATGATCCTGAATACCGGCAAGGAACCCGTTCTTTCCCAGAATAACCTATTGACAACGATCGCGTGGAAATTAGGGGATCAGACGACCTATGCGCTGGAAGGTAGTGTCTTTGTGGGAGGTGCCGTCGTTCAATGGTTGAGGGATGGGATCGGCTTGATTCCGAATGCCTCGATTACGGAGCAAATGGCGAAATCCGTCAGTGATAATGGGGGCGTTTATTTTGTGCCGGCGTTAACGGGTTTGGGTGCGCCGTATTGGGATCAATACGCACGTGGCGCTATTATCGGGATTACCCGCGGAACTACGGCGGCCCACTTGACCCGTGCGGCTTTGGAGGGCATCTGTTATCAAGTATATGATGTATTGATGGCCATGGAAAACGATATTCACGCCAAGCCGAAAGAGATTCGGGTAGATGGCGGTGCTATCGCTAATAACTTCTTGATGCAATTCCAGTCCGATATCTGCCGCTGTCCGGTCGTACGTCCGAATGTATTGGAGACGACTGCTTTGGGTGCCGCTTATTTGGCGGGCTTGGCGATCGGCTATTGGAAGGATATCGATGAACTGAAAGAACAATGGTGCTTGGATAAGGTCTTTAACCCACAAATGAAAGAGGATACCGCCCGTAAATTATTGAACGAATGGCATAAGGCGGTGGGGCGTTCTCAGAATTGGGCTGAATAATGAAAATCATCTTATAGGCAGATTAACAAGTTAACAAATTCTTAAATTATTATCTTATGTCTCCATTTTTAGCGGAATTATTAGGGACTATGCTCTTGATCCTGATGGGAGGAGGAGTTGTAGCGAATGTCTGTTTGTCGAAAACAAAAGGCAATGGAGCGGGCTGGATAGCGATAACGACCGCTTGGGCTTTAGGCGTATTTATCGGTGTTGTGGTAGCCGGCCCTTATAGTGGCGCACATTTGAATCCGGCGGTATCGATCGGCTTGGCGATCGGAGGGACTTTTCCTTGGTGTGATGTATGTACTTATATAGCCGGGCAAATGATAGGTGCCGCTTTGGGCGCTTTATTGGTCTGGCTGGTTTATAAGGATCACTTCAACGCTACGGATGATCCGGATGCGGAATTAGGCGTATTCTGTACGAGTCCTGCTATCAAAGATTATCCAATTAATTTCTTAGGTGAGATGATCGGTACGTTCGCCTTGATGTTTGTCGTATTTTTTATAACGGACGGAGAACTAACCTACGAAAGCAATAGTACCTTGCCGATAGGTTTAGGTTCGGTAGGTGCCATTCCGGTAGCGTTTACGGTCTGGGTAATCGGCCTTTCCTTAGGTGGAACTACCGGTTACGCGATTAACCCTGCCCGTGATTTAGCTCCCCGGTTCATACACTTTATTTTGCCGATCAAGGGAAAAGGCAGCAGCCATTGGGAGTATGCTTGGGTACCTGTTTTAGGGCCGATAACTGGGGCCGCTATTGCCGGTATGCTCTATTATGTATTGAAATAATCTCTTGTATCATCCGGATCACTTTCGGAACCGCAGTCTTTACCTCGGGTGTCAGATCCATTCCGACCTCGTTGATATTGAGGGCGGAGATGACAATGAGATGGGTTTCCGGGAGATCGTCGGTTAGGATCATGGCGTCGATCATATCTTTTAGACCGATCTCGTGGGCGCTCATGAGCGGGGGAAAGTCGGTGGCGTAACGAGGTTGGATCAGACGGACGGTGCCCGGAGGGTTATTATCCAGCGTGGCGTCGATCATGATGATACGGTCATATCCTTGCAGCCAACTTAATAAATGAAGCCCTCCCGTGCCCCCGTCCATCAAATGGACGTGAGCCGGGAGCTTCTCGTTTTCTAAAGCCTTGATAACGTGTATGCCTACACCTTCGTCTTTCAGCAATAAATTGCCTACTCCTAATACTAATGTTTCCTTCTCCACTTTCATCCTTTTTTAGCGATCTTAGTGATAGTCTCGGCAGTCTCGGTTACCTCTTCCTTGTCCGCTATGTCTTCCTCGATAAACTTCCAGCCACCGATGATGGACGAAGTCTCGCCACGTTGCTCGATATAGTCATGATAAAATACCAGATAAATATGAACGATAGCGAAAAGGATGAAGAACCACATCAGGAAATGATGAATCTGGCGAGCCATCAAATCCCCGCCCATCAACGGGATGGTCCATGCGAACAATTGCGGGAAGAAAGACTGACTCATCTTGGCGTATAGGCCGAATCCTGTGATACTTTGTAACAAAAATGCCCAGAAAGTTCCGAAATAAATCAAGCTAGCCAAGGCGTTATGCCCGATACTGTCTACCGGTTTGTTCTTAATCATCAAGATATCTACCTTGATCACCTCCAATACCTCTTTCCATTGGGATTTCTTTAAAGGGATGAAGTTATTCCATCTGGCATAACGATTCCCGACGAATCCCCAATAAAGCCGGAATACGAAATTGAAGAAGAATACGAACGCTGTTACGAAATGGATAAACCGAACCACGCCGAACCAATAGCTGAAATAAGCCTCCGAAGCAGACATGATCGCGGGAGGATCGGCGATGATAAAGCCTGTCACGCAGAGTATGACGATACAGAGCGCATTCACCCAATGATAGATACGTACGGGTAATTCCCATACATACACTTCTCTTAAACGTTTCTTACGACTCTTCATGGCTCTATTGTTTTTTAGAATGTATCAACTTGGTGCACATATTTTCCTTCCTCGTCATACAGATGCACGGCACAAGCCAGACAAGGATCGAAAGAGTGGATCGTCCGAAGAATCTCTAAGGGTTGCTTCGGATCGTATATCGGCGTACCGATCAAAGCGGACTCGTAGGCGGACAATACGCCGTTCTCATCCCTCGGTGAGGCGTTCCAAGTAGTAGGCACTACCATCTGGTAGTTCTTTACCCGGTTCTTGTCGATCACGATGAAATGGGCTAATGCTCCACGGGGAGCTTCGGCCAATCCTACGCCTTGCTCATGATCGGGCCAGTTCTCCCGTTCCCATTCGGCACTGTTTGCCATCCGGGAATCCCCGTTCTCTAGGTTCTTGATCAATTGGTTGAAAAACTCAAGGGCCCAGTCTGCTGCCATTCTACATTCCAATCCACGAGCAGCGGTGCGTCCTAGGGTAGAGAATAAAGCATCTACCGGCAAGTCGAGCTGACGTAAAGTCTCGTCTACGATACTCTTTTGTGGCTCCTTCCCTGCGGCGTAAGCTACGATCAAACGGGCTAACGGACCCACTTCCATTGGTTCCTGTTTCCACCGTGGTGTCTTGATCCAACTATATTTATCCTCTACGTCCAATAACTTATAGGGGGGACGAGGGCCGGTATATTCCAGATGGGTCTCTCCCTCGTAGGGATGCAAACCGGCTTTGTCTCCTTGCGTGTATTTATACCATGAATGATAAATGTACTCCTTGATTTCCTCCGGGGAGTTAGCGTCTACGGGATGTACCTTACTTAGGTCACGATCCAAAACAATTCCTCTGGGGATCTTATAACTTTCCACTTCCCCGAGATCGAACATCGGATAGTCTCCGTAAGACAAATAGTTTCGTACTCCTCCGCCAATCTTACTCCATTTGTCTTTATAAACGTTGGCGATCATCAATAAATCCGGGATATAAACTTGATTGATGAATGTTTTCGCCTCCTCTAGTTTCTGCTTTACCAGAGCGAGTCGATCTGCGTTGATCGCATTGGCCTCATTTAAGTCGATGCTGCAAGGCATACCGCCTACGATATAGTTTGGATGCGGATTCTTGCCCCCGAACACGGCGTGTACCTTAACGACCTCTTTCTGCCATTCCAACGCGTCCAGATAATGGACGGTAGCGATAAGGTTCTGTTCCGGCGTAAGTTTATAGTCCGGATGTCCCCAATACCCATTGGCGAATATACCAAGCTGCCCGCTGGCAACGAACTTCTTTAGCCGTTGTTGTGTGGCGGTGAAATACCCCTCGGTATTCTTTGCCCATGGAGAAAGTTGCTGGGCAAGTAAAGCGGCGGCTTTCGGATCGGCTTTTAAGGCGGATACCACATCTACCCAATCCAATGCATGCAATTGATAGAAATGCACCGTATGGTCATGCATATACAATACGGCTTGCATGATATTACGAACCATACTGGCGTTGGGAGGGATCACGATACCCCGTGCGTTCTCGACCGCCCGTACCGAGGCAAGCGAGTGGATGGAAGTACATACGCCGCAAACACGGCCTACGAAAGCCCATACATCCCGGGGATCCCGGTCTTTTACGATATTCTCGATGCCCCGCACCATGGTACCCGAGCTATAGGCGTTCTTGATAGTGCCACCTTCTATTTCAGCCTCTACCCGCAGGTGGCCTTCTATACGGGTAATGGGGTCTATGACAATTCTTTCTGACATGATAGTATTGTTTTATTAGATCGTAGATTTACTTTCCGGCTCATCATTGTCGATAAGCTCTTTTTTCCGTATGTTAGTCGCTACGGCATGTACGGCGATACCGGCGGCGGTAGCGGCTCCAAGAGCCAGACCGATCTGATCCGCCGTGGCCTCGATACCGAATCCGTGTATATCGGGCATACGTTTATAGAACGGGCTGTTGTCCCAGAAATTCTCCTCGCTGCAACCTAAACAGGGGTGACCGCTTTGGATTGGGTAACTGGTGCCCTCGTTCCATTTGATGATACCGCACGAGTTATAGGTGCTTGGACCTTTGCATCCCACTTTATACAGGCAGTAGCCATGCTTGGCGTTCTCATCGTCGAAGCTCTCCACGAACAAACCGGCGTCGAAATTCGCACGGCGGTAGCACGTATCATGTACCCGGCGTGAGTAGAACATCTTCGGACGGCCCAATCCATCCAATTGTGGCATACGATCGAAGGTCAACATATAGATAATGACACCCGCCATCACGTCGGCGATCGGAGGACAGCCTTGTACATTAATAATAGGTTTACCTTTGATGACTTTATGGATACCTTTAGCGCCGGTAGGATTCGGGTTCGCCGCTTGCACGCAACCGGCGGAAGCGCAGTTGCCCCAAGCGATGATCGCTTTAGCTCCTGCGGCGGCCTCTTCGGTGATCTGCAAGGCACTCTTGCCGCCTACGCAACAATAAGCCTCGTCTTTTGTAGGTAACGATCCCTCGATCATCAGCAGATAATTGCCGTAATATTTTTTCATGGTCTCTTCCTTAGCGGCCTCGGCCTGTTCGCCGGCGGCGGCCATCAGCGTCTCGGTATAGTCTAGGGAAATCTTGTCTAACAACAAGGTAGCCACGATCGGGTGGGCGGCACGGATAAACGATTCGGTACAACAGGTACATTCCTGTAGGTGTAGCCAGATGATCGGAAGGCGGGGTTTCGTCTCCAAGGCATTTACTACCTGTGCCACTCCCGAAGCCTCCAATCCCATCAGGGCGGCCATGGTGGTACAGAACTTCAGGAAGTCCCGGCGGGAGATGCCTTTCTGACGGCACTCTTCGTAAACGGACGGTCTTTTATTTTCCATATCTCAGCAATTAAGTATTCTAACAAATACGGGGGAGTTGCTCCCCGCTTAGCATATCGATGATCCGGTAGTTACCGTATAATGTCTTCATCTTGACCCGGGCTTGCTCTCCGCTTTGCTTGGTGATACGGCCGATAACGGTCGCTTGCCTGCCCTCCTCAAAACGTCTCATAAGGGGTAACGCTTGTTCCGCAAGGCTTTCCGGCAGGATCACAAGAACCAATCCTTCGTTCGCTATATAGAGTGGGTCTAATCCTAGCATCTCGGATGCGGCACGTACCGCTTCCGGAATAGGCAGGGCGTCTTCGTCCAGCAGGATATCCACACCAGCGTCTTGGGCGATCTCGTTGAGGGTTCCGCTTACGCCACCTCGGGTGGGGTCACGTAAGACATGTACCTCTCCTATAGTATGTAACAGCTCAGAAATCATAATGTTTAGCGAAGCGGTATCACTTTTTAGATCCGTCTCGAATCCCAAGCTTTCCCGTGCGGAAAGGATCGTGATACCATGTAGACCAATCGGGCCGCTACAAATGACGACATCGCCGGGAGTCGCTTGGTCTGGGGCGATTCGTATGCCCGGAGGGACGATCCCGATCCCACTGGTGTTGATAAACAATTTATCGCATTTGCCCCGTTCCACCACTTTTGTGTCTCCTGCTACGATCTGTACGCCGGCACGCTCCGCCGCACGTTTCATGGATTGTACGATACGCTGAAGATCTGCTAGAGGCAAGCCCTCTTCCAGTATAAACCCGGCGGTCAGATACAAAGGACGGGCACCACAACAAGCCAAATCGTTAACGGTCCCGTTGATCGCCAGATCACCGATATCTCCTCCGGGGAAAAAGATCGGGTCTACCACGAAGGAGTCGGTAGAGTAGGCCAGTCGCCCTTCTTCCATAGGGAACACGCATCCGTCATGATCCTGCTCCAATAATGGGTTCCGGAAAGCCGGATAAAATACTTGGCTGATCAGTTGGTGTGTCATGCGTCCTCCCCCTCCGTGCGCTAGTAACACACGGTCTGAGTCGGTAAAAGGAATCGGGCAATTCAAGTGTATATCCATATCTTTCTATCTATTTATATCTATAGTAAGCGGCACAAACCCCTTCCGAGGAGACCATCGGGGCTCCCAGCGGATGGGTGGGATGGCAGGCCTTCCCGAAATGGGGACAGTCCGAGGGTTGTCTCAAACCTCTCATAATCAGACCGGCGATGCATTCGGATGCGATTTGGTTTTCTTCCGGACGCAATTGAAATCTCATTCGGGAGGAATATCTTTTATATTCGGATCGAAGTTGAAGCCCGCTGGAGGGGATGATTCCGATGCCCCGCCAGTCTTGGTCGCAAGGTTCCAGCATCTCGTCCATAAGTTGGCGGGCGGCGGCATTCCCTTGTTCGGGGACGGCCCGTTTGTAAGCGTTCTCTACCTCATAACTTCCGGCTTCCAACTGGGAGACACAGCGGTAGATACCATATAATAGATCTACCGGCTCGAATCCGGTGACGACCATCGGGATTTTATAGTGGGCGGCTAATCGGTGATAGGCCCTGTTGCCTGTGATGGCGCAGACATGTCCGGCTGTCAGGAAACCGTCTACTTTACTTTCCGGATCGGATAAGATAGCCTCGATAGCGAGTGGTACCGTGAATAAGGAAGTCAATATAGAAAAGTTCGGAAGTCCTCGGCGTATGGCCTCTTTCAAAGCCATGAGGTGGACAGGTGCGGTCGTCTCAAAACCAATTGCGAAGAATACGATTTCCTTATCCGGGTTCTCCTCGGCCAGTGATAGGGCATCCAAGGGCGTATATAGCATACGGATATCCGCTCCTCTCGCTTTTACGCTCAATAAATCCTCCTTACTTCCCGGAACTCGCATCATATCCCCGAAAGAGGCTAAGATCACATTCGGCTGTGTCGCCAACTTCAAGGCGTAGTCGATTGTCTCGACCGGTGTTACACAGACCGGGCAGCCCGGCCCATGGAGTAGTTGAAGATCCGGCGGCAACATCTCTTCCAGCCGATAACGGGCGATAGCATGTGTTTGCCCGCCACAAATCTCCATGATATACCAAGGTCGTGTCACCTTTTTGCGGATGGCCTCCAGAAGAGTTTGTACCTTCTCGTTGCTTCTATATTCGTCTACGAAACGCACTTTTGTAATTCTTTAAGGTCTTTCAGTGTTTCCTCCGCTTCTTTCTCATCTACCACGGATATAGCGATTCCTGCGTGAGCGAGGATATAATCCCCCTGTTTCACATCCACCCATTCAATACATATATTCTTTAGGATGCCTCCGAAATC
>ENA-UESD01003040-UESD01003040.1-human-gut-metagenome-genome-assembly--contig:-NODE-3040-length-11155-cov-2.681621_pt1 | contig 11155 bp, 7 predicted proteins | sample MGYA00242985_ERZ507986 | MGnify/ENA primary metagenome ERZ507986 (study PRJEB26167, sample SAMN06115408) | human gut metagenome | host: Homo sapiens | place: China:Guangxi | collected 2016-04-06...
CGTCCAAGAGTCATTGATCGGGTGCAACACCTGCTGCAAACCGTCGCCAATTTTGAACCCGTCGATCGTGCCGATCATACCTCCCACATACCGATGGACATCATTCCCCACCAATTCGTCCGCCCCGGTGTAGGCGACATTCCCGGTCAACGTGGTCAAACCGGGAATATTGCGGTAACACGTTGCCACCCAACCATCCACCTGCGAGCGTTGCTCAAAAATCGTTTCTATTGACTTCACGTCGTCTTCCGGCACGATATCCAGGTAATCGCACCCGCCCCACAAGAACGCCAAGCCACAAGCTATAATTCCAATTTTTTTCATATATCTATTTCATTCAAGTTAAAAACTAAAATTCAATCCCAAGGCAAAAGTCTTCTGGATCGGGTAGTTGAACCCGTTCTCGCCCAGTTCCACGTCCCACAACTTGAAGTTGGAGAGGATGAAGGGGTTGTTCGCCCGGAAAAACACTTTCACGTTCTGCATGCGCACTTTATTTTTCCAGCGGTCCGGCAAATTGTACGCCAGTTCCAACGCCGTGCAACGCAAGAAGTGGCACTCGCGCATGAAATAAGTACTCTTGATCACGCCCGTCTGGTACTGGTAGTAATCCTCTTCACCGTTATGAAGCGCAATGGCGTTCGCAGACAAACGGGGCCACAAGGGATGCATCTTCATGTTCTCGGGAGTCCAATGGTCGTCGGCAATCGCCTGCAACATATTCCCGCTATAGAACGGAGAGATGCTCATCGGGTTAATAAAGAACCCGCGACTACCGGAACCCTGGAAGGCGAAGTTGAACTCCCATCCCTTGTAATTGACAAAACCGTTGAACCCGTAGGTAATCCGAGGCGTTTCCGGGAAACCGATGTGCACGGCATCCTCCTGGCCGATCTTGCCATCGCCGTTCACGTCGCGGTAACGGATGTCACCGGGACCGTAGCTACCGCTCTGTTTCGGGGCGTTCGCCACCTCCGCCTCGTCGCGGAACAAACCCTGGTCGATGAATCCCACCTGCTGGCTGATCTCGTGCCCTTTCTTGCGCTGCCATTCCGGTTTGTCGGCAGCCTCTTCCAGGCTCATGTAAACCGCCTTGTTGTAGGTGAAGGTTCCGTTCAGGATAATCCACAAGTCGGGCGAGAAGGCGTGCTGGATCTTCCCGGAGAAATCGATCCCCCGGGAGCGCACCTTCCCGATATTATCCAACTGGTTCTGCTCAATCCCCACGTGGCTGGGGATCACCAAGCGATAGGAGAGGATGTTGTGGCGGATCTCCTGGTAAGCATCCAAGGTGAACTCCATGATGCCCTTGAACATCTTCGCCTCCAACCCGAAATTCACCTGCTCGGCAATTTCCCACTTGATATTCTCATCCGCGTAATTCCGTACAGTCCAAGCTTTAGCATCCTGTTGTCCTGGCTGTAAGGAGCGCACAGAAGTAGCAAGCACTTCCGGCAAATGCACGAAACGGGGCGTATTGATAATCCCGTCGTTCCCGACCTTCCCGTAAGAAGCACGGAATTTCAGGTAGGGCAACCAGTTGGCAGCACCCGCCATAAAGGGCTCGCTGGAAATCACGTACGCCACGCCGGCAGCGGGAAAGAATCCCATTTTGTGCTTCTTGGCGAAACGCTCGGAACCGTTGTACCCGAAACTCGCCTCCACGAAATAGCGGTCCTTGAACCCGTAAGTGCCCCGCATGGAAAAACCGAGATTCCGATGTTCCACTGCCTCTAGGAACTTCTGCGGTTCAGAACTCGTCGATTCCATGGCATTGAGCACCGCCGTGAGGCTGGTCTGGTGGTCGCCCCACGCTGCCGTGTGGTAAGCGCGCAACTCGTAGGTCAGACGGGTTTGCATCGCCTCCGCTTTCTCGTCAGACAAATCGATTGTGCGATCCCCACTGGCAGCATTCAAGGCAAAGAGTTTATGGGCTCCCGTGGACTCGTCAAAGGATTGCAAACGATAGAAGAACGGTTTCGTGGTAAAATTCAATGCGTAATAGCCCGTCTGGCTCAACGCTACCCGTCCGCGCAACTCCAATCCCTTCACCAGGGAAGAGAGATTGTGGATGTATTCCAACTGGTTGGTGACGCTGTAGCGGTTTCGTTCCAAGTATCCCGCGTGAATCATGGCATAGGGATTATTTTGCATATCAGATTCCCGGTACGCCCCGAAGCGAATATGATTCCAGTTATATTCCAAATCGGCGGGGTACGTAGGAGCGTATGACACGGGGTCGGCTTTCATCACCAACTTGTAAGCCTGTTGCACGCTTGCCGACGGACCGTGGTATTTATCCCAGTTGGTCTGGCTATTGTAGAGCAACTTGATGTTGCGGTGCAGGTTCACGTTCAGGTTCACTCGGAACGAAAGGGTGCCGTTCTTGATGTTCACGTCGAAGTCATTGAGGCGGTCGGTTTTCAACATACCCATGTCCCGGTTGTAGTTGACCGAAGCGTAGTATTGCATCACCTTGGAACCGCCCCGGATGTTCACCCCGAAACGGTGGTTGATGCTGTAATCCTTGAAGAGGATGTCGTTCCAATCATTGGCGGGATACGCCCACGACGGGAAACTCTTGTTCTGCCGGCGGCTGATGTCGAGTGCCGAATAACGGGGTGCGGCAAGCGGGTCGCGGGTGAGGATAGCCTCATTGTACTTTTGCATGTAGGTCACGGGGTCCACGATGTCCAACCTTTTCGTCGGCATGGAAGCCACCGCCTCGTAACGGACGGAGGTGTAGACGCTACCTTCCTCCCCTTTCTTGGTAGTCACGAGGATGACGCCGTTCGCCCCGCGGGCACCATACATAGCAGTTGCCGAAGCATCTTTCATGACGGAGAAAGCCTCGATATCCTCCGGCACGATACGCGCCAAATCCAACTTGGAGGACTCGACACCATCGATCAGGATCAACGGGTCGATGTTCGCCCCGGTCTGGAACGAGGTGATACCCCGGATGTAGAACTTGGTATTCATCTCCTCCTCGGTCAGGGCACCGGGAAGACCACCCGTCTGCCACCCCACGATACCGGCGATTTTACCGGCAAAGCTAGTGGTCAGGTCACTGCTCGACGACTTCAAGTCCATCGGGCGCACCGTGGTAATCGCCGACACGACGCTCTCCTTCTTCTGCTGGCCGAAAGCCACGACCACCGTTTCGTCCAACTCCTGCACGTCCTCTTCCATCGTGATGCGCAACGTGTCTTTCGCCATCTTTTCGGTAAAGTCCAGCGTCTTCTTCTTAAACCCAATAAACGTGAACTCCAACGTTCCGCTCGTCATGGGCAAATCCAGGGCGAACCATCCTTGGGCATTCGTCGACGTCCCGATGGTCAGCCCGGAAACTTTCACCGTCACCCCCGGCATGGATTGCTTCTGCTTGTCGAAAACGTACCCTTTCACCCGCACGGATTTCGGTTTCTCGTCGTCGACCTTCTCCCGGATCACCACAACGTTCCGGTCAAAAGTAAATGCCAATCCCAACCCGGGCAACAACTCTTCCAACACCTTCCCGAGTTCCCGGTTTTCGGCTTTCACGCTGACCATCCCTTTCGTCTGCATCAAAGCGTAATTGTAGAAGAAATCACACTTCGACTGCTTCCCCAGTTCTTCCAACACCGTGGTTAATGCCACGTTTCGCATATCCACCGTCACTCTCGCATTTTGCGACAGCACACTGGCGCTCACTGACATACACACACCAAATAGTAAAACACTCAATAATTTCATAAACATTAACATTTTTCGCCATGACTTCCCATGGCATCGCCAAGCGCAATTTCGCCTTTTTTTCATAGTTTTGTATTTATAATTGTACATGATATACTTCCCTATCGGTGCAAATGAATCGGAAAGTATACTTGATTAACGGCAGGTTGAAGATTGCTCAGGTCTTCAATCTGTTTTTCTTTGCACGGTTATCGTGTTTCCTTTTATTATAAATTCGACATCTTGAGTTTCCTCCATTTTCTTGAGCAGGTAACTAATATCATCGTAACGCTTCAAACGTCCCCCGAATTCCATGCGTTTCAAATCTTGGTTATGGTAAAAGACATTCAAATCATACCACCGGGAAAGCACCTCCATGATATTCTCCAGCGGTTCCCGCTTGAAATAATAATACCCGTCTTTCCACGAATTGTACACCTCGGTATCCACCGCACTCACCTCCGCCTTCCCGTTCTGCTTGTCATACACGAGTTGCATCCCAGGTCGTATCACTTGCTGTCCCGCTTTATAATTCACTTGCACGCTTCCTTCCACCAGCGTCGCGGCAACGGTTTCCCTCTCCGGGTAAGCGTTCACGTTGAACGCCGTCCCCAACACCCGCACGTCAATCTCGCCCGCCTTCACGACAAACGGTCGGGCGGTATCTTTTGCCACCTCGAAATATCCTTCCCCGGTTAAAACAACTTCCCGCCGCTCCCCCGCGAACCGGACGGGATAACGCAACGAGGATCCCGCGTTCAAATAGACCTTGGAACCGTCCGCCAACTGCAAATTATATTCCCCGCCCCGGGGTACCCGAATCGTGTGGTACTCCATCTGCTCGTTCTTCTCTTCCGCACCATAAATTAGCGTACTCTCGTCGCTCATCACTCGCAGGTTCAAGCTATCGGCAGCAAGCACCACTTGGGTGGTGGAATCCAAATGAACCACCTCTCCCCTCGGCAAAACTAACTCCGCCCGCACACTCCCGGGCATGATCCTCGCGGTAACCACCCGTGCTGAAGTTCCCGTTTGCCGTTCTCCCGCAAGCATAAAATAAGCCGCTATCCCCACGAACAAGGCTATACCTGCCGCCACTGACAATTGCCGCATCAACCGGACCCTCCCCCGTCGTTTTCTCACGACCTGCTCCACTTGTTCAAAGACGATCTCGTTCTTCCGCCGATGATGCAATTTCGCACCAGAGGAGGCTATTTCCCGCATCTCCCGCTCAAAACGGGAATTTCGCCCGGAAACCTCTTTCCAGTTTTCCAAGATTTGCCGATCCTCCGCGGAAATACGCTCCCCCGCAACAAGGTCTGCCAAAATCCGATCTATTTCATTTTCTTTCATACTCATTATTATGGGTCGTTTACTCATATATCACCACACTTTTCATTTAGGGTGAAAAGAAAATGAATTTTTTTTGCCTTGCCGCAAAAAAATTAAAACACGTCCTCCACGAAGAAAAGCAAAATGGAAGAAAAAGAATCCTTATTCAAATGTTCCCGCAAAAACCGGAGGGCTATCTTCATTTGAGTTTTCACGGTATTCACACTGATCTGCAAGGCGTCGGCGATCTCTTGATATTTCATATCGTCAAGAGCTGCCATCAAAAATATTTTCCGGCACTCGTCCGGCAAGCGATTTATCATACGATATAGCAACTCAATCTCTTGTCCCGCTTCCTCCTCCCGGAGAATACCGGGCAAAATACAATCATCAACGGAAGAATCGTCGTGCATTTTATCCCGGCGATGTTTATCCCGGATATAATTAATCGTTCGAAACCTCACAGCCTGAAACATAAACCGGTCCAAATCCCCCTCAAAACTTTGCAATCGCCGGGAGAACCACAGGTGCACGAAACATTCTTGCACGATGTCTTCCGCACCATCCGCATCATGCACCATCCGGTTGCAATACAATAAAAGAGGGTCGTAATAAACATCAAAAAGCAACTGCATCGCCACCTTCTCGTTCTGTTTATACAATGACAATATTTTTTCACTACCCACCATGCCAGTTCATGTTTAGTGCAAAATTAGCATATATTTTTATATTTCATTCAATATTGCCAGTATATCTAATGGAGATTCCGCGACATGGCAAGCCCCGTTTGCCAACAACTCTTCACGATCCCGAAAGCCCCAAGTCACACCGACGGAAGTCACCCCGCTATTCACGGCGGTCTGCATATCCACACCGGAATCTCCTACATAGAGCACGTCTTTTTTATCTACTTTGGCAATGGATAGAATATCTTCTACAATGGTGGGGTCGGGTTTTACGTTTACCCCTTCTCGCTGGCCGAATATGGCGACGAAATCTATTTTCGGAAAATAGTGGGCTATCAGTTTTTGAGTTGCAGCCTGATACTTATTGGATGCAACCGCAATTTGTAGCCCCTGTAACTGTAATTGTTCCAACAGTTCGGGAATGCCGGGATAGGGACGGCTCTTATCGGCATTGTGCCTATCGTAGTGAGGAACGAATTCCTTACGGACGCGGAGTACATTTTCCTCGCTCTTTTCGCCTTCGGGAAGAGCTCTTTCAAATAGTTTGTTAATTCCATTGCCTACCATAAAGTTATAGGCCGATTCCTCGTGCATGGGATAACCCAGTACGCTCAAGGCATGATTGGTGCTTTGCGCCAAATCGGCAATGGTGTTTAATAACGTTCCGTCTAAGTCAAATATAACAAGCTTCTTCATTGTTCTTTTCTTTTGGTTTTCGGCACAAAGATATAACAATTCGCCGGGAACTTGTTATTTTGTAATTCTGAACCAGTCTACGTCTGTCCAGCCGCCGTCGTTGGTAACAATGGCCGGGCGGGTACAGAACATACCTACTTTAGCGCCGATCCACTTGCCTTCTTTCACTTGGAACGGTTTGCCCAATGGCTGGAATTTCTTTCCGTTGAGGCTGTAACTGAAGTTGCACAGTACCAACAGGTCGTGTCCGCCTTCGCTCTTGGAAATCTTTTTCCCGTCAGAGGTAAACTTGGCACGCAGGTAGATGGTATTGTCTTTTAAACCGACTGTACCGTTTACTGTTTCGGGAGTACCTTTTTCCGCTTTAGGGCAAGATACCTGGGACAATACCAGGCCTTTTTCCGTGTTTTCCAAAACAAGTCCGGCATAGTCGAGTCCCATAACTACCAGTCCGGTGCGCTCTCCTTTGTACTTTTCCGTCGGTTTGAAAGTCAGTTTCATGGTGGCGGTAAAATTGTCGGCGGGAGTTTTCTGTAACAATAGGTTGGCTACGTCCCAAAGGTTTTTGCAGTCTTTGACAACAGGATAGGAGTAGAGACGTACGATGCCTTGATCTCCTGCGTAATAAGCCCATTTTTCGTTGATGTTGGCATGCCATTGCCATTGCGGAGAAAGGGTATAGCCGTCAAACTCATCACTTTCTTGCGGAGTGCAGATAGGATATGTCTTGCCTACGTTCGGCTTTTTATAAACCAGTACCGGGTCGCCACAACCGTCACCGTCTTTGTCGATGCCGATAACAGGCCAGTCGTTGACCCATTTCATGGGTTGTAAGTGTACCAAACGGCCGTATGCGCCCACATCCTGGAAATGCAGGAACCAGTCTTCACCGGTAGGAGTATCTACCCATGCTCCCTGGTGAGGGCCGTTGATGGGACTGTCACCTTGCGCCAGCACCTTTTTCCATTCGTAAGGACCGTATATGTTCTTGGAACGGAGAACAACCTGCCAACCGGTGGGTACGCCGCCTGCCGGATGGAAGATATAGTAATATTCTCCCCTTTTGTAGAGTTTGGGACCTTCACAAGTCTGGTGGGCTTCATGACCGTCGAAGATGATGCGTGACTGCGTTATGGCTTTGGTGGCATCCGCATTCAACTCGCAAATGGATATGATACTCTTCAATCCGGCACGGCTTCCTGCATAGGCGTGTACCATATAAACTTTTCCGTCTTCATCCCAGAAAGGACAGGTGTCTATAATACCCTTGCCCGGTTTTACGAGTACGGGCTCTGTCCACGGACCTTTGGGGTCTTTGGCTTTTACCATGAAAGCGCCCTGGTCGGGATCGCCCCAGAAAATATAGAATTCACCGTTGTGATGGCGGATAGCGGGCGCCCATACACGGTTGCCATGCTCCGGACGTTCCGGCGTTTCAATGGGGGAGAGGGCATAAGGAACGGCAGCTCCGATGATGCTCCAGTTCACGAGGTCTTTGGAGTGCAGAATCTGTAACCCCGGCAGGCAGTTGAAACTGGAAGAGGTCATATAGAAGTCATCTCCTACACGGCAGGCATCCGGATCGGAATAGTCTGCATAGAGTATCGGATTTTTGTATTTACCGTTACCTTGGTCGGCTACCCATACCTCGGAAACATAATTCTTTTCTTGTGCCGCCAGCGGTAATGCAAGCAGCAGGCTGAGTCCTAAAAGTGCGTTTCTGGTTTTCATGTCACGATTTAATTCTTTAATTTTTAATTCTTGATTTTTATCTGAACCGGGCGCTGCAGTGCTTCTTTCCACTCGCGCATATAAGCGAACCATGCTTCGGGAGTAGGATAGCCGAACGTTTCCTTACATGACGTAAACATGGTGTAATGGTGGAAACGGTCGCTGCCCGGTGCGGAAAGAGTGTAAAGGAAGTTATCTTTGTCTTTTACTTCTTTGCGGATGTATTTCTGTGGAATATAGGTGGCGATACCTACTGTTTCTTTTGCATATTTTACAGTATCGTTTACCGGCCAGTGTCTTCCCCAACTACCTACCAAGCCTTTATGATCGGACTCCGAAAGTGTTTCGTTACCCATAATGTTTTGTACGCCGGTGCAGAACACTTCATCTTGCAGGGGTTCGTCAAAGAACGTTTCTACCAACAGGTCACGATGTCCGGCATAAAGGATATAGCGGTTGGTCATATTCAGCTCTTTTCCCTGATAGTCCCAGCCTTTGACGGTCACATCGGCTATGGTGCGTACGGGGCCGTAGGCAAGAATGCTTTCTGTACGGAACGCTATCGGCTCTATATGAGTGGCTTTTGTCCCGTCCCAACCTTTCAAGGCGCCGATACCGCAACTGTTGCCAACCATCAGCACGTCATCGCCGAATCCGCGCGCAAGCTGCTCGTCGTTAGGATAGAACCGGCTTTCTTGGATTTCCAGTCCCTTTTTGAATTTACCGTACGGGTCAACGGTTTGCTTTTGATTAAAATAGACGCGGTAAGCGACTAATTCCGATTCAAACATGGGTCCGTGTCCATGTAGCATGCTATAAAAGTTGGTAGTTCCCGGCACTGTGACCGACTGTATGGGGGCATGCTTCTGTTTTTTTGTATCGCGTATCAGCATTTCGGCAAATACACGCGACGGGTAGGTCTTATCCGTTTTAGCGGAAGACAAGGTAATGGTCAGCATTTTCTTGCTTTTGGCAGGAATATCCATGACAAAGGCCAATTCATCGGCTTTCAAATCACCGTTCAGGTCGTCCAACTGCGAAGGAATTTCTTCATTGCCGTTCATTACGACGGCAGAACGCACACGGAAACCGGGTTGCAGGTCTTTGATTTTTAATACTACCGGAGCGTCGGCTTTGTCTTTGCTCCATGAGTTGCTCACTTCTACCGAAATGGTTTTGGTATTTGGTTGTGATTGTGCGGCAAGAGTGCATGCGCACATTAACAGGAAACCGGTTAAAAAGGTCGTTTTCATAAGGAATGTGTTTAATTAATTGCGGCAAAATTAAACTAAAAAGAGCCGACAGCTCTCTTTCTTTTGGCAAAAAGACTGTCTGCTTTGAGCTTCTTAACTTATCGAATTTTACTTAAAATCCAACACTTTTCCTTCTGTGCCGATAGTGGTATACACTTTTCCGTCTACTTTCAGATTTTTAGCGTTTTTCACGTTCAATATGTGTCCCTTGGTTGCTATACGTATATTTTCCAACGTTACACCTTCCGCTTGGCTGATGACAACGCCTTCTTTGGCATCGTTGATGATTACATCCTTTACGGTTACATTTTTGATGGGCATTTCGGGTAGTCCGTTGAAGAACATGGCGCGTCCCGAACCCTTACAAATAATATTGGAGATATGGATGTCCCGGAAAGATGGCGTTTCAACGGTTACTTGGGGAACCGTTGTCTTCATGCGGCCTTTCAGGTCTTCTTCCGTTTCTTCGCCGGCAGCTTTGCCACCATAAAACAAATCGAAGAGTAACGGCTCGTGAGGTATATCAATCATGTGGATATTGTGAATGTAGATTCCCTCTACAACACCGCCGCGTCCTCTGGTGCTCTTGAAGCGCAGGCCTACGTCTGTGCCGAGGAAAGTACAGTCTGTTACATAGATGTTTTTTACGCCGCCGGACATTTCACTGCCTACAACGAAGCCGCCATGGCCGTGCAATACTGTGTTATTCTTTACGATAACATTCTGGCAAGGTTCACCGCGTTTACGTCCGTCCTCGTCTTTGCCGGATTTGATACAGATGGCATCGTCACCGGCATCGAATATGTTATTGATTATCAATGCATTCTTGCAGGATTCCAAATCTAAAGCATCACCGTTTTGAGAGTACCAGGGATTGAATACCTTTACTTGGTTGATAGTGATGTGCTCGCATGATAGCGGATGCAGACACCAACTCGGTGAGTTTTTGAATGTGACTCCTTCTAATAAGACTTTTTTGCTCTTAACGATATTGAGCAATACGGGGCGTAACCACGGACGGATTTCATTCCATTCCTCGTCTGTTTCGATACCTTCGGGATTGTTGAAGTTCTTGCAGGCCAATGCTCCCTTTAGCGAACCGGCTGTAGGATACCATATCGATTTGTCTACCACACCGCCTGATTTAACGAGCGCATCCCATTGACTGGCGGTCAGTTTGCTTTTCTTCACCGGACGCCAGCTGTCACCCGAACCGTCGAACACGCCATGACCTGTGATGGCTATGTTTTCTGTGTTGCGTGCGGAGATAGGTGACTGGCAACGGCGGGTGTTCAGACCCTCAAATGATGTTTCGAGAATAGGATAGGCATTAAAATCATCTGTAAAGACCACCAAGGCATTCTTTTCGGTATACAGGTTGACATTGCTTAATAACTCGATAGGGCCTGTCAACCATAATCCTTCCGGGATGACTACTTTACCGCCGCCTTTTGCGTTGACGGTTTTAATGGCGTCATTAATCGCTTTTGTGTTTAAGGTAGTTCCGTCGCCTTTTGCTCCGAATTGCAGGATACTGACTGTATAATCCGGAAATGACGGCTGCTCAACCTTTGGCATATTGAAAGGCAACTCTTTATAGATGTTTTCATCTATGGAATTTTTGCATTGGGCATGAACGGCATACTGTACAGGCAGTAATGCAAAAGAAAATGCGGTAAGCGTAAATAGCTTTTTGAATAATGTGTTCATTCGTGATACTATGTTAATGAATTTATGAATTCT
>ENA-UESD01003047-UESD01003047.1-human-gut-metagenome-genome-assembly--contig:-NODE-3047-length-11131-cov-2.924190_pt1 | contig 11131 bp, 10 predicted proteins | sample MGYA00242985_ERZ507986 | MGnify/ENA primary metagenome ERZ507986 (study PRJEB26167, sample SAMN06115408) | human gut metagenome | host: Homo sapiens | place: China:Guangxi | collected 2016-04-06...
ATGACTTTGATCGGCAAGTTGTACTGCACAAGCGTCAGCAGTTCGCCCATGAGCATGGTCATGCCGCCGTCGCCGCAGAGCGCGATGACCTGCCGTTCGGGATAGAGCAGTTGCGCGCCGATGGACATGGGCAGGGCGCAGGCCATGGAGCCGTGGTTGAACGAGCCGATGATGTTCCGGCCCACCTTGGCGGTGATGTAGCGGGCGGCCCAGACGTCGTTGAGTCCGGTATCCACGGTGAAGACGGCTTCGTCGGAGGCGTTGGCGTCGATGGCCGACGTAAGATGCTCGGGATGCGGCCTGCCTTCTGAGGAAACATGCTCGACGTAGGCGTTGAGGTGTTCCCGGGATTTCTTGAGATTGGCAATGGCCTCGTCAAGATGCCTGCTGTCATCCCGGGGTTCCACGAAGGGGAGCAGGGCACGCAGGGTCTGGGCCACGTCCCCGACGACCCCGAGGTCGATGCGGGTCCGCCCGCCGAGGTGCTCGCCCCGGATGTCGAGTTGGATGATGCGCGGTTTCTTGGGATACCACGCGGAATAGGGCATGTCCGTGCCGAGCAGGATGAGCAGATCGCAGTGTTCCATCGCCTCATACGCGCCGCCGAATCCGATGAGGCCGGTCATGCCCACATCGAAGGGATTGTCCGGCTCGATCCACTGCTTGCCGCGCCATGCGTGCCCGATGGGGGCCTTGAGCTTGTCCGCGAGGGCCATGACTTCCTTGCGGGCGTTGCGGCATCCGGACCCGCAATAGAGCGTCACCTTGCGCGCGCCGTTGATCTCGTCGGCAAGGAGCTGGATGTCATGGGCGTTGGCTGCCGGGGCGGGAGGCGGCGGGATGACGCCGTGCGAGGGTTCTTCGTTCATGGGCATGGCGGCGACGTCACCGGGCAGGGCGATCACGCTTACCCCGCGTTTGCTCACGGCGGTCTGCATGGCCCGGCGCAGCACATGCGGCATCTGGGAAGGCGAGGAAATAAGTTCGTTGCAGTGGCTGCATTCGTTGAACAGCTGATCGGGGTGCGTTTCCTGAAAATAGCGCGTCCCGATGGCGGAGCCGGGGATATGCGAGGCTATGGCGATGACCGGGGCATAGCTCCGGTTGGCGTCGTACAGGCCGTTGATGAGGTGGACGTGCCCTGGGCCGCTCGTCCCCGCGCAGGCCGCGAGTTTTTCGGAAAGCTGGGCTTCGGCTCCGGCGGCGAAGGCGGCCGTTTCCTCATGCCGCACATGGATGAACCGGATGCGCCCGTCACGGCGGAGCGCGTCGGATACGGGGTTGAGGCTGTCGCCTACCAGCCCGTACAGCCGCGTGACGCCCGCTTCGGCCAGTTCGTCCACAAGTACTTCCGCTACGGTTCGCTTCGACATTGGGATGCCTCCAGAGGAAAGGATTCGGCTTCCGGGGAAGCCTTTCCGGAATCGTAGAGGAAATCCGATGGGCGAAGCCATGATTACCCGCTGGCGTGAGAATCGTTTGGGAGGTCGGGGGAGCGCGACGTGCCGGGGGAGGGGAACCTTTCTGAAGAAAGGTTCCCCTCCCCCGGCACCCCCACCCTTCCCAAGACTTTTGACTGGTGGGGAGGTGGCGCGGAGGGAGTTCGTTCCAGCAAAAGTTTGAAAAAGTTCCTTCACGCCGTATGAAAGAACGTTTTTTTCGTAACCGCCATATCCATCAAACGTTTACTTCGGCGACAAGCCGCTGGAGCAAACACGCCGCCGGGGGCTAGGGGCGGAGTCACGTTACATTTTGTCGGGGCCTTTCTTTCCGGGGAAAAGATGCGGGCGCTTCTTCCAAATGTAGTCGATGTGCTGATGCATGGCGCGGCGGGCTTTGGCTGGAGAGCCGGATTTGATGGCTTCGAGCACTTTCCAGTGTTCAAGGCGATCTTCATCGGGGAGGATGACGAAATTCAACTCGCGCTGTTTTTTGAACTGTTCCTGAAATTCTGCCAGCATATGGATGAGGATGGGATTTTTCGAGAGGGCGGTGACGCCGTTGTGGAACCGGGTGTGAATGTCTTTGAGGGAAAGGCCTTCCTGTTTCAGGATGCTTTCAAGTTCGGCGATCTCTTCCGGGGTGGCCCGTTCGGTGGCCCAGTAGGCGGCCTGCCCTTCGAGGAGCTTCCGCATTTCGAGGATCTGGGTGTAATCCGTGCTGCTGAGCAGATCCACGGCAGGGGAGGGCGCTTCGGAAGGGATCTCCTTGACGAAGGTCCCGACGCCGGAACGCGACTCGACGACACCGGAATAGGCCAGTGCCTTCAGGACTTCGCGGATGCAGGTACGGCTGACCTGAAACATCTCGGCCAGCGCGATTTCCCCGGGCAGTTTGCTGCCGGGTTTCCACTGCCCGCTCTGGATGGCGGCGGTGATCTGCTGCATGACCTCGCTGTGGAGGTTGACTCTGCTTATAGGCTTGAAGGGGTTGGTCACAGGGGCTCCTGAAAGCGTGCTCGATTATCGTCTTTTGTTTACGCAATGCATGATGAGAATGCTCGTGTGTAACGCCCCGAGCGCGGCAATGCAATACCCGGAGGCGATTCCGAGCGGCTCCAGACAGACGGCGATGATGGTGATGAAGCAGGATGTGCCGAAAAAACCCGCGAGCAGTCCCCTGATCGTCAGCACGGCGGCGCGCGCCCCGAAGGAAAGGTGCGCGAAGGGGGTCAGGATGGAGCTGATGATGGGGAAGGTGAGCAGAATGCCGCTCCATTGCTCGCCCACGACGCCCGCAAGCTCGGTCAGGATAAGGACGCTGAGGCCCCCGCAGAACATCTGGACCGGAAGCCTCCACGGGGGTTGGACCCGGCGCATGTCCGCCGTTCCGGGGATGTCGGGAAGAAGCCGCAGGCAGGCCGCCGGGACCGCGATGCTGAGGCAGACCGCTACGGGCAGTCCGCAGGAAACCCGCGTGAACAGGAAGGCGCAGAGGAGAAAGGCGAGCAGGGCGAGGGCGAGGGAGCCCGCCCAGCCGAAACGCCGGGCGCTGTGGGCGTAGGCGAGGCAGTAGCAGCAGGACGCCACGGCTCCGAGCAGGGACGAGGCGGCGGCCGATGCCGCGAATGGGGTTCCGTACTGTACTGCGATGAACAGGGACGCCGGGCCGGAAATGAAGGGAAGCCCGGCGAGCCCGCCGCCGATGACGGGGCCCCAACGACGGGCCGCCAGCGTGGAGGCCCAGATGAGCGCGGGCGTGGTGAAGAGTTTGATGAGAAGAAAAAGCATCCTGCATCCCTGATCCGGTGGGTGTTTGTCGGCACGATATGTATGACAGCATACAGCTTGAAGAGCGCATTGTCCAACGGATTTCTTCTTGGATCGGTGTTTGGCTTATTGGAATGTGTCGTTATAACACCGCGTTACAAAAAGCGAAAAAATATTTTTTCAGAATGTTGCCGGCAAAGCCGCGATCCCTGCTGACAAAGGGCGTTTTTATCTGTAAGCTGTCAGACAGCATACGCCTATCAGGAACATTTTCACAGGGACAAGGAGAAGCGATCGTGGAAGTGCCCAAGAAACCCAAGCCTTTCTCCGTGCTGGACAAGGTGCTTGACTGGATCAATGTCTTCAGCCTGTTGAGCGTGGCCGTGCTCATGTTCGTTCAGGTCATCCTCCGGTATGTGTTGAAGATGCCGCTCATGGGCATCGAAGAGTTGTGCTATTTCCCGACGGTCTGGCTGTACCTCTTCGCCGCCGTCAAGGCTTCCTCCGAGCGGGGCCAGCTTGTGGCCCGCGTCCTCGAAATTTTCTGCAAGCGGCAACGCTCGATCTTTCTGCTCCGGGGCATCGCGGCGTTCGCTTCAAGCGCCATCCTGTTGTGGCTCACATGGTGGGGCTACGATTACCTGAAGTACGCGCTCAGGCTCCAGAAGGAAACGGCCTCCCTCTATCTTCCCTGGATTTACGCTGAAGCGGCGGTGTTCGTGTCCATGTTCCTCATGACGCTGTATACGCTGCTCGAACTGCGCGACATGATCACGCTCTACAGGACCACCCCGGCCTCCCTGCCCGTGGAAAAGGAAGGAGACTAGCATGGAACCCGTTACGCTTGCCGTTGTTTCCCTCGCCGTTTTGATGCTCCTCCTTTCCTTCGGCGTCCCCATCGTCTTCTGTTTCAGCGGCGCGCTCGCCTTCATGAGCATCGTGGGCGGCGTCACCATGAAAGGCATGATGATGTGGGGCCTCCAGCAGATCCTGAGCCCCACGCTTCTGTGCATCCCGCTGTTCATCTATGCCGGGTCGCTCATGAGCGAGAGCGGCATCGCCAAATACCTGCTCGAATTCGTCGATGTGTTCGTCGGGCGCATCCGGGGCGGGCTCGGTTTCGTCGCCACCCTCACCTGCGCCATCCTCGGCGCGATTTCGGGCAGTACCTTTACCGGGCTCGCCGCCACCGGCAACATGCTGATCCCCGAAATGGTCAGCCGGGGCTATCCCCGCGCCTTCGCCACCGCGCTCATCACCTGTTCCTCCATCCTCGGCGTGCTCATTCCTCCGAGCACGCCCATGATCATCTTCGGCTGGGTGACGGGCACCAACGTGCTCGCCTGCTTCCTGTCCACGGTGGGCCCCGGCATCGTCACCATCATCATCTTCTGCGGCATCAATTTCGTGCTGAGCCGCCGCTTCGACCTCAAGCTCATGCCCCAGCTCTCCAAAACGGAAAAGCGCAGGCAGATCGCCGTGCGCGGCTGGAAGGCGCTCCCGGCGCTCATCATGCCCGTGCTCATCCTCGGCGGCATCTATTCCGGGGCCATGACCCCCACCGAAGCCGCCGCCGTAGCCGTAATTTACGCGCTGCCGGTCGGGTTCTTCGTCTATAGGGGCCTGAACCTGCGCAATGCCTTCGGCTGCACCAAGGATTCCGCCGTGTCCGTGGGCAGCATCATGATCATGATTTTTTGCAGCATGATGCTGAGCCAGACCTATGTGGTGCTGCAGATCCCGCAGGCCATCGTGGAAAGCGTATTCAGCATCACGGACAACAGTTTCCTCATCCTGCTGCTCATCAACCTCATCCTGCTGTTCGTGGGCATGATCGTGAACGACACCACGGGGATCATCCTCGTGGCCCCGCTGCTGCTGCCCCTCGCCAAGGCCATCGGCCTCGACCCCATCCAGTACGCGGCCATCTTCGGCGTGAACCTCGCCGTGGGCAGCCTGACGCCTCCCTACGCCAGCCTGCTCTATCTCGGGATACGGATCGGCAAGGTCGATTTCGTGGAAATCCTTCCCTATGTGGGGCTGTTCCTGCTCGGTTACGTGCCGGTCATGCTCCTCACCACCTACTGGCCCGACGTGAGCCTGTTCATCCCCCGCCTGTTCGGTTTCATCTAGCCGGACGCGGAAACAGGCATCTTCCCGGACACGGCCGCCGGTTCCCCCGCCGGCGGCCGTATCTCCAAGGCGGCGCGGACGGCGCGCCTCCAAAACCCTTCACCACAGGAGAGCATCATGAAAAAGGTCATGTCTGTACTGGCGCTGTGCGGCCTGCTGGCCCTTTCCGGCGGTTCCGCATTTGCGGCGCAGTGGAAGCTTGCTCACATCCGCCCCGCCGACTCCGTGATCGAGCGCGATTTGCAGGCTTTCGCCAAGGAAGTGCGCGAGGCAACCAGCGGGCGCATCGACATCAGGATCTATGGCTCCAGCCAGCTTGGGGACTACACCGTCGTGCAGGAAAAGGTGTCTCTCGGCTCTGTGGAAATGAGCTGCGAATCCGTTTCCACGCAGGTGGACAAGCGTTTCCTCTCCTATATCCTGCCCTATGTCGCCAAGGATTACGCCACCGCGAAGAAGAACTTCGGCACCGGAACCCCTTACGCCAAATATTGCGCCAACCTGTTTGACAAGCAGGACATCATGGTCCTCGCCAACTGGCCCGTGTACTTCGGCGGCATCGGCCTTGTGAAGGCCCCCGAAGCGCCCGCCGATCCCAACGCCAGCCACCACATCAAAGTCCGCGTCCCCACCATGAAGACGCAGGAAGCCCTTGCCGACGGCCTCGGCTATCAGGCCACCCCCCTGCCGTTCGCGGAATTCTTCACCGCCGCCCAGACCGGCATGGTCTCCGGCATCTTCGGCGGCGGCGCGGAAAACTACTACGCCTCCTTCCGGGATCTGCTGAAATGCTACATCGCCGCGAACACCCACTTTGAAAACTGGCCCCTGCTCATCAATAAGGAGCTGTTCGAGTCCCTGTCGGCCGAAGATCAGAAGATCCTGCTTGAAAAGAGCGCCGCGTTCGAGGCCCGCCGCTGGGAAGTCGCGGAAGCCGATCAGGCCGCCTATGAGAAGAAGCTGGAAGAGGCGGGCTGGACCGTCATCCGCCTGACGCCCGAACAGCAGAATGCCTTTGCCGAAAAGGGCCGCAAGGCTTCGTGGCCCGAACTGAAGAAGGCGATAGGCGACAAGGCCTATGAGGAAGTCATCTCTACCTTTGTCCTCGAATAACCGCCGGGGGGCGCATTCCGCGCCCCCGCGCCAAGGAACCTGCGTCATGAAGAAAATCGCTGTGCTCAGCGCCGGGAACGGCGGGCAGGCCCTTGCGGCCGATCTCGCCCTGCGCGGGCATGATGTGACCCTGTATGATCTGCCGCGGTTCGCCCCGGTCATCGAAGCCATCAGGCGTCGCGGCAACACCATTGAACTCCAGAACAAAATCACCGGGACAGCGACGATCCGCCTCGTGACCACGGACATCGCCGAAGCGCTCGACGGCGCGGAAGTGGTCTATTTCACCGCGCCGTCCTACGGGCAGAAGGCGTTCTTCGATCTGGCCGTGCCCGCGCTTTCGGATGGTCAGGTTATCGTGCTGATGCCCGGCAATTACGGTACGTTGGCTCTCAAGGCCGCGCTGCGCGAGGCGGGGAAGGACGTATTCGTCGCGGAAACGGACAACTTGCCCTATGCCTGTGCCGCGACGGAGCCCGGCGTGGTCAACGTGCGCGGGGTCAAGAAGGCCGTGACGCTGGCGGCGTTCCCGGCGGGCGATTACGCCGCGGTGGAGGCCGCCGTGGACGGGGCTTTCTGCACCGGCTGGCGCAAGGGCGAGAATGTGCTCGCCACCAGCATGTCCGGGGTCAATATGGTCGTGCACTGTGCGCCCATGCTGGCCAACGCCGGGCGCATTGAGAGCGAGGGCGGGCATTTTGAGTTCTATTACGCGGGGATGACGCCCGCCGTGTGCCGCCTCATCGAAGCCACGGACCGTGAACGGCTGGCCGTGGCCCGTGCCTACGGCCTTGATTTGGTAAGCACGGCGCAGACCTTCCGCAACCAGTACGGCGTGGAGGGTGAAACCCTGTACGACGTGCTGCAGGCCAACCCCGCCTTTGCCGGGTTCGCGCCTAAAACGCTGCATCACCGTTTCCTTACTGAAGATACGCCGTACTCGATGGTGCCGATGGCGGCCCTCGGCAGGCTTGCCGGGGTTCCCACGCCTATCATGGATGCGCTTATCGCATTGCTTGGCGAACTGCTCGGCGAGGACTACGCCGTGACCGGGCAGACGGCGAAACGCATGGGACTCGCGGGCATGACGCCCGAGGCAATCCGTAACCTCGTATCCGCATGACCGGAGGGATTATGATGAAAGCACTCCGCATCGAACCGGAGGACAATGTCGCCGTGGTCGCGCAGGACACCCGCAAGGGCGACGTGCTGCGCCATGCCGGGGGCGAGGTGACTGCGCTTGAGGACATCGGGCTCGGGCACAAGATCGCCGTCGAAGCCGTTGCGCAGGGGGGGCTCGTCCGCAAGTACGGCGTCCCCATCGGCAGGGCCTCCGCGCCCATTGCCGCCGGAGCCTTCGTGCATACCCACAATCTTGAGGACATCACCGAGGAGCTGTGCCGGCAGTACGTCGCCGCGTTCAGGGACGGGAGGGGCGCATGAGTTCGCTACAGGCATTTCCCCGCGCCGACGGGAGCGTGGGCATCAGGAATATCGTGCTCGTCGTCTCCACCGTCACCTGCGCGAATACGGTCGTCAATCATATCGCGTGGAAGACCGGGGCCGTCCCGCTGACCCACGAGCGCGGCTGCGTGGAGGGCGAGCAGAGTTTCCGCCGCACCATGCTGGCCCTCACCACGTTTGCCAAGCATCCCAACGTGTCCGGCGTCCTCATCGTGGGGCTCGGCTGTGAGCAGATCAGGACGCTTGACCTGCAGGTCGCCATCGGCGGCGGCAAGCCCGTGCACGCCATCCTCATTCAGGAGGAGGGCGGCTCCGTCGAAGCCGAGGCCAGAGGCTGTGAGCTCGTCCGCGAGATGCAGCGGGCCGCGCTGGATCTGGAACGCCAGCCTTGCCCCTTGTCCGGGCTTGTTGTGGGCGTGCAGTGCGGCGGTTCCGACTGGACGACCGCCATTGCCGGGAACACGGTTATCGGGGCCATGACCGATCTCGTGATCGCCGCAGGCGGTTCCGTGCTCATGTCGGAAGTTCCGGGCATTCCGGGCTGTGAGCACATTGTGGCGTCCCGTGCGGTCAGCCGCGAGGCGGGAGAGCAGATCCTCGGCATGGTCGACGAGCTGCGCGCCGAGTTCCTGCGCGCGCACGGGCAACCTATTGAGGCGGTGAACCCCACGCCGGGCAACAAGGCGGGCGGCATCACCACGCTCGTGGAAAAGGCGATGGGCAACATCAAGAAAATGGGCACGTCTCCGGTGCAGGGCGTCCTGAAGCTCGGTGAGCGCCCCCCGCATCCGGGCCTGTGGATCGTGGACAACCGCGCCAACGGCCCCGATCCCGTCAACCTCGCCGGGTTTGCCATGGCGGGGGCGTCGGCTACGGTATTCAGCACGGGCCGGGGTTCTCCGGTGGGTTCTCCGGTCATGCCCGTGGTCAAGCTGACGGGCAACCCGCACACCTACGCCAAGATGCCGGGCCTGAACGCCGGCGCGGACTACTATCTCACGAAGCCGTTTGACATGCGCGAGCTCATGGCCTGCATCAACGCACTTTTGCGCCGTCAGGGTTCTCAAATCGACGAGCTGACATTCGGCAATACCGCCCTCGACCTTGCCTCCTGCACGCTTGTGTGCGGGAAAAACAGTGTCCGCCTGTCTGCCCGGGAGTTTGACGTGATGCGCTTTCTCCTTCAATCCGGGCGCAACAATCTTTCCAAGGAAGCGCTTCTTGCCAAGGTTTGGGGCTTTGACTCGAACGCGGTGGAAAATCACGTGGAGGTCTACGTGGGTTTTCTGCGCAAGAAGCTCGCGGCCATCGGCTCGAACGTGCGCATCGCGGCCGTGCGCAGGCTCGGCTATCATCTGGAGGTCTCGGAGGAATGCTGAAAAAGCTGCGTGTCAAGTTCATCCTCATGATGATGAGCTTTACCATTTTGCTGCTCGGCAGCATCTTTGGCCTCATCTATCACTTTACCGCAGCCGACCTCGCGCAGAGCAGCTTCGAGATGATGCAGGCCGTCGCCCTGCGTCCATCGCGCCCGGAGCGTCCGGGCAGTGCGCCGGATTCGGTCCGTCTGCCGTTTTTCACGGTGGAGGTCTCCAAAACCGGCGCGATCACTGCCGCTGGCAGCGACCTCTATGATCTTTCCGACGAAGATTTTTTGCGCGAGCTGGTGCTTGCGGCGCAGGCAGACGGGAAAAACGACGGTCTTCTGTCCTCCTACCATCTGCGCTTTTTCAGGGCCGTCACGCCGGACGGAGAAAAATACGTCTTTGCCGACACAAGCGCCGAGCAGGCGACGCTCAAAAGCCTCATCCGCACGAGCGTCCTCATTGGCCTTGGAAGCCTTGCGGTATTCTTCGCGCTGAGCGTGCTGCTGGCGAGATGGGCGGTGCGGCCGGTGGAGCTCGCGTGGCGGCAGCAAAAGCAGTTTGTGGCCGACGCGTCGCACGAGCTCAAAACGCCGCTTTCCGTCATCCTCACAAACGCGGAGCTCCTGCAATCGGCGCAGGGTGAAGAAACAAGGCAGCGCTTTTCCGCAAACGTCCTCACGGCGGCTACGCAAATGCGTGCGCTGGTCTCCGGCCTTCTCGGTCTTGCCAGAAGCGATCAGGCCGGGCTTTCTTCCGCGCGCGAGCGGCTGGACTGGAGCAAGACGGCGCTGGACGCGTGCCTGCCGTTTGAGCCGGTCTTTTTTGAGCGCGGACTGACGTTTTCCTACGACGTAGAACCCGGCCTTTTCGTGCTGGGAGACGCGGCGCAGCTTTCCCGCTGCGTGGACATTCTGCTCGACAACGCGCAGAAATACACCGAGCCCGGTGGCGACGTTCATCTGGCCCTTTCCCGCTGCGGCAAAGCTCGCTGCCGGCTGTGCGTCTCATCAACCGGAGAGCCCCTCTCCCCCGCCGACTGTCGGAAAATTTTCGAGCGCTTTGCAAGGCTGGATGGCGCAAGGCACCGGGACGGAAGTTACGGCCTCGGCCTGTCCATCGCCGAAAGCATTGTCTCGCGCCACGGCGGAAAAATCCGGGCAGAGGGCGCGGACCACGAATACCGCTTTTTCATCGATCTTCCCCTCTGCAGGGACGCACTCAGCCATACATAAAAAGGCCGCCGCAGATGCATTTTGCACCTGCGGCGGCTCATTTTTTCAGTTTCAATTGCTCAGCTGCGCAAGAAGCGCCCGGCAACCGGCTTCGATATCCCGGTAGGCCGCCTCAAAATCGTCGGTGTACCACGGGTCCGCCACATCGCGCGGCGCGCCCGCAAAGTCCAGCAGCAGCCGGAGCTTCCCCTCCGCATCGCCTCCAAATATGCGGCGCATACCGGAAAGATTGCTCCGGTCCATGCCGATGAGAAGATCGTAGGCGCTGTAGTCCGCTTTTGTGATCTGCCGCGCCGCGTGCGCCCCACAGGCAATACCGTGCGCCATGAGCACACGTTTGGCCGGTGGGTAGACCGGGTTCCCGATCTCTTCGCGGCTCACAGCCGCCGAGTCGATGAGAAACTGCTTCTCCCAGCCCGCCTGACGCACCATGTGCTTCAAAATAAACTCCGCCATCGGACTGCGGCAGATGTTGCTGTGGCAAACGAATAAGATTTTTGTCATTGCTTATATATCCCTTCAAAAGCCTCCAAACCCTGATATTTCAGGGTTTTGGCGCTTCTTTTATTTTTGCTCTTGTGCCGGAAACCTACGCATCTTCCCGTAACTCTAC
>ENA-UESD01003057-UESD01003057.1-human-gut-metagenome-genome-assembly--contig:-NODE-3057-length-11096-cov-2.985661_pt1 | contig 11096 bp, 9 predicted proteins | sample MGYA00242985_ERZ507986 | MGnify/ENA primary metagenome ERZ507986 (study PRJEB26167, sample SAMN06115408) | human gut metagenome | host: Homo sapiens | place: China:Guangxi | collected 2016-04-06...
AACATGATGATTGCGCTTCAACAAACTCGGAAACCTGCTTCAATTCCGGCTTAACCAGTTGAAGATAATGCTTCTGGGATCGTAATTTCGAAAAGAACGGAATGGACATGATATAGAACGGGGGCGGCGCTGGTCAGCGTCGCAGGGATTGTGGCATATTTAAAGTTCCCTAGCAATGTATTTCACAGGGCATCTTTCTCATAACCGGACGGCAATCCGCCAAACCCGGTCCGCCAGGCACCGGGTCCCCTCCCGGGATAGGGCTCATTTTGACCTTGAGCCAGGAGTTTTTCCTTCTACACTGGGTCATCATGAGAGCCTTGGTCTATGATTGCAGCGCGGGCATCAGCGGAGATATGAATCTGGCCGCCCTGATTGATTTGGGAGCGGACCGGGAAAACCTGAAACGGGAACTGTCCAAATTGCATGTGCACGGGGAGTGGAAGCTGGAATGCAGCCGGGCGCAGCAGCACGGCATCCGGGGAACACGGATTGACGTGCTGACGGAGGAAGAAGGGCATTCCGGCAGCAGCCATGCGCACCATCACCGGACTATGGCGGATATACGAACACTTATTGAGACAAGCGCCCTTTCCAATACCGTCAAGCGGACTGCCCTTTCTATTTTTACCCTGCTGGCGGAGGCGGAAGCCCGCGTACACGGCACTACTCCTGAAGAAGTACATTTCCATGAGGTGGGCGCGGTGGATTCCATCATCGATATCGCGGGAGCCGCCATCTGCCTGGAAATGCTCCGGGTGGACGCCGTCTTCACCGGACCGGTGGAGCTGGGGTCCGGTACCGTAACCTGCCAGCACGGAACAATGCCCGTTCCTGCGCCGGCAACGGCTTTGCTGGCGAAACATTTCCGGGCCACCTTGAATGGAACCACCCATGAGGCCACTACACCCACCGGAGCCGCCTACATTGCCGCCCTGGCGCAGCCCGTCCCCTCTCCGCTGGCAGGCCGTATTACCGCAACCGGCTATGGGATCGGCCACCGCCAGGGACTTCCCATACCGAATATTCTGCGGGTGATGCTGGTAGAAACGGAAGAAGAGGAAACTTCCCCGGAACTGCTGACGGAGCTGTGCGCCAATATAGACGATATGACGCCGGAACAGACAGCCTACCTGGCGGAAAAGCTGATGGAGGAGACCTGGCAGGAGTCCGTCTGCATGAAGAAAGGCCGTCTGGCAGTCAAGGTTTGCGCCCTGTGCCTGCCGGAACAGACGGACCGCGTGCGGGAAGCCTTCTTCCGGCACAGCAGTACGCCGGGCATCAGGCAGCATGGCATGCTCCGCCATATTCTGCGCCGGGAAAGCTCCCCCGTCCACACTCCCCATGGAACGGTTCATGTAAAAACTTCTTTCATGCACGGTCGTCCCCATTACCGGAAAGCGGAATTTGAAGATTGCAGAATCCTGGCGGAGAAAACCGGGCTGCCGCTGGGACAATGCCAGCTGATGGGGCTTTTTCCCATACCTCCCCATGACAACGACGCCACAGACTCCGTTTGAACGGCTTCGCGCCGTCCTTCTCCCCAGGGAACGCCTTGCCGTCGCCTTGTCCGGGGGGCTGGACAGCAGCGTGTTGCTTGCCGCCGCCGTCCGTATCCTGGGAGCGGATCACTGCCTGGCCCTGACCGCGCGAACTCCCTATGTGATGGAGGAGGAAGTGCGGGACAGCACGGCGTTGTGCCGCCGCCTGGGCGTCCGGCAGGAAAAACTGGCGTTTCCCATCCTGCCCGCCCTTGCGAATAATCCTCCCCTGCGCTGCTACCTGTGCAAGCACGCCCTGTTTTCCTCCCTGGCAGCCAGAGCGGCTGAGATGGGGTTCCCCCTGCTGGCGGACGGTTCCAATCTCGACGACCTGGACGATTACCGACCAGGCCGCAAAGCTTTGCAGGAGCTCGGCATTCCGAGTCCCTTTCTGGAAGCTGCCATGGACAAGGCGGATATCCGCCGGCTGGCCTTTCGGCTGGGCCTCCCGGAATCAGTCTGCGGCAAACCGGCCTATGCGTGTCTGCTGACCCGCCTGGAACACAACCGCCCCGTAACGGAAGTTCTGCTGAGACGCGTGGACGCAGCGGAATCTTTTCTGAGAACCCTGGGGCTGAAAGGTTGCCGTGTCCGTGTTCACGGAGACAGCCTGGCCCGCATTGAATTGCCGGAAAAGGAACGCAGGCTGTTCTGGGACGGACAGCTTGCCTCCACCGCGGCACGCCGGCTGCGGGAACTGGGCTTCCGGCACATTACCCTGGATCTGGAAGGATATTCCAGAGGGAACATGAACGAACCCTCATGAACGACATCACCTCCATTCTGCATCAGTTTAAAAAAGGCCTCCTTTCCACGGAGGAAGCGGCGGGAAAAATCAGAGCCGGCACCGTACCCGCTCCTTCCCATACGGACATTGATTACAGCCGCCTGTATACCGAGCGCGGCCGTCTGCTGCGGCTGGCGTATTCCCGCAGCGACATCGGCCACAACGAAGCGTTTACAGCCTTCTGCGAGAAAAACAAGTGGTGGCTGGACGATTTTGCTCTGTTCATGGCGGTGAAGGACCGCTTTGAGGGCAAGCCGTGGATCGAGTGGGCAGAGGATATCCGTCTGCGCTGGCAGCCCGCCATGGACTACTACCGCCGGGAACTGTACTTTGAGGTGGAGTACTACAAGTATCTTCAGTTCAAGTTCGACGAGCAGTGGCGCAAGCTGAAAGCCTACGCCAACAGCAAGGGCATCCAGATCATCGGCGATATCCCCATCTATGTGGCGCTGGATTCGGCGGACGCATGGGCAAACCCGGGGCTGTTCCAGCTGGACAAGGACAACATCCCCACGGCGGTGGCGGGCGTTCCCCCGGATGGCTTTTCCCCCACCGGTCAGCTGTGGGGCAACCCGCTCTACCGCTGGGAAGCCCACCGCGAAACCGGCTATCAGTGGTGGATCACCCGCCTGTGGTACTGCTTCGAGCTGTACGATGTGGTGCGCATCGACCACTTCCGCGGCTTCGATGAGTATTTCTCCATCCCCTACGGCAGCGAGACTGCGGCGGAGGGCCACTGGGAGAAAGGCCCCGGCATCGAGCTGTTCCGCGCTGTGGAGCAGGCGCTGGGCAAGCGGGAGATCATCGCAGAGGACCTTGGCTATATGAGCGAGACGGTCCGTCAGCTGGTGCGGGACAGCGGCTTCCCCGGCATGAAGGTGCTGGAATTTGCCTTTGACTCCCGGGACACCGGCAGCGCCAGCGACTACCTGCCCCACAACTACCCGGTGAACAGCGTGGCCTATACCGGCACCCACGACAACGAAACGCTGGTATCATGGTACCAGACCATCACCGGCGCGGAGCGCGCCATGGTGCGGGATTATCTGTTCGACTACGCCACCCCGGAGGAGCAGCTCTATAAAAGCATGATCGCACTGATCCTGCGCAGCGCAGCGGCGACCTGCATCATCCCCATGCAGGACTGGCTGGGGCTGGACAACTCCGCCCGCATCAATCAGCCCTCCACCGTGGGCCAGAACTGGCGCTGGCGGCTGAAAAAGACCCAGCTGACCAAGAAGCTCCAAAAGGAGATCTGCCAGCTGACCACCCGTTACGGGCGGAAGAACTGGGCGTAACTGTATTAAAACCATAAAACCCCATGTCCGGGCCGTTCACACAAAGGTCTGGGCATGGCTCCATCATTGTAAAGGTCATCAAGCAGTACAATTCCGCTCCCGTGGGTGACTATCTCAACTGATTGCTCCCTGACGAAAAGGCCGCTTCCGTTCAAAAACGGAGGCGGCCTTTTGCGTCCGGCAGATTTACCACTGGTTAAAATGTACCCGGTCATCCTCATAGCGGCTCTCACGCGGGGCAGTAAGGTCTGCTTCCGGGTAGCCAAGGGCGATGATGGAGTGGGGCACAATGGTCTCCGGCAGAGCGAAGAGCTTTTGCTGGGCCTCTACCCGGTCCATCTGGGGCCAGGTGCCCAGCCAGACTGCGCCCAGCCCCAGCTCCTGTGCGGCGAGGCAGATGTTCTGGGCGGCAATGGCTCCGTCGATCACCCAGTAGTCCTTTGCAAAGCGGAACGCACGGTCAAGGTCGCCGCAGACGAGGATACCGGCGGCAGCTTTCCGCAGCGGCTCGGCAGGGCGGCCGTTGGCATCGGCCATCTGTGCCAGCTTTTCCGGGTCGGTCACCACCACGAAGGCCCAGTCCCGTGCATTGACACAGCTGGGGCCGCTCATGGCCGCTTCCAGCAGCTGGTGCAGTGTTTCGCTTTTGATGGGCTTGTCGGTGAATTCCCGGCAGCTGCGCCGGGTGAGAATGGCATCCAGAGTGTTCATAGATCAGTGCCTCCTGTTTTGATTTGCCCCAGTATAGCACAGTGATCATTCCTCGGCTTCGGCCTTTGCAGTTTCAAGGAAGGCCCGGATCTTGTCCACCTGAATCTGTGCCACGGCCCGGCCGGTCTCGTAGACGCGGCGCAGCTGGTCGGGGTCACGCTCCATGGCACCGATCTCCAGCGGGATGGGCGGGCGGATAACGTAATCCTTGCCGGACTGCTCCAGCATGGAGATGTAGCTCAGCGTTTCGTTGTAGCGCTCGTGGCGGTCGGCCACAGCCTCCACAAAGGCAGGATAGCGCAGATACCGTGCCCGGATGGCGGGCAGCATGGGATTCTTCTTTTTCACAAAGCCCTTGGGCTGGGTCAGCACGATGAGGTTGCGCTTGTAGCCGATGGACTCAAAGAAGCGCACCGGGATGGAATCTGCAACGCCGCCGTCCAGCAGCTGGTAGTGGCCGATCTTCACGATCTTTGCGGCCAGCGGCATGGAGGACGACGCCTGCATCCACTGGATGTCCTCGGCGTCGCCGGTGCGGCACTTGTGGTAGATGGGGTCGCCGGTGCGCACATCGGTGCACACCAAAAAAAAGTCCATGGGATCTTCCCGAAAGGTTTTGGCGTCAAACGGATCCAGCTTTTCCGGCACGGTGTGGTAGCAGAACTGCTCGCTGTACAGGTTGCCAGTGCGCAGCAGGTTGCCAAAGCTGGCGTAGCGCTTATCTTTGCAGTATTCGGTGCTGTAGCGGATGGTGCGCCCGATCTGGTGCGACTTATAGTTGCAGCCGAACACGGCCCCCGCCGAAACACCGATGGCACCGTCCACCGTGATGCCGTGCTCCATCAGCACATCCAGAACACCGGCGGTGAACATGCCGCGCATAGCCCCGCCTTCCAGTACAAGTCCCGTTTTCATAACCGTTCTCCCTCTCCTCCGATCGGCGTACAGGCACCGGTCTTTCTTCCAAGTATACTCAAAAATCAGCAAAGCACAAGAGCGCCGAAAGCCAAAAATTACAGAACTGTTTTGCGGAGTTTCGGTGCTTTTTGCCATAGGCATGCTTTTGGAAAAAGCCCACGCAGATGCAGCCCGGATTTTTTCAAATTTGGGCACAAAGCCACTTGCCAAAGGCAGGCACTTCCGTTATACTAGGTAAAATACATACAGGTTGCGGGCACAGCTTTGTGCCCCGGAATGGAAAAAGGCTGGAGGACAAAGACTGCTTATGAAGATGCTGGAAGATCGTATCCGCGCAGACGGCATTGTGCGCGAAGGAAATGTGCTCAAGGTGGACAGCTTCATCAACCACCAGATGGATGTCCCGCTGTTCCGCGAGATGGCCCGGGAGTGGAAGCGCCTGTTTGCGGGCAAGTCCATCAACAAGGTGCTCACCATCGAGGCCAGCGGCATCGGCATTGCCGCCATTGTGGCCAGTGAGTTCAACGTGCCGGTGGTGTTTGCCAAAAAGTCTATGAGCATCAATCTGGACTACAACAACTACGAGACCAAGATCCAGTCCTTCACCCACAAAAAGATCTACAACGTCATCGTGTCCAAAAAGTTCCTCACCGCAGAGGATCATGTGCTGATCATCGACGATTTCCTGGCCAACGGCTGCGCCCTGATGGGCCTGCTGGAGCTGGCACAGGAGGCCGGTGCCACCGTGGAAGGCATCGGCATCGCCGTGGAAAAGGGCTTCCAGCAGGGCGGTGAGCTCATCCGCAGCAAAGGCATCCAGCTGGAGAGCCTTGCCATCGTGGAATCCATGAACAGCGAGACCGGCGAGATCGTGTTCCGCGAGCAGCCGCATCAGAACTGAAACTCCTTCCGTCATCACGGAAGCGATGCCACCTCCCTCAATGAGGGAGGTTTTTTTGCTGTTTTAGGTGGCTCGCCCTCTCAGGCGCTATCGCGCCAGCTCCCCCAGAGGGGGAGCCAAGAGCCTGACCGTAACGCTTCTTGCCTCTCCCTTTGGGAGAGGTGACATTGCGTGAGCAATGGCGGAGAGGGCGAGGCAGTGAACCCTTTTTATGTCCCATCCGTACTGTCCCCGTCTGCCGGCAGGGCGGCGGTCTGCTCGGCGGGGACGTCTGCGGCGGCGCGGGGCACGCCTTTGTACACCAGCGTCTGTTCCAACACCTCGGCACACACCGGGGCCGAAAGGCTGCCGCCGGCGGTGGTCCAGCTGTGGGGTTCATCCAGGCAGACCAGACACAGAAACTGCGGGTCGTCGATGGGCGCCACGGCTACAAAGCTGGCAATGCGGGCTTTTTCGTCGGCGCTGTCCAGCTTCTGGCTGGTGCCGCTCTTGCCGCCCACCCGGTAGCCGGAGATCTGCGCGTTGCGTCCGCCGCCGTACAGAACAACGGCTTCCATCATCTCCCGCATGACGGCGGACGTCTCCGGCTGGATCACCTGCTGTTTGCACACGGGGTCCCGGTGTTCCAGCACCGTGCCGTCCGGGGCCAGAATGTCCGATACGAGGTAGGGCTGCATCAGTTTTCCGCCGTTGACCACTGCGCACACGGCGGCGGCCATTTCCAGATAGGAGATCTTGCTGCTTTGCCCGAAGGCGCAGGAGGCCAGCTCCACCGGCCCCATACGGTCGGCGGTGTAGTACAGGCTCTTTTTCGGCTCGGCGGGCAGGTCGATGCCGGTGGGCTCCCGCAGGCCGAAGGCGGCAAAATAATCGCAGAAGGCCTCCCTGCCCAGCCGGGCCCCGATCTGGATGAAGCTCTGGTTGCAGGAATTTTCCAGCGCCTGGGTCACGCTCTGGGCTCCGTGGCGCTTGTGGTTGGCACAGTGGAAGCGGGTGCCTGCCACTGAGATGGATTCCCCGCAGTAAAAGCTGGAATGCTTTGTGATGGCTCCGGCATCCAGCGCCGCCGCGCAGGTGATGAGCTTGAACACGCTGCCCGGTTCGTACAGGTCGCTGACGGCCTTGTTCCGCCACTGGGTCTGCTGGGCCAGCTGTAAAGCGGCCTTGCGCGCATCACCGGTCAGGGCCTCCACGGTGTTCCGGGCGGCGGTGTCGGCAATGACGCGGGGCTCGTTGGGGTCATAGGAGGGCGTGGTGGACATGGCCAGCACGGCTCCGGTGTTCACATCCATGACGATCCCCACGGCACGCGCCGCCACATGGTGCTCCTGCACAGCGTAGGACAGCGCATTTTCAAGGTAGTGCTGGATACAGCTGTCGATGGTGAGCCGCAGGCCGTCCCCCTCGGTGGGAAAACGCTCGGTCTCGTAGCTCTGCTCCAGTGTGTAGCCCCAGGCGTTGACAGCCGTGAGCACCACGCCCCGAGACGCCCGCGTTGTCCACATTGGTGAACCCCAGCACCGAAGCCAGAAACGCTCCCTGCGGATACCAGCGCTTGCTGTCCTGATTGATGCGGATGCCGGTGATGCTGTTTTCTTCGCAGAAGTCCCGCACGGCATCGGCTGCGGCACGGTCCACCCGGTAGCGGAGCAGGCAGTCGTTGGAGCGGCGGTCGCTGAATTTTTCCAGCAGGGCCGCTTCGTCCAGTGCCAGAATCTCCGCAAGGCCGTGGGCGGCAAGGGTGATTTTTTCTTCCGGCATCTCCCGGGGTGAGGCCCGCAGGGTCCAGCAGCTGCTGTTGGCGGCCAGCAAAAGGCCGTCGGCGCTGTAAATGCGCCCCCGGTCTGCGGGGACCACGGTGTCCCGCAGCTGCTGGCCCTGTGCACGGTCGGCATAAAAGCCGTCGGTGCGTACCTGCAGGAAAAAGAGCCGCACGGCCAGCCCCAGGCAGACAGCACAGAACAGCACCGCCACGGCCCGTGCCCGGCGGCGGAATCCCCGCTCGGGCAGGGTGCGGAGAAATCTGGGCATGATGTCACCCCCTTTAACGGGCTCACCCTCTCCGTCATCGCTGACGCGATGCCACCTCTCCCGAAGGGAGAGGCCTTGGCATTCGATACAAAGTTTATGATTTTGTCAAAAGCTCCCCCTTTGGGGGAGCTGGCGCAAAGCGCCTGAGAGGGTGAGCTAGTGTACAAGATATGCACAACGTCACGATAATATCCGTATAGCCAACAGCAGCATGGCGTACAATAGTAAAACTGGGGGTGACGACATGAAACTGACTGCCTTGGCAGGCGGGCGGCACAGGGCACCGCTGCGGGCTCTGCCGGCCATGGACCTGCCGTTTCTGGTGCTGGTACTCACGCTGGTGGGGTTCGGGCTGGTGATGCTGGGCAGCGCATCGGGGGCGGTGGCCCTTTACCGGCGGGGCGATGCCTTTGCCTACCTGCGCCCCCAGCTGCTCTACGCTGCCATGGGCATTGCGGGGCTGTGGCTGGCCAGCCGGGTGGACTACCACATCTTCCACAAATTGGCCTGGCCGCTGCTGGGAATCTCGCTGGTGCTGCTTGCGGTGGTGCTTTTTATGCCGGAATACAACGGCTGCAAACGGTGGCTGGTGCTGCCGGGGGTGGGCACCCTGCAGCCAAGCGAAATCGCAAAATTTGCGGTGGTGCTGGTGTTTTCGCACATCATCTCGCTGAACCATGACAGGATGCGCAGCTTTGCGGTGGGGGTGCTGCCCTTTGTGCTGGTGCTGGGGGTGGTGGCAGCGCTGATGCTGCTGGAGCCCCACCTTTCAGGCACTTTGCTGATCCTGGGCATCGGAGCTGTGCTGATGTTTGTGGGCGGCACAGGTCTGCGGTGGTTCGTGCTGGCGGGCGTGGGCGGGGCAGCCGCCATCGGGGCGGCAGTGGTCGTTATGCCGGACCTTGTGCCCTACGCCGCCGACCGCCTGCGCTCCTGGCAGGACCCTTTTGCCGACCCGCTGGGGGACGGCCACCAGACCATCCAGAGCCTGTATGCCATCGGTTCAGGCGGGGCCACCGGGCTGGGGCTGGGGAACAGCCGCCAGAAGCATCTGTTTGTGCCCGAACCTCAGAACGACTTCATCTTCTCCATCGTCTGCGAGGAGTTGGGCTTTGTGGGGGCCTGCGCCGTGGTGCTGCTGTTCGTGCTGCTGCTCTGGCGGGGAATCACCATTGCCGCCCATGCTCCCGACCGTTTTGGGGCGCTGCTGGTGGTGGGCTTTACCGTGCAGGTGGCCCTGCAGGCTGTCCTCAATGTGGCCGTGGTCACCAATACCATCCCAAACACCGGCATCAGCCTGCCCTTTTTCTCCTCCGGAGGAACGAGCCTGATGATGCTGCTGGGCGAAATGGGTATTGTCCTATCCGTATCAAGAGGTGAGACCTGACGGAATAGAAAACATAAAGTTGAATTGCCAAAGGCTCTCACTTTGGGAGAGCTGGCGCGAAGCGCCTGAGAGGGCGAGGATGCTATAAATGACCAAACAAACTTGTCCGCCTCACACTCCGGCCCTGTTTTGCATACGGTGGGGTATCTTTTGCGGAATGGGGGCACGGACATGGAGGAACGGATCGTGGTGACAGGGGGCCGCCCGCTGAACGGAAGCGTAAAAATTCCGGCAGCGAAAAACAGCGTTCTGCCGCTTTTTGCGGCATCGCTGCTCTGCACGGGAGAGGTACGGCTCCAGGCTGTGCCCCGCCTTGCGGATGTGGAACACTGCATGGCGCTTTTGCGGGGCGTGGGCTGTGCAGCCCGGTGGGAGGGCAGTGATGCGGTACTCTCCGGCCCGCCTGCCAACAGCACCCTGCCGGGGCAAACGGCGGGACAAATGCGGGCCTCCATTTTGTTCTGCGCGCCCCTGCTGGCAAGGCTGGGCCGCGCCGAGACCAGCCTGCCCGGCGGGTGCCGCATCGGGGCCCGGCCCATCGACCTGCATCTGGCGGGGCTGGCAAAAATGGGGGCGGTGGAGCTGGAAGCAGGGGAAGGGCGGCTGGTGCTGACGGCTCCCTCCGGCCTGCACGGGGCCGAGATCACCCTGCGTTTCCCCAGCGTAGGGGCCACCGAGACGCTTCTGCTGGCCGCTGCCTGTGCCAAGGGCAGGACCATCCTGCGGGGAGCGGCCCGGGAACCGGAGATCGCCGACCTTGCCGCTTTTCTGAATCGGTGCGGCGGCTGTATCGAGGGGGCAGGCAGCTCTACGATCCGCATCGAAGGGCGGCGGGGGCTTTCCGGGTGCTGTTTTTCGCCCCTGCCCGACCGTATTTTTGCTTCCACGCTGGCCTGCGGCTGTGCGGCGGTGGGCGGCCGGGTGGAACTGACCGGCTGCGCCCCTGCACTCTATGCACCGGTGCTGGAAATTCTGGGACAAATGGGGTGCCGGGTGGAACCGGCAGGGGATACGGTGCGAATTTCCCGCTTTGGGCGGCTGCACGGGGCAGGCCGGGTGTTCACCGGAGCCTATCCGGCCCTTGCCACCGATGCTGCCCCGCTGCTGGCGGCGGCAATGCTCTGTGCCGACAGCGAGAGCAGCATCGAGGACGTGATCTTTGAGCGCCGGTTCGGCTGTGCCGAGGGTTTTTGCCGCCTGGGCGCACAGGCCGAAACGGCAGGCAGGGTGCTGACCATTGCGCCGGGCGGCCTTTTGCGCGGTACAGAGGTGGAGGCCCCCGACCTGCGGGGCGGGGCGGCACTGGTGCTGGCGGGGCTTGCGGCCCGGGGAACCACGGTCATCACCCACCCGGCGCATATCGACCGGGGATATGCCGGATTTACAGAGATTTTGGCCGGTTTGGGGGCGCAAATTCGGCGGGAATCGGCCCCGGAAAACAGGTCGGCGAAAAAAACCTCTGTAAAAAAACAAATTTGTCTTGCAATCGGGGCAAAAAGATGATACGATACAGTTATATAAG
>ENA-UESD01003064-UESD01003064.1-human-gut-metagenome-genome-assembly--contig:-NODE-3064-length-11086-cov-14.770824_pt1 | contig 11086 bp, 7 predicted proteins | sample MGYA00242985_ERZ507986 | MGnify/ENA primary metagenome ERZ507986 (study PRJEB26167, sample SAMN06115408) | human gut metagenome | host: Homo sapiens | place: China:Guangxi | collected 2016-04-06...
GATACAAACCAGTATCACGCCTCTTTTTCTAATTGTTCCTAATGCTGCCATTACGTTTTAATTATTATTATTATTTTATTTTTTCCTTATTAGGATTGTACTGCTTTTGATACAAGTAGTCAATTGGTTGCAAAAATACAAAAATAATACGAGAAAAGGGAATTTTTCGGTATCTTTTTTGGCTGAAAACGCAAAAAAGTCGAAAAATTCCCTCTTCTCATCCAACTATTTGATGATGTGGAGTTTCACAAGTTCTATCTTACGGGATGTGGACTTGATAATCTTAAACTCAAACTTATCGAATTTAATTACTTCATTCAGCTTCGGGAAGCTCTGATATTCGTGAAGAATGAGTCCACCCAGAGTCATATACTCATCACTCTCCGGAAGATCCAGGTCAAACAGATCGTTCACCTTGTCTATCTCCAGTCGAGCCGACAGCAGATAGTCGCCGTCATCGGTCTTCTTGGCTACATACTTCGCAGAATCGTGCTCATCCTCGATATCGCCGAAGATCTCTTCCACGATATCCTCCAGACTCACCAGTCCGCTGGTTCCGCCAAACTCATCTACCACTACGCCCAGCGACTTCTTCTGCTGCAGGAAGGTCTGCATCAGCTTCTGCGCCTGCATGGTCTCCGGCACGAAAGGCATCGTGCGGATATGATCCTGCCATCTCTTCGGATTGTGAAAGAGCTCGGAACTGTGGATGTAGCCCACGATATGGTCGATATCATCCTCATAGACGATGATTTTGGAGTTTCCGCTTTCGATGAACTTCTGACGAAGTTCCTCCAGCGAGGTATCTATCTCTACTGCCTGAATCTCGGTACGTGGCACCATACAGTCGCGCACCTTGGTATCTGAGAAATCCAGGGCGTTCTGGAAAATCTTCACCTCGTCGTTAATCTCGTCCTCATTGGCGGCATTGTCGATGCTCGACTGCACCAGATAGTCAAGATCTACCTTAGAAAAGCCTTCATCCCCCTCTTCAGACTCCATCTTCATGCCCACCATGCGCAGCAATCCCTTGCTGAGGAAGGTACTGAACTTGCTGATAGGCCAGAGAATGACGTAGCACAGATACGCAAACGGACTGAAGATGGACAGCAGTCGGTTTGGATTCGACTTGAAAAGCGTCTTCGGCAGGAACTCACCCGTAAACAACACGATGAGTGTGGAGAGAATAGTATCGCAGGTAACCTTGACACCATCATCCAGACCAGCAAAGATGGTATTATCAAACAGACGGGCTATCAGGATACCATATACTACGAGGGCTATATTGTTGCCCACCAGCATGGTGCTGACGAATCCGTTGGGATGATTATAAAAGAGCGACAAGAGTCGCTGCGTAAGTCCGTTTTTCTCCTTGTCCATTTCCGCCAACATACGGTTGGAGGAGACGAAGGCAATCTCCATTCCACTAAAGAATGCAGAAAACACCATCGTGATGAGGATACTCACTATCAGACTTATATCAACTTCTTCCATGATACATTATATCGTTAAAAAACATATTTCCTCCTACCCTATCAATGCATGATAGGAATGGTGGTGGCTCGCTGCGGTGTTGCCGGCTGGCGCATAGGCGCACTGGTAGAATCGGATGATGAAGCAGAAGAAGAACTGCCTCCACCACCGAAGTCGCCCTTCTCGAAGCTACCCTTAGAATTGCTCACAAAATAGCGGGTCATACGCTCATCGCTCCAGAAATAGGACCCCTGAAGGGTACGCTCCGGAGTAACGAGCTTACTGAAAACATGGCTGGAGAGTTCGTGCTTGTTCTCATCCCAGGTGAGCTGCTCGCTGGTAAAGCGAAGACCATCCTTGGTGAGGATGCGCACCCTGCCATAGAGTTTCCAGACACGTTCCTGATCAAAGTAATAAGCCGTATCACACTGGATATAACTGTTGATGTGGAACTTCTCGTCAAACTGTTCGAGCAGCATACCCTTATCAAAAATCCAGCGGGAAGGCACACGGTTGGTATTCACCTCCCATCGCTCGGTAACGATGCGGTACTTGATGACACCCGAATCACTGATGAGCGTATTGACGCCATACGAAGTCATCATCGCCACAGAGTCTCTGTCGTGGATAGCAGGCGCAGTATGTTCTACCGGATTCTGGCAGGCAGCCAAAACCCAGGAAACTATGACACCTATTACTATGAAATATTTAATCTTATACATTATTATATATATAGAAGATGTGGCATCTCCCGAAGAAAACACCACAATATGGGCAGATTACTGCATCTTCCACTTCTTGAACCAATCCTCGTTGAAAGTGAATCCGATGTTCAGGCGGAAGATATTCTCCTTGATAAGTCCGGTAGCCGAATTCTTCACCCACTGGCCGCTGATATTCAACTGCGAACGGTTGTTGTAGGAGTTCATGATAGGAATACCGAAACCGGCACTTACAGAAAGCTCCTTAGGGCCATCCACGCCGTTCACCTTATAATATGGTGTAGCAAAGCTCACACCGGCACGGTAAGCCACACGCTTGAGAAAAGCACGGCTGCGCTCACCATAGCAGTACTGGAATCCGACATTCACCTTGCTGCGATCCTTATACACCCCATCGCGCAATGCCCAAGGCTCGCTGCTGTTAGCCTCGTAGGTAGGATAGCCCAGGCTGCCCCATTTCTGCAGACTGTAATCTACACCAATCTTCCACTGGTTGTTGTGATTCCACATCAAACCGGCGCCATACATTGTAGGCAACTCGTAGGCATTCTTGATGCTGAAGGCAAGTGTATCAGATGTACTGGTCTGCGCATTGGAAGAAATGATGCTCATATCGGCATCGGCATGCAGGTTATGACCTGGCGAATAAGTGACACCCAGGGTTACCTCATCCTTCTTCGACAATTTCTGGGTATATTGCACACCCAGGTCGATCTTGTAGTTGTTCACACGAGTACCATAGGTGCGGTAAAGAGACTTATAATAGCTGTTGCTATAGTAGTTCTGCACGGTTCTGTCGATGGAGCCCCAGATATAGCCAATATTGGCACCGACAGACAAGCCCTTGAGTGGAGACCAGCCGGCACCCACATATACCTGATGCAAACCGCCTTCACCCTCGTAGGAGTTAGTGTAGGTAACATCCTTGTCGTTCTTGTTCACCCATCCGCTGGTAGAATAGTTGTATCCCACGTTGGTGAAAGGGATAATACCGAAACTCATACCCAGATGGCGGAAGAGGCGGAAGCCTGCTACCACATATTCGAGATTGGAGTTATTGGCATTCTTCTTCACCCCGTTCTCGTTGAAGTTGGTTACCTGACCCGAGATACCTGCATCCAGGATGAAAGTCATGGAGTCGATGGCAGCATAGGAAGCAGGGTTCAGATAGTTAATCTGATTATGCTCATGAAAACCAAGTCCAACACCATTCATACCACGGTTGAAGCCAGAAGTCTGTTCAGACAAAACGCCTAAACCATACTGGCTGTATGGAGAATTAGTACCACTTTGGGCATTAACCATAAGAGTAGAACCCAACAAGAGGGCTGCTAAAATAAACTTTCTCATTTATATATAAATCAGTCAAAATTATATTCAGAGTGCAAAAGTATTAAAAAAAATCTAGAAAAAAGAAGGATATTCCAAAATAATAAGTTATTTTTGCATCGTGAAACGATTTAAGCATATTTTTGGCGTCATTTTAGCGGTTATTTTAACCAATTTAACGACTAATGTGACAGCACAGGATTTTTCAGGCTATCAGACTCCTGACATTTCTGTGCAGAACAGTCGTGTCAATGAGGATGCTACATCCTGGCTCGACTCAGTAGATATTTCGCTCCTCACCTGCGGACCAGGCAACGAGGTATGGTCGTACTACGGTCACACAGCCCTGCGCATCCAGGACAAGATGCACGGCAGCGATGTGGCAGTCAACTGGGGCATGTTCAGTTTCAGGCAGAACTTCTTCATCCTGCGCTTCGTATTCGGACTCACCGACTACCAGATCGGCATTTACCCAATGACCGACTTCCTCGCCGAATATGCAGCAGAAGGAAGATGGGTACGCCAGCAGCGCATCAATCTCTCCAGGGACGAGAAGATCAACATCCTGCATGCCATCGAGGAAAACGCCAAGCAGGAGAACCGTACCTACCGGTACAACTTCTTCTTCGACAACTGCACCACCCGTGCAAGGGAGATGATTCTCACCAACATCGGTTACTGCAACACCAACTTTGATGATAAGGAAACCCAATCCACCTATCGCCAGGAAATCCACAAACTGAACGGAGACCACCGATGGAGCCGTTTCGGCAACGACCTGCTCCTGGGCTATCTCGCCGATCAGCCTATCAGCAAGCGTGAATGGGAGTTCCTGCCGGACAATCTGAGCCGTGACTTTGCCACAGAAGGTAGAAAAGACAACATGAATGCAACCCAGAATCTGGCTAGCACCCGATACAACAACGTCAAGGAGGGCTATATCACGATGGTAGATAGCACCAGCTACCTGATACCGAAGCAGGCACAGGTGGCTGAATCGGAAGCCATCACCCCAATCATGGTGGCTGTATTCATCGCCATCATCATCATAGGCGTGAGCATCATCGAATGGCGCAAGAAGAAGAACTTCTGGGGATTTGATGCCTTCCTGCTCATCCTGACGGGTCTGCCGGGCATCATCCTCTTTGCGATGATCTTCTCGCAGCACCCTACCGTGCAGATCAACTTCCAGCTTCTGCTGCTGAACCCAGTGAACCTCATCTTCGCCTGGAAAACCATCTCGAAGATGAGAAAAGGCAAGCTCTACTGGTATTACGAGGTATGGGGATGGTGCCTGCTCGTAGCGTTGCTCCTGCAAATCTGGCAGAGCTATGCCGAAGGAATGAGCACTTTGGCATTCTCTTTGCTGATGAGATATGCAATCAAGTCAACCCTGCTCGACCTCAACAGCAGCAAGCTGGCTATACAGAAACAATTAATGAATAAACTCAGAAAAGACAAGTAGAGACACTTCTCCAGACCAAAACGGAAAGAAGATACTCCAAAAAGACTTTTAAAAGTTACATAAATAAAGGAAATAAAATGATGGTAAACAGATATATCACAGCCCTTTTGGTTGTCCTGGCGGCAACCGGCATGGAGGCGCAGACTTATCAGCAGGCGCTGAAGTTTGCGCTCACGGATATATCCTACGATGAATTCATCCAGCAACCGGAGGCGAAGGCATTGGAGGAGGACATCCTCTATGTCATCAAAGCCATCAAGCAGGCTTCCGAAGAGGAAAACATGTCAGAGCATCATTACCATCAGGCAGCTGTGCCTGCAGCTGTCAAGACTGACATTCTGACAGATTCACATTTAAATATTTGTTTTCGCCCCGTTGTGGTGCATAAGTACAAAGCACCCTTCGGAAGCATTGTTATTCGAGGTCCAAACTGCTGATTATGTGCTTTCTGACAGCAAAACTAGCAAGAAATGCAGCCAGAAAGGGCAATAATTGGTAAAATATTGCAGATTTACAGATATTTTTTGTATTTTTGCAAGCTAGTAAACAAACAACAGGAAAAAGCTGAAGAGGAAAAAGGACTGACAGACCACATTTGTCTTAACTCCTTTAACTCCTTAACTCCTTTAATTCCTATATCATACATCGAATAATAATAAAAAATAAATATACAATGAACTTTAACAAAATTCTTCAGTCATTGTTTGGCAACAAGTCAACTCGCGATATGAAGTTGATCCAGCCAATCGTAGAGAAAGTCAAGGCAGAATACCCTAAGATGAATGCCTTGAGCAATGACGAACTTCGTGCAAAAACAAAGGAACTCCAGAAGTACGTACAGGAGTACGCTAAGGAAGAGAAGGCTAAGATTGCCGAACTCAAAGCTAAGATCGAGGACACTCCAATCGACGAGCGTGAAGGTATCTTCAACCAGATCGACAAGTTGGAGCAGGAAGCACTCGACAAGTATGAGGTTGCACTCAACGAGGTTTTGCCTCAGGTTTTCGCTATCGTAAAGGATACAGCACGCCGCTTCGCTGAGAACGAGGAGACCGTAGTTACTGCTACAGACTTCGACCGCGAGCTGGCTTCAAACCCAGCCAACGACTTCGTGACCATCGACGGCGACAAGGCAATCTATCACAACCACTGGACTGCCGGCGGCAACGATATGAAGTGGGAAATGATCCACTACGACGTACAGCTCTTCGGTGGTGTTGTTCTCCACCAGGGTAAGATTGCAGAGATGGCTACCGGTGAGGGTAAGACCCTCGTAGGTACTACTCCTATCTTCCTCAACGCATTGACAGGTAACGGTGTACACGTAGTAACCGTGAACGACTACCTGGCTAAGCGTGACTCTGAGTGGATGGGACCTCTCTATATGTTCCACGGCCTCTCTGTAGATTGTATCGACAAGCATCGTCCTAATTCCGACGAGCGCCGCAAGGCATATATGGCAGACATCACCTTCGGTACCAACAATGAGTTTGGTTTCGACTACCTGCGTGATAATATGGCCACCAACCCTAGCGACCTGGTACAGCGCCAGCACAACTACGCCATCGTAGATGAGGTTGACTCCGTGCTGATCGATGATGCCCGTACTCCATTGATCATCTCTGGTCCTATTCCAAAGGGCGACGACCAGATGTTCGAGCAGTACCAGCCACTGGTAGAGAAGCTCTACGAGGTACAGCGCAAGCAGGCTACCGAGTTGCTCGCCGAGGCTAAGCAGAAGATTACAGAGGGCGGCAAGACCAAGAACCAGCAGATGCTTGAGGAAGGTTTCCTCTCACTCTACCGTTCTTACAAGGCGCTGCCTAAGAACAAGCCATTGATCAAGTACCTCTCTGAGGAGGGTATCAAGGCTGGATTGCTCAAGACCGAGGAATTCTATATGGCAAACAACAACCGTGAGATGCCTAAGGCTGTTGAGCCTTTGTACTTCGTGGTTGATGAGAAGCTGAACTCTGCCGACCTGACCGATAAGGGTACAGAGTGGTTGGCTAAGCAGGTGAACGATAGAGAGCTCTTCGTATTGCCTGATATTACTACACAGATGAGTGACCTGGAAGCTCGCACAGACATCTCTGACCAGGAGCGTCTGGACATCAAGGACGAGTTGCTGGCTCACTACGGCGTACAGAGCGAGCGTGTTCACACCTTGCAGCAGCTCTTGAAGGCTTACACCATGTTTAATAAGGACGATGAGTATGTTGTCATGGACGGTCAGGTGAAGATCGTGGATGAGCAGACAGGTCGTATCATGGAGGGTCGCCGCTGGAGCGATGGCTTACACCAGGCTGTAGAGGCTAAGGAGCATGTAAAGGTAGAGGCAGCAACACAGACCTTTGCTACCATCACACTCCAGAACTACTTCCGTATGTACCACAAGCTCGCAGGTATGACCGGTACGGCAAGCACCGAGTCTGGTGAGTTCTGGGATATCTATAAGCTCGATGTAGTTGAAATTCCTACCAACCGCCCTATCCTGCGTAAGGACTTGGATGACCGTGTATATAAGACTGCCCGCGAGAAGTATCGTGCCGTCATCGATGAGATTGAGGAGACACGTAATGCTGGTCGCCCAGTATTGGTTGGTACCACATCTGTAGAAATCTCTGAGTTGTTGAGCAAGATGTTGAAGATGCGCAACATTCCTCATAATGTATTGAACGCCAAGCTGCACCAGCAGGAGGCTCAGATCGTAGCCGAGGCTGGTCGCTCAGTAAATGGCAAGGGTGCCGTAACCATCGCTACCAACATGGCAGGTCGTGGTACCGATATCAAGCTGACCCCAGAGGTGAAGGCTGCAGGTGGTCTCGCCATCATCGGTACAGAGCGTCATGAGAGCCGTCGTGTTGACCGTCAGCTCCGTGGTCGTGCCGGACGTCAGGGTGACCCAGGTTCTTCTGTTTTCTATGTATCATTGGAGGATAAGCTGATGCGTCTCTTCGCTTCTGAGCGTATTGCCAAGGTAATGGACCGTCTCGGTTTCGAGGATGGCGAACGTATCGAAAGCCCAATGATCAGCAAGAGCATCGAGCGTGCACAGCGCAAGGTTGAGGAGAACAACTTCGGTATCCGTAAGCACCTCCTGGAGTATGATGACGTGATGAACCGTCAGCGTACCGTTATCTACGAAAAGCGTCGCCACGCCCTGATGGGTGAGCGTATCGGTATGGATATCGCCAACGTAATCTGGGACCGCGTACTGAACATCGTGAACAACAACGACTTCACCGGTGCCAAGGAAGAGTTCCTGAAGGTCCTCGCCATGGAGATTCCTTTCACAGAGGAGGAATACGAGAACGGCAGACGCGACGAGATGGCTGAGCGTGCCTTCCAGGAGGCTATGGCTGCCTTCAAGCGCAAGACCGACCGCATCCAGGCTACAGCAATGCCTATCATCAAGCAGGTGTATGAAAACCAGGGTGCGATGTACGAGCGCATCATGGTGCCTATCACCGACGGCAAGCGTATGTACAACATCGCATGCAACCTGAAGGAAGCTTACGAGACTGAGGCAAAGAACGTAGTGAAGGAGTTCGAGAAGAGCGTAGTACTCCACATCATCGATGATGACTGGAAGGAGAACCTCCGCAAGCTCGATGAGTTGAAGCACTCAGTACAGAATGCCAGCTACGAGCAGAAGGATCCATTGCTCATCTTCAAGTTGGAGAGTGCAAAGGTATGGGACGCTATGATCAATGATATGAACGACCGCATCGCCAGCATCCTGATGCGTGGTCAGATTCCTGTCATGGAGCAGGAGCAGCCAGTTCAGGAGGCAGCACCAGAGCAGCACACCCAGCAGAACTACGTAGAGAGCAAAGTGGATATCGATGCTGAGCGTGCAGCACAGGAGGCAGCAGCCAACCAGGATACCCGCGAGGGAGCTGACCAGGTGAACCGCACTCCATACCGTGCCGAGCACATGCCTCGTCCTAACGATCCATGTCCATGCGGCAGCGGAAAGAAGTTCAAGAACTGCCACGGCAGAAACATCTAATCACCAGAAAGGATGATAAGTGATGACAGCGAAATCTTGCCATCACAAGAAATAATGATAAGAATACCTAGATTTGATGATACTCTCATCATTTCTAGGTATTTTTGTTATAAATAAGTTCATTGCTACCGAGTTGCAAATAATTATTAGTATTTTTGCAGTCGAAAAGAAAAAAAGAGCTGGCTATAAAGCCAGTTTCTAGAGAAAATAAGGTTAATTCTAGGAAAGATATATGAAATTATCAGAACTTAAAACAGGTGAAAGCGCCGTTATCGTCAAGGTTTCAGGACACGGCGGCTTCCGCAAGAGAGTCATCGAGATGGGATTCATCAAGGGAAAGAAGGTTGATGTGCTCCTGAACGCCCCACTCCAGGACCCTGTGAAATACAAGATTATGGGTTACGAGGTGTCACTCCGACACAGCGAAGCTGACCATATCGAAGTGGTTTCCATCGAGGAAGCCAAGCATGATGCACAGCTCTGCAAGGCGGAAGAAGAAGACCGCCAGCAGGTAATTGACTCAAAAGTAGTAGATTCCAACGATAGCGACGAGCAGGCGCTCGGCGACAAGATGCTCGTGGCTGAAAGAAAAGACTCTGCCAGCAACGAAGCCTTGGCAGAACAGGAAGCAGAAAGACTCCACCGCGTCATCAACGTGGCACTGGTGGGAAATCCAAACTGCGGAAAGACTTCATTGTTCAACTTTGCATCGGGTGCTCACGAACGTGTGGGCAACTACAGCGGAGTAACCGTGGATGCCAAGGTGGGCGAAGCTGAATACAACGGCTATCACTTCAATCTGGTAGATTTGCCGGGCACCTATTCCCTTTCTGCCTATTCTCCGGAAGAGCTTTATGTGCGCAAGCAGCTCATCGAGCATACGCCGGATATCGTCATCAACGTTATCGATACCAGCAACCTGGAGCGCAACCTCTATCTCACCACCCAGTTGATAGACATGCACATCCGTATGGTCTGTGCTCTCAACATGTTTGATGAAACCGAAAAGCGTGGAGATAACATCGACTACGACAAGCTGGGCGAGCTCTTCGGTATCTCGATGATTCCTACCGTCTTCACCAATGGTCGAGGCGTGGATAAGCTCTTCGAGACCATCATCGAACTCTACGAAGGCAAGGAAGATTCCAACGCTCACTATCGCCATATCCACATCAACCACGGACATGAGATAGAGCACGGCATCGAGCATATCCAGAAATATCTGAAGGCAGATGATTCCATCCGCCAGCGCTACTCCACCCGTTACCTCTCCATCAAGTTGTTGGAGAATGATAAGCACGCTGAGGAATACGTTAGTCATCTGAAATCAGCCAAGGAAATCTTCGCAGCCCGCAATGAGGCAGCCAAGCGTGTGAAGGAAGAGACTCTGGAAGATAGCGAAACCGCCATCATGGATGCCAAATACGGTTTTATCCATGGCGCATTGCAGGAAGCGGGCTATGAACCGGGCAAGGCAAAGGATACCTATCAGGTAACCCATCTCATCGACAGCATCCTGACCAATAAATATGTAGGCTTCCCAATCTTCGTCCTCCTGCTGTTCATCATGTTCTCAGCCACCTTCGTGCTGGGCGAGATTCCTAAGGGATGGATTGAGGACGGCGTGGCATGGCTGGGCGAGTTCATCAGCAATACAATGCCGGATGGACCAGTGAAGGATATGCTGGTAGATGGTGTGATTGGTGGTGTTGGTGCGGTCATCGTATTCCTGCCACAGATTCTGATTCTGTATTTCTTCATTTCTTATATGGAGGATTCGGGATATATGGCTCGTGCCGCCTTCATCATGGATAAGCTGATGCACAAGATGGGCCTGCATGGCAAGTCATTCATCCCGCTGATTATGGGATTCGGCTGTAACGTACCAGCCGTGATGGCAACAAGAACCATCGAGAGTCACCGTTCCCGTCTGATAACGATGCTGATATTGCCATTGATGAGCTGTTCGGCTCGCCTGCCAATCTACATCATGGTCATCGGAACGTTCTTTGCCATCCAATACCGTTCGCTCATCATGGTATCGCTCTATCTCATCGGCATCTTCCTTGCCGTGATATTGAG
>ENA-UESD01003070-UESD01003070.1-human-gut-metagenome-genome-assembly--contig:-NODE-3070-length-11065-cov-16.730433_pt1 | contig 11065 bp, 8 predicted proteins | sample MGYA00242985_ERZ507986 | MGnify/ENA primary metagenome ERZ507986 (study PRJEB26167, sample SAMN06115408) | human gut metagenome | host: Homo sapiens | place: China:Guangxi | collected 2016-04-06...
GTACTTTTGCAGTAAAGAGCTGTGGTTGCTTATGGATGCTTATTTTCGGGTTTCCGCTATATTTGCAACACGTTCACGCAAGTTGCTCATACAGAGATACTGTTGATTTTGAGGAAGTAAAATAATCTGTAACAAATAGATAGAAGAGATTCCGTATAATCCGAAAGGGTTATACGGAATTTTTTTATGCTTTGATACTTAGTATATATTGGCTAAAATGACAAATAAAAAAGTGTAGTCTTCATACTTTGTGGGGATTTTTCTATATTTGTACAGATTAGCTTGAAGGAACCGCGAACAAGAATGTTTCCAGCTGTACAATCTGGAGATGCAGTCTAATTATATTATACCATGAAAAGAAAGTTTATATTTATATCTGTTTTGTTGCTTTGTTTTAGTACTATTTGCTTCGGTGCATGCATAGATGAAATTAAAACGTTCTATGCGAGCTATATGACGAATATTTTAAATGTGGATTCAACCAATGAAGCACTATGCAGGAAGTATTTAACTGAAGAATTGGCTGCTAAACTCCAAAGAATGCGTAATGCCACGGGAGGAGATCCGATTATACGGGCGCAGGATATGAATTCAGATGCAATTAAGACATTAAATGTAAGAGAAATTGCAGACGATTGGTATGTGGTAAGTTATCTTTGGAATGAAAAAGATAGTGCTAGTCTGGTGGAGATTCCATTAAAAGTGGGATATGTGAATGAAAAATGTAAGATAGTATATATTACCCCTATTGAAAATGGTACTCAATATGGAGATGAGTGGTTGACCGGTTTTGAAAATACAGCTTCATATAAAATAGATAGTTCGTCGGGAGAATCATTGGTCGAAAGTTTTTATAAACTTTACGTGGCTACCTATTGCAGCATGTGTAGCGATTTGAATTCCAAGTTGCAGTCTTTTCGCTTGTCTCATCTGTCTCACACAGCTTTAGAACAATTCAAGAAGGTAGAATTAGAAAATCTACAGGATGGTTTCGGGGGCTATGACCTTTTGATTACGAATTTTGATTTCGACAGTATGTGGTTTTACAGTCTGAAGGTTGTTCCGTTGGAGCCTGATAATTATCAGGTTACTTATCAGGCCGGGAAGTATACGCATCAAATAAATATTCAAGTTGCATACCGGGACGGTAGATATTGGATTAATGCCATCACTGGAGTTCGATAAGTATTCATACCGTTATTTCTTCTTGCTCAGTTCTGCCCGTATACGACTGAGCGACTGAGGTGTGATAAATAAATAAGAAGCGATGTGCTTCAGCGGTACGTGCTGCAATAATTCCGGATTTTGCTCCAGGAGTGTCAGGTAACGCTGTTTGGCTTGTGCAGCACCTCCGTTTATCATCCGGTTTTCCATGTCCAGAAACTGGCGTTCAAAGATGACTCTTCCGATGTTGGCGAACAAGACGGAAGAAGAGAAAAAAGTCTCCAGCTTGCTTTTAGAAATACGATAGACACGGCTGTCGCTCATGGCTTCGATGGAAACCAGAGAAGGAAGTCCGGCCACATATCCCCAGGAGGAAAAGATACTGTCACCTTGAAAGGCAAACCAGAGCGAAATGTCCACTCCGTCGCGCAGATAATGTCCTCTCCAGATGCCGTCGGCTACTAGATAGAAGGAAGAGTTACGCTCTCCCTCCCGTACGATATGTTCCCCTTTCCGGTAGGTTAGCAGTTCCATCTGTTCCAGCAGCTTTTCGGCTTCCGGCTGTGCCAGTCCGTATTTTTCACGAAGTATCTCAATAAAAGCTTTCATACTTTTCTGCGTTTATGCAGGCACAAAGGTAATAAATCTTTAGCTTCGTTTTCTGCGACAATAGATGGTAATGACAAAAAGAAAGGTCAGCAGTTCGGAAACGGGGACAGCCAGCCAGATTCCCGGTACTCCCCACAGGATGGGCATCAGCCAGAAACAGAACAGGATGAGGATAAAACCACGCAGCAGGGTGATAGCCATGGCCGGACGGTCGCGTTCTACACTCTGGAAATAGCCGATGGATACAATGTTGATGCCGAAGCACACGAAGCCGGAAGCAAACAGGGGAAGTCCTTTAACGGCCAGATCGTGTGCCGGATAGGAACTGTCGATAAACCACGAGGTGATTTGGGTGGAGAACAGGGCTGTAACGGCAAATACCACTACACCGCAGGAGATGGCGGTTAGCAGGGCCAGGCGAAAGGCAGCACGTACGCGCTCCGGATTTCTGGCACCGAAGTTGTAGCTGAGAATCGGCTGTGCCGACTGGGCAATGGCATTGTATACCATAAAAATGATGGGGAAGAAGTAGCAGGCGATGCTGTAGGCAGCCACTCCGTCTTCACCCAGGTAGTGAATGAATACGTAGTTGCCGGTAAACATCATGGTGGCAATGGCTGCTTCACAGAGGAAACTGGACAATCCCAGTTTGCACATATAGCCCGTGTTGCGGAGGGTGAGACGCAGACTCTTGGATGATAATTTCACTTTGCACAAGTGCAGTACCCGGTGCGGCTGCATCAGGTAAATCAGAATCATCAGGGCTCCTACGATGTATCCCAGGCTGGTAGCTAAGGCCGCACCGAACATTCCCCATTTAAGTACGAAAATAAACAGATAGTCCAGTCCGATATTCAGCAGGGCTGGTATGATGTTGCACACCATGGCATAGTTGGGCGAGCCGTCCAGTCGCACGAAGAACATGCCGGAACTCAGCAGGGCACTGAAGACCAGGAAGGGGACAAACCAGTGCATGTATTCCACGGCGAGAGGCAGCAGACGAGGAGAGCTTCCCAGCAGCAGGGCAATTTTCTCCACGTTGCAGAGGATGACTGCGGCGTAGGCGATGAGCAATAAGGAGGAAACCACCACTGCCTGCGTAATATTGATGCGGGCGACCTTTACCTTTCCTTGCGACAGGTGAATGGAGGCTACAACCGATGCACCGATACCGAACATCAGCGCCACTCCCGTATTGATGAGGAAAAGCGGAGCCGTAATGTTGACGGCAGCCAGGGCATCACTGCCGATACCTTTTCCCACAAAAATGCCGTCGGTAATGATGAAGATGGCCGAGAAAATCATTCCCAGCACCGTAGGGATAAGTAATTTCCGGAATAATTTCGGAATGTCCATACTTCCGAAGTCAATACTGTCTTTCATGTCTTTTCTCTGTTTTTTGCATTTGGCTGCGAAGGTAAGCCAATTCTTACACTAAAAAATTCACAAATGGTAATAAATCATTTTTTAGTCTCTTCCTGCAAATGCACCGAAAAAGGTTTGGGTGGCTGGTTTCTACGGTTCAGTCACCTCAGGTGCGGCTTGGGAATAATTCCTATGAAAGGGGACGATGGGGCCTGCTATCTTTGTGACGTAGAATGATAATATTGTAGAAGAATGAAAACAGAGATTTTATTTCTTGCAGGGATGTGCTTGTGCGCATGCAGTCGTACGCCACAGGAACAGGCCTCTTTTCCCAGCGTGAAGGTAGTTCATGCCGAAGTCGTGGAGGCTCCCTCTTCACGGTGCTATACGTTTATTTCGCAGCCTTACCGCTTGTCGGAACTATCCTTTCGGGTGGGAGGACCTGTGCATGCATTTGATGTGCAGCAGGGACAGTTTTTCCGGAAAGGACAACTGATTGCGGCCATTGATGAACGTGATTTTGTCATCCAGAAGCAGCGCACGGAGGCTTTGTATCGTCAGGCGGAGGTCGATTATGCCCGTATATCCAGCTTGTATGCCAAAGATAACATCTCCGGCATGAATTATGAGCAGGCAAAGGCAAACTACGAACGCACCAAGGCGGATTATGAAGCGGCAGTCAACGCGTGGGAAGACAGCCGTCTGTATGCGCCTTTCGACGGTTATGTGCAGCAGGCGCATATCGAGCGCTACCAGGATGTGAAACCGTCGGTTCCGGTGGTGACGTTTATCGACCTTTCACGCATTAAGGTAGAAGCCTACGTGCCCGAGGATATGGCGTTGCAGATGCGGCAAAAAGATTCTGTGGCGTGTGTGGTCCGCTTCAATGCACTTCCTGACAGGGAATTTGTGCCTTCTGAATATTTCCTGACGCAGACTGCTACGGAGAACAACATTTCTTATTTGCTGACTGCCATCTTGGATAACAAGGACGGACGTTTGTTGGGAGGTATGTCAGGTACACTTGCTGTGTCGTATGCAGCCGATGGAGAGAAGAATCACCTGACACTCCCTCAGAAAGTGGTTTGCCATGACCCGGAACACGGGGCATTTGTGTGGTGCGTAGACGGACAGAGCCGGGTGAAACGAGTTGCGGTGACGCTGGGCAAGCTGAAAAAGGAGGACCGGGTAGAGATTCTGTCGGGCGTTTCACCGGACGACCAGGTGATAGCTACACGTTTGCCGTTTTTGTCGGAACAGGAGCAAGTGACCATCGAAGAATAAAGGAGGAAGACGAATGAAAGGATTAGCGAAATTCTTTTTGCAGAACAGGGCCTTGAGCTGGTTGTTGCTGGTTCTGATATTAGGTGGAGGTATCTTCTCTTACTACAATATGGGGAAACTGGAGGATGCGCCGTTTACGATTAAGCAGGCAGTGGTCACTACTTCTTATCCGGGGGCTTCTCCTATGGAGGTGCAACAACAGGTGACGGATGTGCTGGAGGAAGCCATTCAGTCATTGGGTGAGCTGTATTATCTGAAAACGGATAACCGGGCCGGTCTGTCTAAAATCACGGTATATGTAAAAAAGGAAATCCGTGCCGACGAGATGCAGCAGCTTTGGGATAAGTTGCGGCGGAAAGTGGGAGATGTGCAGTCCAAGTTGCCCGCTGGAGCCGGACCGTCGGTGGTGAACGATGATTTTGGCGATGTGCTGGGTGTATTCTACGGACTGAGCAGCGAAACGCATACCTATCGTGAGCTGGAGGATCAGGCCAAGCGAATCAAGAACGAGTTGCTGAACGTGAAGGATGTGGCCAAAGTGGAATTGTTCGGCGTGCAGAGTCGCACGATTGATATAACGGTTAATCCGGCATTGCTTTCCAGCACCGGTGTAACCATGGCCGATATTGCCTCTGCCTTTGAGCGTCAGAATAAGGTGGTGGATGCCGGAGGACTGGAAACGTCTTCTCATCGTTTGCGGGTGGAAGCTTCCGGCAGTTTCTCCAGTCTGGAAGAACTGGAAAATCTGACAGTCGTTTCCCGGCAGGGAGAATATTTCCGGCTCGGAGAGATTGCGGAGATTAGCGAGAGCTATGTGCGTCCGGCCAGAAACCTGATGAAGGTCGGGAATGTGCCTGCGGTGGGTATAGCCATTTCTACGGTGTCCGATGGAAATGTGGTAGAGATGGCGGAACTGGTGGCAAACCGTGTGTCAGACTTGCGTGAGGAAATGCCGGACGGATATAATCTGGATATTATCTATGACCAAGGACACGAATCGGCTGTGACCAACGAGGGATTTGTGTGGAATCTCATTCTTTCGGTCCTGACCGTGGTGGCCGTACTGCTGTTCTTTATCGGCTTCAAGAATGGAATCCTGATTGGCAGCGGACTGATATTCTCCATTTTCGGTACGTTGATTTACATGCAGTTTTCCGGCATAGCCTTGCAGCGTATGTCGCTGGCAGCCATTATCATTGCTATGGGTATGCTGGTGGACAATGCCATTGTGGTGTACGATGCCGCACTGGTGAACATGCAGCGGGGTATGCGGAAAAGAAAAGCCATACTGGATGCCGTGTCGGGCACTTCCATGCCGCTGTTGGGAGCGACTCTGATTGCGGTACTGACCTTTCTTCCGGTCTACCTGTCGCCGCATATCACTGGTGAAATCCTGTCTTCACTGTTCATTGTCATTGCAGTATCCCTTTTGCTGAGCTGGGTACTGGCCATTACGCAGAATGTATTCTTTGTGCAGGAGTTTGTGCGCCGTCCGCGTCCGGATGAACTGAAGGGCGAACTGTTCAGCGGCCGTGCATACGACCTGTTCCGGCAGGCATTGAGATGGACCATACAGAGACGCTATGTGGTTTTAGGAGCGATGGTGCTGTTGCTGGTCATTGCCGGATGGGGATTCCGCTTTATTCCGCAGCAGTTTATGCCCTTGCTCAACAAGCAGTATTTTTCGGTCGACGTCTGGTTGCCCGAGGGTACACGTATAGAAGAAAGTGACCGTCAGATGACGGAGATGACAGCCTATCTGAATTCGTTGGAAGGAGTGAAAAAGGTGTCGTCGTTTGTTGGACAGACGCCGCCCCGTTATTACCTGGCCAATGCGGCTTATGGTCCGCAGCCTAATTATGCGCAATGCCTGGTAGAAGCTGACACGCCGGAGAAGTCACGTGAGCTTCAGGCTATGTTGTACGACCGTTTGCCGGAAATGTTTCCGGACGCGCTGGTTCGTGTGAACAGTTTCGAGATAAACTCCATTCCGCAGGCCTTGATTGAGGCACGCTTCTGCGGAGATGATCCGGAGGTACTCGATTCTTTGACCAACCTGGCGCTGGAAATCATGCGGAAGAATCCCAAGGTGCTGAATGCCCGCAATGAGTGGGGAAACATGGCACTGATGATTAAGGCCGATTATGATCCGGTAAAGGCCGGAAGGCTGAATGTGGGACGGCATGACATGATGAATGCCGTAAAAGCCGTCAATGACGGTACGGCCGTAGGGGTATATCGTGACCGCGACAAGAAAGTGCCGGTGTTGCTGCATACGGATGTCAAAGGTTCCTGGGACATGGAAAGCGTGGAGGATTTGCCGATATGGAACGGGCGTAATTCTGCTCCGCTGGGGCAGGTGGCCAACAGCATCGGACTGGCATGGGAATATCCCCTTGTGCGCACGTACGACCGGAAGCTTTCCATGGCTGCCCAGTGCGACGTAAAGCGGGGACATACCATGAAAGAAGTTCACTCTGAAATCCGGGAAGAGATTGAGCGCATTCGTCTTCCGGAAGGATATACCTTCTTCTGGGACTCACAGTACAAGGACCAGAAAGAAGCCATGGCTGCACTGACTAAGTATTTCCCGCTGGCACTTATCATGTTGCTGGTCATTCTGGTCATGCTGTTTGGCAACTTTCGTCAGCCCTTGATTATTTTCCTCATTCTACCCTTGTCTTTGATAGGGATGGTCTTTGGTCTGTGGGTCACCGGATTTCAGTTTGGCTTTTTCTGTATCGCAGGCTGGCTGGGATTGCTGGGAATGATTATCAAGAATGTGATTGTGCTGCTCGACGAGGTAAATATTCAGCAGAAGGCCGGTGTGGAGCCTTATACGGCTGTGATAGAGGCCACGGTTTCCAGAGCCCGTCCGGTATTGATGGCGGCCCTGACCACGGTGTTCGGAAGCATCCCGTTGTTGTTTGATATTGTGTTTGGCGGGATGGCGGCTACCATTGTGTTCGGACTTTCCTTTGCCACCCTTCTGACACTGTTTGTCACTCCGGCCTTGTACACGATTTTCTATAAAATATCCAAACGGGGTGAATAAAAAGAAGAAATGTGTGGCCCGATAAAAAATGTTTCTCTAATTTTATAACTATATTGAGATGAATAGAAGAATGATGATGTGCTGCATGCTGGGACTGGAGCTGGGAGTCCATGCCCAGGAGAGTGTATTCTTGCAGCAGTATCGTGAAAAGGTGAAGGCCTATTTTCTTCCTTCGCTGAGCGGAAATGCCAATGCCAGTTACACGGGTAACCCGCTGGAACTCTACAGGGAACTTCCGTCCATAGAAACTCCGCTGTATTTTCAGGGGCGTGACACCAAGTACGGGGCTTCCGTGACTTTGTTGCAGCCTGTCTATTCGGGAGGGGCACTGAAAGCCGGACTGGAGAAATCCCGAAAGGAAAAGGAGAGTGCCTTGTACGAAGAAAAGCGGGTGACGAACGACGTGCTGTATCAGGCAGACCAGTATTACTGGAATAAGGTGGCCTGTGAGGAAATGGTGGAGGTGGCTGCCGGTTTCAAGGAATCGGTGGCAGCCCTGGTGGAAGTGGTCAGGCATCGTGTGGAGGAGGAGTATACCGACCGCAACGACTTGCTGATGGCGGAAGTCAAACTGAATGATGCCGAGTTCCGGCTGGAGCAGGCCCGCAATGAAGCGGAGGTGGCCCGGCTTTCGATGAACTCTTTTTCGGGGGAGGCTTCTGACAAGGTGATACTGACCGATTCGCTCGTGGTTCCGCTGACTGAAGTCCAGGTGTATGAACAAACGCTGGAAACAGCTATGGCGCATCGTCCGGAATTACGTATTGCGGCCAATCAGGTAGCTATCCAGCAGTCGGCTGCCCGTATTGCCAACTCACGGTATCTTCCCAAACTGTCTGTTGGGGTAGACGGAAGTTATTCTTCGCCCGGATATGACTTTAACTCAGATTTGGACCCTAATTACATGGTGTATGCCAAACTGAGCGTACCGATTTTTGAATGGGGGAAACGAAAGAATACACGGCGCATCGGCAAGCTCGATGTGAACAGGGCGCTGGAGAACCAAAGTAAGGTGGCCGACGGCGTTCGTCTGGAGGTGGAGACTGCTTACTATACTTATACGCAGGCCGTACGTCAGGTGTGCCTGACGGAAAGCTCGCTGGCCAAGGCGGCAACGAGTGAGCAGCTGGCCATGGACAAGTACAAGGAGGGTACCATTTCCATTGTTGAGGTGCTCAATGCGCAGATGTATCATCAGGAGGCGGAGTTGAACCATATTCGTTCGAAGCTCCGTGCGCAACTGGCAAAGAGCAGTCTGGAACGGGCTGCCGGCCGTTTGGGCGAGTACTGATGTGAAGGGATTGTAATAATAAAGTAAACATAAAGCATGAAACAAGGAATGAATTCCGTAAACCGGTATTTGTGGGACGTACTGCTGTATGCCTGCATGGGATGTTTTTCGTACTTCTTTTTGGTGCACTATGCCGATATTCCCGTGCGGTTACAGGACAGGCTGATGACCTTTCATACGTTTCTGGCTGTCATTGTGTCGTTTTGCGGAGTGGGACTGAGCATGCGCTACATTAATGAGCGGCTGCTGACGTATTACCCTTATTTTCTGCGGAACAAACGCATGCTGTCGGCCGGACTGATTGCGGCAGCCGTTATCCTGCTTTTGTCCAATTACCTGCTGTTGGTGTCGGTCAAAGCATTGGCCGGCGTGGCTTCTCCCTTTCATCTTCAGCGCAGCGGACTGACGGTGATTCTGCTGGTCTGGCTGGTGGAGCTGGTGATTGTGGGGCAGTTTATCCTGAACCGTTTCTATGTGGACGTGGTACGCCTTTACAAGCGTGCCGAAGAGCTGGAGGAAAGCACGGCGGAGGCCCGCTACCGCACCTTGCAGAACCAGTTGAACCCGCATTTCCTGTTTAACAGTCTGAATACCCTTGTTTCTGAAATTGAATATAACCCTGTGAATGCCATTGAATTTACCCGTAACTTGGCCGATACGTACCGCTATATCCTGTATTGTCAGGATAAGCATACAGTGGAGCTGAATGAAGAACTTCAGTTCCTGGATACTTACGTGCTGTTGCAGAAGGTGCGTCTGGGAGATTGCTTGCAGGTGGACAACCGGATTGCCGATAAGTTTGGCGAGACACCGGTGCCGCCCTTGTCGCTTCAGCTGCTGGTGGAGAATGTCATCAAGCACAATGTCATCAGCATGAAAAAGCCCATGACGGTGAAGATGTGGACAGAACCGCAGGGAGACGATGTATGGATTTGTGTGGCCAATGCCGTACGTCCGAAGCAGGGAGGAGTGACTTCCGGAAAGGGACTGGAAAACCTTTCCCAGCGGTATCGCCTGCTCTGTGGAAAAGAAATCGTGATTGAACAGAATGAAAAAGAATTTATCGTAAAATTACCTTTGCTATATGACCAGGATTAAGGCAGTGATTATTGAAGATGAACTTCCGGCGGCGCGTCTGCTCGACAAGCAGCTCAGGGAACTGCGTCCGGAATGGGAGGTAACGGTTCTTCCGGGAACGATTGAGGATTCGGTGAAATGGTTTGCGGAACATCCTCATCCGGACATTCTGTTCCTGGACATCCAACTGACCGACGGTAATTCGTTTATTTTTATCGAACAGGCACGGCCGCAGAGCATGATTGTGTTTACCACGGCCTACGATGAATATGCGGTACGGGCTTTTACGGTGAACAGCATCGACTATCTTCTGAAGCCTGTACATAAGGAACGGTTGGAGAGTGCCATTCAGAAGTTTGAACGTTTTTCGGGCATGGGGAAGGGCGAACTGAACAAGCTGCTGGGCATTGAACAGTTGCTGCATTCTTTTGCCGAAAGGCAGGAAAAACAGTATCGCACCCGTTTCCTGATATCGGGAGCCAAACGCTTCTATACGATTCAGGTGGGAGACATTGCCTACTTCTATTCGCTGGATAAGGTGACTTTTGCCGTGACAAAGGACGGGAAAGCACACGTGGTCGACCTGCCGTTGAGCAAGCTGGAAGAGCAGCTGGACGGGCGTGTCTTTTTCCGGGTGAACCGCCAGTTTATCCTCTCGGCCGATTCCATACGCAATATTCAGCACTACTTCAACGGAAAGGCCGTGGTGAGTGTATGGCCGGCGTATGAGGGTACGATACAAATCAGCCGCGAACGGATGACTCTTTTGAAGATGTGGCTAAATAGTTGATTCTTTGTACTTTATAAATCTGTTGGGATAAGTTGAAAAAACGCCTTTGCGTTTGATTCAGAACGGCCTTGCGTTTGAAGTAAAACGTAAGGCCGTTTCAGATAGAATGTACTTGTGTTTGGTTTGAAACGCAAGTGCGTTTTTTTTGTGCTTGATTTAAGGCAAAAATATTGCTCGAATTACCTTATTTAACGGGATGATTTTCTTTCGTTTCGTGACTTTCGTGTACTTTTGCACGCTTATTAAGATTTTAAGGATAACGAGAGGAAATTATGGCACAGTCTAAAGAGATGACATCAGGGCCGAGTCTGCCGCTGATTCTGAATTTTACTTTTCCATTGTTACTGGGCAACCTGCTCCAGCAGACGTATTCGCTGGTGGATGCGGCTATTGTCGGAAAGTTCTTGGGTATCAATGCGCTGGCTTCTGT
>ENA-UESD01003074-UESD01003074.1-human-gut-metagenome-genome-assembly--contig:-NODE-3074-length-11059-cov-15.652887_pt1 | contig 11059 bp, 5 predicted proteins | sample MGYA00242985_ERZ507986 | MGnify/ENA primary metagenome ERZ507986 (study PRJEB26167, sample SAMN06115408) | human gut metagenome | host: Homo sapiens | place: China:Guangxi | collected 2016-04-06...
AGGCCCCGGAGCGATATGCTCCGGGGCCTGCTGTCATTTTTTATGGAAAAAAATCATGCTTTTCCGGGGTGCTGCGGGTCCTCAGCATCTGCGGTGACTACGATGAAGCGCACCGTTGTCTGCTTTCCGTGAATGGTCAGAGTACCAAGTGCAGTGCCTATGTAGCGGATGTTTCCGGGTTCTTTGCCTGTCAGCTTATCTGCATTCGCAGCTTTTTGGCTCAGAATATTATTCATCACATTATGAGCCTGTCCGGTTGTTCCGATCTCATCGGCAATAACTGCTCCGCACCAAACAAAGCGGCTTGTTTCATTTTTGCCGCCCTCATTGAGCCCAAGAATCTTCATGACTGGCCCAGAAAATTTATTGTCCCCATCCCCCTTTGTGTTCCACTCCGCCTCGGACAACGCAGCGATAGCTTTTGCCATCGCTTGTTCATCCGTCCGGGGCTTAAAGGTGTAATCCTTGGTCAGTCCGGCTGCAACTGAACTCTTGACGATGTCATTCAGAGCATCCGCAATGTTCTTGTCATTCACAGCGTTGCTGCCGCAAGCGGTGAGAAGGGTCAGGGCCATTGCGCCGGTCAGCACAACGGCCAGCAGTTTTTTCAGCATTTTCATTTGTCTGGTTCCTCCATATAATAAGCCTTTGTTCGCCATGCCCTGCTATGGCTAAGGGCTGGTTTGATTTTATTTTACCCCCCCCCCCCCCTATAGGTTTTTCAATGGCTTTTGTCAACAATCTTTTGGACGAATATTTGTCATTTTCTACAAAAAGGCCGCTGCGCCACACCTTCTCCACACCTTCCGTGCAGCGGCATGAGCGATTTGTCCATCGACCCATCGGAAAGCGCGGCCTTGATAAGCCATACTTTTTCCCACCGGGTGTGTCTGTTTTGAACAAGAAAAAAGAGGGCCGGTGTACCCACATTTGGTGCAGCTGTCACTTGAATCTTTTTCAGCACCTTTGTATAATATTCTTGTTATCCGGAACAAGGGCGTTCCAGATGAGTCTTCGCCGACCCATCTGGGACGCCTTTTCTTTTTACCGGCATTAAGAGGGACTCTGCGGAATGTGCCGCAGCATTGCCAGGATATTCTCCGGAAAATCGAAAAAAGGATGGGAAAGTCTATGGAAAATTTCACGGAGCAAAAAGGGCCTCTGGGCCTCTATGACCCCCAGTTCGAGCACGACGCCTGCGGCATCGGTGCCGTCGTGGACATCAAGGGCCGCAAGAGCCACCAGACCGTCAGCGACGCGCTGTCCATCGTAGAGCGCCTTGAGCACCGCGCCGGCAAGGACGCCGAGGGCAAGACCGGCGACGGCGTGGGCATCATGCTGCAGATCAGCCACCGTTTCTTTGCCAAGGTAGCCGACGAGCTGAACATCAGCCTTGGCAACGAGCGCGAATACGGCGTTGGTATGTTCTTCTTTCCCCAGAACGAGCATCTGCGCGCTCAGGCCATGAAGCTTTTTGAGCTTGTCACCCGCAAAGAGGGCCTCGAGTTTCTGGCATGGCGCGAAGTGCCTGTAGACCCCGACGCCGTGGGCCAGAAAGCCCGTGACTGTATGCCCGCCATCTGGCAGTGCTTCATCAAAAAGCCCGCCAAGGTGAGCAAGGGCATCGACTTTGACCGCAAGCTCTACATCGTCCGCCGGGTCTTCGAGCAGGCCAGCAACGGCACCTATGTTCCCAGCCTGTCCAGCCGCACCATCGTGTACAAGGGCATGTTCCTCGTCCACGATCTGCGCCAGTTCTACCTCGATCTGCAGGATGAGGACTATGAATCCGCCATCGGCATGGTCCACAGCCGCTTCTCCACCAACACCAACCCCAGCTGGATGCGCGCCCACCCCAACCGCTTCATCCTCCACAACGGCGAGATCAACACCATCAAGGGCAACACCGACGCCATGCTGGCCCGTGAAGAGACCATCTCATCCCCCATCATGAAGGAGGACATGAACAAGATCCTGCCCATCATCAACACCTCCGGCTCCGACTCCGCCATGCTGGACAACGCCCTCGAGTTCATGGTGATGAACGGTATGGACCTGCCGCTGGCTGTCATGATCACCATCCCGGAACCCTGGGAGAACAACAAGAACATCAGCCAGAAAAAGCGGGACTTCTACCAGTATTACGCCACCATGCTGGAACCCTGGGACGGCCCTGTCGCCATCCTCTTCTCCGATGGCGACGTGGTGGGCGCTGTGCTGGACCGCAACGGTCTGCGCCCCAGCCGCTACTACATCACCAAAGACGGCAGGATGATCCTCTCTTCCGAGGTGGGCGTGCTGCCCTGTGAGCCGGAGAACATTCTGGTCAAAGACCGTCTCCGCCCCGGCAAGATGCTGCTGGTGGACACCATCAAGGGCGAAGTCGTGGACGACGAGAAGCTGAAGGAATACTACGCCAGCCGTGAGCCGTACGGCGAGTGGATAGACCGCAACCTCGTCCAGCTGAAGGACCTCAAGATCCCCAACATCAAGACCCCCAGCTACACCGGCGACGACCTGCTGCGCCTGCAGAAGGTGTTCGGCTACAAGTATGAGGACATCAGCACCCTTATCCTGCCCATGGCACGTCAGGGTGCAGAGCCTTCCGGCGCAATGGGTACCGATACCCCGCTTGCCGTCCTCAGCGGCCGGCACCCGCCGCTCTTCAATTATTTCAAGCAGCGTTTTGCACAGGTCACGAACCCGCCCATCGACGCCATCCGCGAGAAGGTCGTCACCTCCACCAGCGTCTATGTGGGCGCACACGGCAACCTGCTGGAAGACAAGCCCGAAAACTGCAAGGTACTCAAGGTCAACAATCCCATCCTCACGTCCACTGACCTTCTCCGCATCAAGTACATGAACGTCCCGGGCTTCAAAGTCTCCACTGTCTCTATCAACTACTACAAGAACACCAGCCTCGAAAAGGCCATCGACCGCGTTTTCCTGGAGGTAGACCGCGCTTATAAAGAGGGTGCGAACATCATCATCCTGTCCGACCGGGACATTGACGAGTACCATGTGGCCATCCCCAGCCTGCTGGCGGTCTCTGCCGTGTCCCAGTACCTCATCCGCACCAAGAAGAGCACCGCACTGGCTCTCATCCTTGAGAGCGCAGAGCCTCATGAAGTGCATCACTTTGCCGCTCTGCTGGGCTACGGTGCCTGTGCCGTCAACCCCTATCTGGCCCATGAGACCATCGGCCAGCTCATCGACGACGGCCTGCTGGACAAAGATTATTACGCCGCCGTGGACGACTACAACAAGGCTGTGCTGGGCGGCATCGTGAAGATCGCCTCCAAGATGGGCATCTCCACCATCCAGAGCTACCAGAGCAGCCAGATCTTCGAGGCCGTCGGCATCTCCAGGGACGTCATCGACAAGTATTTCACCGGCACGGTGAGCCGTGTGGGCGGCATCGGCCTCGAGGACATTCAGGCTGACGTGGAGGCCCTGCACAACGCAGCCTTCGACCCGCTGGGCCTTGACATCAACATGCAGCTGGAAGACGGCGGCGCCCACAAGTTCCGCAGCGGCAAGGAAGAGCACCTCTTCAACCCCCAGACCATCCACTTGTTCCAGAAAGCCTGCTTCACCGGTGACTACGACACCTTCAAGCAGTTCACCCACACCGTGGACAACATGGGCCAGAACGGCGTCCATCTGCGCAGTCTGCTGGACTTCAACTATGCCCCCGACGGCGGCATCCCGCTGGACGAGGTAGAGCCGGTGAGCTCCATCGTCAAGCGGTTCAAGGCCGCTGCCATGAGCTACGGCGCACTGAGCAGCGAGGCCCACGAGACCATCGCCATCGCGCTGAACCGCCTCGGCGGCCGGAGCAACACCGGCGAGGGCGGTGAGCCCGAAGAGCGCTACCACAGCGAGAGCAATTCCAAGATAAAGCAGGTGGCTTCCGCCCGCTTCGGCGTCACCAGCAAGTATCTTGTCTCGGCAGAGGAGATCCAAATCAAACTGGCACAGGGCGCAAAGCCCGGCGAGGGCGGCAATCTGCCCGGCGCAAAAGTGTACCCGTGGATTGCCAAGACCCGTCACAGCACTACCGGTGTCGGCCTCATCTCTCCCCCGCCGCACCACGACATCTACTCCATCGAAGACCTTGCAGAGCTTATCTACGACCTCAAGAATGCCAACCGCCACGCCAACATCAACGTCAAGCTGGTCAGTGAGCCCGGCGTCGGCACCATCGCTGCCGGTGTCGCCAAGGGCGGCGCACAGGTCATCCTTGTTTCCGGCTACGACGGCGGCACGGGCGCAGCGCCCCGCAACTCCATCAAAGATGCCGGTCTGCCCTGGGAGCTTGGCATCGCCGAGACCCACCAGACCCTTATCCTCAACGGCCTGCGCACCCGTGTGCGCATCGAGAGCGATTCCAAGCTGCTCTCCGGCCGTGATGTGGCCATCAGCTGTATGCTGGGCGCTGAGGAGTTCGGCTTCGGCACCTCTCTGCTGATGACCATGGGCTGCGTCATGATGCGTGTCTGCAACCTCGACACCTGCCCCATGGGCATCTGCACCCAGAACCCCGAGCTGCGCAAGCACTTCCGCGGCAAGCCCGAGTATATCATCAACTACCTGACCTTCGTGGCGCAGGAGCTGCGCGAATACATGGCAAAGCTGGGCATCCATACCATCGACGAGCTGGTGGGCCGCACCGACCTGCTCCATGTCAAGCCTGCCCCTGCCGACAGCCGGATGTCCAAGATGGACCTCGACTGCATCCTGCACAACCCCGCCATCGTCAACAGCAATGTCCACTTCCAGAAGGCAGACACCTACGACTTCCATCTGGAAGACACTCTGGACATGAAGGTGCTGATGAAGAAATTCAAGCTCAACAGCAAGACCCCTCAGAGCGTGAAGCTGGATGTCTCCAACACCGACCGCGCCTTTGGCGCCATCTTCGGCAGCGAGATCACCCGCAAGTACGGCAGCGACCTGCCTGATGACGTCTACACCGTCCACTGCACCGGTGCAGGCGGCCAGAGCTTCGGCGCATTCATTCCCAAGGGCCTGACGCTGGAACTGACCGGCGACTGCAACGACTACATGGGTAAGGGCCTCTCCGGCGGCAAGCTCGTCGTCCGCCCGCCCGAGGGCATCACCTTCAAGCCCGAAGAGAACATCATCATCGGCAACGTGGCGCTCTACGGTGCCACCAGCGGCAAAGCCTTTGTTTCCGGTGTGGCCGGTGAGCGCTTCTGCGTCCGCAACTCGGGCGCTGTGGCCGTCGTCGAGGGCGTGGGCGACCACGGCTGCGAGTACATGACCGGCGGCACCGTCGTCGTTCTGGGCCAGACCGGCAAGAACTTTGCAGCCGGCATGACCGGCGGCATCGCCTATGTGCTGGATGAGAACTGGGACTTCTACCAGCGAGTGAACAAGGAGACCGTCAGCCTCGAGCCGGTGGAGCACAAGTACGATGTCGCCACCCTGAAAGAGCTCATCCGTGAGCACGTCGAGCTGACCGGATCTCCCCGCGGCAAGGAGATCCTGGACAATTTCAGCGAGTTCCTGCCCAAGTTCAAGAAAGTCCTCCCCTACGATTACGACCATATGCTGCGGGTCATCGCCTCGATGGAAGAGCGCGGCCTCGACGGCGAGCAGGCGCAGATCGAAGCATTCTACGCCGTGCAGAAGAACAAGTAAGGAGGGGAACATCATGGCAAAACTCACTGGCTTTATGGATTACACGCGCAAGACCAGCACGGATGTTCCGCCGCTGGAGCGCATTGAAAACTTTAACGAATTTCACATCTGGCTCTCCCGGGAGGAGCAGCAGACCCAGGCAGCCCGCTGCATGGACTGCGGCGTCCCCTTCTGCCAGGCGGGCATGATGATCGGCGGCATGGCCTCCGGCTGCCCGCTGAACAACCTCATCCCCGAGTGGAACGATTTAGTCTATCAGGGCAAGTGGGAACTGGCGCTCCGCCGCCTGCGCACCACCAACCGTTTCCCGGAGTTCACGAGCCGGGTCTGCCCTGCCCTGTGTGAGGCCGCCTGCACCTGCGGCGACGTCACCGGCAGCAGCGTCACTGTCCGGGAGAACGAACACGCCATCGTGGAGACGGGCTACGCCAAGGGCTGGCTCCATGCCGCCCCGCCTCCGGCCCGCACCGGCAAGAGCGTGGCCGTCATCGGCAGCGGCCCTTCGGGCCTGTCAGTGGCCGAATACCTCAACATCCGGGGCCATGCCGTCACCGTCTTCGAGCGTGCTGACCGTGTGGGCGGTCTGCTGATGTACGGCATCCCCAACATGAAGCTGGACAAATCCGTCATCGAGCGCCGCATCAAGATCATGCAGGCTGAGGGCGTTGAGTTCCGCACCAACATGGATGTGGGCGGGGCTGTGGATGCCGCTGAGATCTTGAACAGCTATGACGCCATCGTGCTCTGCTGCGGTGCCAAGAAAGCCCGCGATTTGAACGTCCCCGGCCGCGACGCAAAGGGAGTTTACCTCGCGGTAGACTACCTCACCAGCGTGACCAGGAGTCTGCTGGACAGCAAGTTTGCCGACGGCAGAGCCATCAACGCGGCAGGCAGGAACGTCCTCGTCATCGGCGGCGGCGACACCGGCAACGACTGTCAGGGTACCGCCCTGCGGCAGGGCTGCACCGACCTCGTGGCACTGGAAATGATGCCCCAGCCCCCGAAAGAACGGGCCGCGAATAACCCCTGGCCCGAGTGGCCCAAGGTGCTGAAGGTGGACTACGGCCAGACCGAGTGCCTCGCCAAGTTCGGCAAAGACCCCCGCGTCTACCAGACCACCGTCAAAGAGTTTCTGAAGGACGACGCCGGGAATCTGACCGGTGCGGTCATCTCCTATCTCAAGCCCCAGCATGACCCCGACACCGGCCGTACCAGCATGGTACCCACCGGCGAAGAGTTCACCTACGACTGCCAGCTGGCCTTTATCGCCGCCGGTTTCGTGGGCTGCGAGGACTATGTGGCCGAGGCGTTCGGCGTGGAGCGGAACGCTCGGGGCAATGTGGCCGACCATGGCTTCCGCACCAATGTAGACAAGGTCTTTGTCTGCGGCGATATGCGCCGGGGCCAGAGCCTCGTGGTCTGGGGCCTGCGGGAGGGCCGCGACTGCGCCGCCGAGGTGGACCGCTATCTGATGGGTTACACCAATCTGTGACCCTCTCCCCTATTTTATGACATTCTCTTTCCTATCCTAAACAGAAACGGGAGCTTTCCTTCACCGGGAGGCTCCCGTTTCTGCATTCGGGGCTTTTATTTTCACAAAGTTTTCACAGTCGGTGCATCCTGCCCACTTGAAACAGATACCCCCAAGTGGTAAAATCAGAGTGTTGGGAGATTTACCCTCACAGGGTACATTTCCTCTTCACACCGATACACCCGGAAAGGAGTTATCTGCTATGACCGATGCTGAAAAAAAGCCCTGCTGCTGCGCCGCTGAGCCTGCCGAAAAGGACACTGCCCCCTCTTGCTGCCGCCACAAGGACCGTACCCCTGAGGAGTACCGCGCCCTTGCCAACCGGCTGAGCCGCATTGAGGGCCAGGTGCGCGGCATCCGCGCGATGCTGGACAAGGACGTCTACTGCGCCGATATTCTGGTGCAGGTGGCTGCGGTGAACGCTGCACTGAACGGCTTTTCCAAAGAGCTGCTGAGCCAGCACGTCCGCACCTGCGTAGCCGACGATTTGAGAGCCGGCGGGACGCAGAAGCTGGACGAACTGCTGCAGCTGCTGCCCCGGCTCATGAAATGACCCCGTTCCGGGCATCCTATAAGAGGGAAAGGAATCCACAATGGAACAATACAATGTCACGGGCATGAGCTGCGCGGCCTGCTCTGCCCGGGTAGAAAAGGCCGTGAAGAAGGTGCCGGGCGTCACGAGCTGCTCGGTGAGCCTTCTGACAAACTCCATGGGCGTGGAAGGCACAGCCTCCCCTGCCGCCATCCTCTCGGCTGTGCAGGAGGCAGGCTACGGCGCAAGCCCGAAGAACGCCTCTGCCAGTAAGGCTTCGGGCGCCAGCGCCGACCTCGACGCATTGGCTGACCGCGAGACACCGAAGCTCAAGCGCCGCCTCATCGCCTCGCTGGGCTTCCTGCTGGTGCTGATGTACTTCTCCATGGGCCACATGATGTGGGGCTGGCCCCTGCCCCACTGGTTCGATGGCAACCACGTCGCCATGGGCCTTGTCCAGCTGCTGCTGGCGGGCATCGTCATGGTCATCAACCAGAAGTTCTTCATCAACGGCTTCAAGGGCCTCATCCACGGCGCACCCAACATGGATACGCTGGTGGCCCTCGGCTCCATGGCAAGCTTCGTGTGGAGCACTTACGCCCTCTTCGCCATGACCCGCGCTCAGGTGGACGGCAACGACGCGCTCGTCATGCACTATATGATGGAGTTCTACTTCGAGTCTGCCGCCATGATCCTGACCCTTATCACGGTGGGCAAGATGCTGGAAGCCCGCTCCAAGGGTAAGACCACCGACGCCCTCAAGAGCCTGATGAAGCTGGCCCCCAAGACCGCCACGCTGGTGCGGGACGGCGCGGAAGTGACCGTGGCCATCGCCGACGTGCAGAAGGGCGACGTCTTTGTGGTCCGCCCCGGCGAGAATATCCCGGTGGACGGCGTGGTGCTGGAAGGCACCAGCGCAGTCAATGAGAGCGCCCTGACCGGCGAGAGCATCCCGGTGGACAAGGCCGTCGGCGACAAAGTCAGCGCCGCCACTACCAATCAGTCGGGCTTCCTCCGCTGTGAGGCTACCCGCGTGGGCGAGGATACCACGCTGGCTCAGATCATCAAGATGGTCAGCGACGCCGCCGCCACCAAAGCTCCTATCGCAAAAATCGCTGACACCGTGTCGGGCTTCTTCGTCCCGGCGGTCATCTCCATTGCCGTCGTCACCACCATCGTCTGGCTGCTGCTGGGCCATGAGCTGGGCTATGCGCTGGCACGCGGCATCTCCGTTCTGGTCATCAGCTGCCCCTGCGCACTGGGCCTTGCAACACCTGTGGCTATTATGGTCGGCAATGGTCTCGGCGCAAAAAACGGCATCCTCTTCAAGACTGCCGCCTCGCTGGAAGCCGCAGGCCGCACCCAGATCGTGGCGCTGGACAAGACCGGCACCATCACCGAGGGCGCCCCCCGCGTCACCGACCTGCTGTCCGCTGAGGGTGTCTCCGAGACGGAGCTTCTGACGCTGGCCGCAGCGCTGGAAAGCCGCAGCGAGCATCCTCTGGCAAAGGCTGTTCTGGCCGACGCCGAGGCAAAGGCCATCACTCCTCCGGAAGTCACTGACTTCGCAGCCCTGCCGGGCAACGGTCTGGCGGCCAAGCTGGACGGCATGGACATCTATGCCGGCAATGCCGCCTTTATCCAGACCAAGCTCACCCTGCCCGCCGCGCTGGCACAGCAGGCTGAAAAGCTGGCCTCTGAGGGCAAGACTCCCCTCTTCTTCGGCGGCGCAGGCCGTCTGCTGGGCGTTATCGCCGTGGCCGACACCATCAAAGAGGACAGCCCCGAAGCCATCCGTCAGCTGCAGAACATGGGCATCCGGGTCGTGATGCTCACCGGCGACAACCAGCGCACCGCCGACGCCATCGGCAGGCAGGCGGGCGTGGACGAGGTCATCGCGGGCGTCCTGCCCGACGGCAAGGAGGCCGTCATCCGCCAGCTGCAGGCCAGCGGCAAGGTGGCCATGGTGGGCGACGGCATCAACGACGCCCCCGCCCTCACCCGTGCCGACACCGGCATTGCCATCGGCGCAGGCACCGACGTGGCCATTGACGCCGCCGACGTCGTGCTGATGAACTCGAAGCTCTCGGACGTGCCTGCGGCCATCCGCCTCAGCCGCGCCACCCTGCGGAACATCCACGAGAACCTGTTCTGGGCGTTTATCTACAATATCATCGGCATCCCGCTGGCGGCTGGTCTGTTCATCCCCTTCGGCCTGACGCTGAATCCCATGTTTGGTGCTGCTGCCATGAGCCTGTCCAGCTTCTGCGTCGTGAGCAACGCCCTGCGGTTGAACCTGTTCGATTTGCACAGCACCAGGCACGACCACAAAACCGCTTCTCCCGCTGCTGCCCCGGTGCAGTCTGCGGCTGAAAATAACAAAAAATCGGACGCCGAAGCGCCCGAAGCCAAAACGGAGGATCATACCATGAAGAAGACCCTGAAAGTGGAAGGCATGATGTGCGGCCACTGCGAAGCCCGCGTGAAGAAAGCTCTGGAAGCCCTGCCCGAGGTGGACGAGGCTGTCGTGAGCCACGAGGCCGGCACCGCCATCGTCACCCTGAACGCCGAGGTCGCCGACGACGTGCTCAAGAACGCCGTCGAGGCACAGGACTACAAGGTCACCGGCATCCAGTAAGCTGTAAAATGCAGAAAAGCCAGCGCACGAGAAATGTGCGCTGGCTTTTGTTATAGGTCATAACCTCTCAGTCTCGCTATCGCTCGACAAGGCCGGATTGCGGCTCCCAGCATCCGCTGCGCATTGCTTGCGTCTCGCTGGCCGCTGCCCCAACAGCGACTCCCTGTTTCCGCCACTGGCGGCGGTCGTCACTGTTGCCCCTACCGAGGGGAGCCTCTGGCGAAGAGACAAAGCTTTACGAAATGCCAAGGCCTCTCCTCGATAGGAGAGGTGGCAATGCGAAGCATTGACGGAGAGGTTTCATTCCTTACGGAGTCAGACGGTTGGGGCCGCGGAACAGGAACTCGGCGTCCTTGATGGACTGGCCGCAGAGCAGCATGGTCAGACGGTCGATGCCCAGACCGAAGCCGCCGTGCGGAGGGCAGCCGTACTGGAAGAACTCCAGATAGAACTTGACGTCATCGGCCAGGCCCTTCTCCTCTGCCTGCTTCTTCAGCACGTCGTAGCGATGCTCACGCTGTGCACCGGTGGTGATCTCCACGCCGCGCCAGATGAGGTCATAGCCCTGCGGCACGCCGTTCTCGTCGCGCATGTGGTAGAAAGCACGCTTCTCGGCGGAGTAGTCGGTGATGAACAGGAACTCGTGGCCGTAGTGCTTCTTGACCCAGTCGTAGCTCAGGCGCTCGGCCTC
>ENA-UESD01003086-UESD01003086.1-human-gut-metagenome-genome-assembly--contig:-NODE-3086-length-11024-cov-5.719467_pt1 | contig 11024 bp, 10 predicted proteins | sample MGYA00242985_ERZ507986 | MGnify/ENA primary metagenome ERZ507986 (study PRJEB26167, sample SAMN06115408) | human gut metagenome | host: Homo sapiens | place: China:Guangxi | collected 2016-04-06...
AAACGAGACTCTGCACGAGAGAAAAACAAAAAAAATAGCGCCCGTTTTCTCGTCAACGAACGCTATTTCCATCTCTTTTTGGAGGCTAAACGCCCTCCCCGATTCCAGATCATTTCATTTTCCAAACAAAAGGGAGAAGGAGCAAAAATCGCTCCCCCTCCCACCCTTCTTCGCCGACTCGTCAATAGCCGCAAACCGAGTCGGGAACGAAGTTGTTTTTTTCACTAATGAAGGATGAAAAAGATGAGTTCCTTCATCAGTTCGCCAGCCGAAGTAAACGGATTGTCGATGCCCTTGCTCTTCGCATCCACCTCCTTCATCTTCTCGATAATCTGCATCACCTTCACGCCGGAATAGTTTCTCATTCCCGTCAGATAATCGCGCACGCCCCAGGTTCCTTTCAAATCCAGGAATTTTGCGAACTCATTTTCGTTCTGCTTGTTGGGTGCATAATAGGCTATCATCAGATTCTGGAAGTAAGAAAAGAGCAACGGGAGAATCGCAAAGAGCGAACCCGTCTTCGGGTTGCTGTCAAAATACTTTATTATCTGATTTGCCTTGAAAACGTCGCGCTGGATGATGGCATTGCGAAGCTCGAAGGCATTGAAGTCTTTGCTCACACCGATTTCCCTCTCCACCACATCAGGGGTAACCCTGCGGTCGGACTCGCCCAGCGAGATGAGCAGCTTGTCGAGCTCCGAGGTGAGACGGTGGAGATCGGCTCCGATGTGGTCGGCTATCATCTGCACCGCCTTCGGCTCTATCGTAGCCTTCCTGGCCTTCAGATAGGTCTCGATGAAGCCAGGCAGCTGCCGGTCGTAGAGTTTCTTGCTTTCAAAGACCACGCCCACCTTTTCTGCTCGGGGCAGGAATTTCTTTCTTCTGTCTATCGTGCCGTTTTTATGACAAATCACGAGCACGGTAGACTTCACCGGCTTTTCCAGATACCGCTCCAGCGCCTCCAGGCTCTTCAGGTTCTGCGCCTCCTTCACTATCACCACTCTATACTCGGCCATCATCGGATAGCCCTTACACTGATCCACTATCTGAACCGCCGTAGTATCCGCGCCGAAGAGCACCGTTTGGTTGAAATCACGCTCCTCGGGCTGCAGTACCGACTCCGCAATATAGTCGCAGATCTTGTCGATATAGAAAGGTTCGTCGCCCATCAGCACGTATACGGGCGCAAACTCGCGAGCCTTCAGCGATTTCATCACCGACTCGTAACTTATTGCACTTTTCTTTTCTGCCATTGATTTATTTTTTGTATCTTTGCAATGTTATTCAGATGCAGCCCCGGAGTCAGCCCATGAGTTTGCCCATGGCATGCCCAGGAGGCCTGCATTTCCACCTGCAAAGGTACAAAAATAAATCGAACTATATATATAATAAGGTAGAGAAATTTAAAAAAGAGATATGATTCGCTTAAACTTGCCAACTTTCGACATCAAGGTTTCGGGCACTCGACAGCAGCCCAGAATCCTGGATGTGCTGCGCAGAAAATACGTGGCGCTCACTCCCGAGGAGTGGGTGCGCCAGCATTTCGTCCACTTCCTCATAGAGCACAAGGGCTATCCTGCCGGACTGCTTGCCAACGAGATTCAGCTCAAAAGCGGCGACAAGGTGCTGCGTGCCGACAGCGTGCTCTATAGCCGCGACCTGCGCCCCAGGATGATTATCGAGTACAAGGCGCCCCACATCCCCATCACCCAGAAGGTGTTCGACCAGATATCCGTATATAACCTTCTGCTCCACGTAGACTTCCTGGTGGTGAGCAACGGGCTGGAGCATTACATCTGCAAGATGGACTACGAGGGTAAAAAATATGTATTCCTTGAAGACATCCCCGAATACTCCGATTTATTGACAATATAAGAAAAAGGGGCAACGAGGCATCCCCTCCGTTTCATTTTTCCATCATTACCCACAAAACACCCCATTTATCCCCCTTCAAAATTCGCATATTTCCGGGCGACAGTACGGCAGCTCAGAAATACGCAAATTTTGGAGGGGCTTTTTTGCTGCAAATACAGTTATTTTTTAATAAAAATCAGCGCTACATTTTGTTTTCTACCTATTTATTATTATCTTTGCAGAAATTTTAAATTCAAAAAAGTAATGGCAACAGACAATATGAAAATAGCCGTAGCCGGTACAGGCTATGTAGGACTCAGCATCGCTACGTTGCTAAGCCAGCACCACCAGGTAGTGGCTGTGGATGTGGTTCCGGAAAAAGTGGAACTCATCAACAACAGAAAGTCACCTATCCAGGACGACTATATCGAGAAGTACCTGGCAGAAAAGGAACTCAACCTCAAGGCTACCACCGATGGAGCAGAAGCCTATAAGGACGCCGACTTCGTGGTAATCGCCACACCTACTAACTACGACCCCGTGAGAAACTACTTCGACACATCACACGTAGAAGAGGTGATAGAACTCGTAAAAGAGGTGAATCCCGATGCCATCATGGTTATCAAGAGCACCATCCCAGTGGGCTACTCCGAAAACATCCGCAAGAAGATGAACTGCGACAACATCATCTTCGCCCCAGAATTCCTTCGCGAAAGCAAGGCCCTCTACGACAACCTCTACCCTAGCCGCATCATCGTGGGCAGACCCGAGGGCGACGAACGCCTCGACAAGGCAGCCCACATCTTCGCAGCCCTGCTGCAGGAGGGAGCCATCAAGGAGAACATCGACACCCTCTTCATGGGACTCACCGAGGCTGAGGCAGTGAAGCTCTTCGCCAACACCTACCTCGCCCTGAGAGTAAGCTACTTCAACGAGCTGGATACATACGCCGAAATGAAGGGACTCGACACCAAGGCTATCATCGACGGCGTGGGACTCGACCCGAGAATCGGCACCTTCTACAACAACCCATCCTTCGGCTATGGCGGCTACTGCCTGCCAAAGGATACCAAGCAGCTGCTCGCCAACTATGCCGACGTGCCTGAGAACCTGATTCAGGCCATCGTGGAGAGCAACCGCACCCGCAAGGATTTCATCGCCGACCGAGTGCTCAACATGGCTGGCTACTACGACTACGCCAACCAGACCAACTACAACGAGGCAGAAGAGAAGCCTTGCACCATCGGCGTTTACCGCCTCACGATGAAGAGCAACAGCGACAATTTCCGCCAAAGCAGCATCCAGGGCGTGATGAAGCGCATCAAGGCGAAGGGTGCCCAGGTGATTATCTACGAGCCGACGCTGAAGAGCGGAAGCACCTTCTTCGGGAGTCTCGTGGTGAACAACCTGGAGGATTTCAAGCGCCAGAGTCATGCCATCATCGCCAACCGCTACGACAAGTGCCTGGACGATGTGAAGGAGAAGGTATACACCCGCGACATCTTCAGAAGAGACTGATTTGAGTTAATAGTTAATAGTTAATAGTTAAAAGCGGAAGACTGAAAATAACAAATTATTAAAATAGATAAAAAATGGCAAAGTTAGTTATCAATTCCTATGAGGAATTTGCTTCTCACCTGGGTGAGAAATTAGGAGAGTCAGACTGGTTGCAGATTGACCAGGACCGTATCAACAAGTTTGCAGACGCCACCCTCGACCCACAGTGGATCCACGTAGACGTAGAGCGTGCCAAGGTAGAAAGCCCTTACCACAGCACCATCGCCCACGGCTACCTCACCCTCTCGGTGTTGCCTTACCTCTGGCAGCAGATCATCGAGGTGAACAACATCAAGATGCTGGTTAACTACGGCATGGACGAGATGCGCTTCGGTCAGCCGGTAATCACCGGTTCACGCGTTCGCCTCGTGGCAACACTCCATGAGATTCAGAACCTGCGCGGCATCTGCAAGACCAGCATCAAGTTTACCATCGAGATTGAAGGCCAGCGCAAGCCAGCCCTTTCTGGCATCGCCCAGTTCCTCTATTATTTCGAGAACTAAACCAGCATGGCGGCAGGAAAATGGATAGGAGGTTTCCTCGGTTTCATCACCGGCGGACCTCTTGGCGCCCTTGCCGGCTTTGCCCTGGGCTCACTCTTCGACCATGGCATGGACGAGGTGAACAAGCCGGGCAATGGCGGGGGCGACCGCAATGAATACTCCAACGCCTACGAAGCCTACAGCGGCTACGGAAGAAGCCAGCAGGGATACCAGCAGCAGGGCTACGGCCAGCAGCGCGCCTACGAGGGCGAACGCAACAGTTTCATGTTCTCGCTTCTGGTATTGTCTTCGTATATCATTGCCGTGGATGGCAAGATTATGCATTCCGAGATGGAGCTGGTGCGCCGGTTCCTACTCCAGAACTTCGGCGAATCTGCCAAGAAGCAGGGCGAGGAGATACTTCTCAAGCTCTTTGAGCAGCAGAAGCGCATGGGCATGCAGCAATATCGCAGCGTGATACACGACAGCTGCCATCAGATTCGTGCCAACATGATGTACGAGCAGCGCCTGCAGCTGCTTAATTTCCTGGTGATGATAGCCCAGGCCGACAACGTGGTTTCTCCAGAAGAGGTACAGGCCCTGAAGGAGATAGCCATCCACATGGGTCTGGAGCCATCGGATGTAGACCAGATGCTGGGCATGCATGGCGGCAGCAGTTCATCGGCATCATCCGACACATCGCTTGATGATGCCTACCGCATCCTGGGCGTTACGCCCGATGCCTCTAACGACGAGGTGAAGGCAGCCTATCGCAAGATGGCGCTGAAACATCATCCCGACAAGGTGGCAGCTCTGGGCGAGGACGTGCGCCGTGCCGCAGAGAAGAAGTTCCAGGAAATCAATGATGCCAAGGATAAAATCTACAAGGCAAGGGGGATTTAACCTGGGATTTTTGTCTGCAAGTCAGTAGCCTGTTAAGGGCAAAAAGTATAAAAAACTAGAGGGTGTGTCAAAAGTACATGACACACCCTCTTTTTTGTTGCTTCATCGTTTTTCTTCATCGGATTACGCTGAGTTAACGGAACATTCTTGCTTCACGGATTACGCACGGAATTTAAACGGATTTGGCCTTACGGCCATTGGGCTAGCGCATTCGCATTCCAGCTTTAGGGGGTATCGCCACGACCGCCAGGTCGAGTTTCCGTTTAAAATCCGTGAGTAATCCGAGGAAGGCGGTTAAGGTTCCGTTTATTCCGCGTAATCCGATGAATAATGACACACCCTCTTTTTTTATATCAGATGAAGAAGAAATCTAGATGATGGTAATCCAGATGGATTCCTCCTTCTGCTGCGCCTCCTCTATCAGTTTCATCAGCCGGTGAAGCCAGATGCGGGAGTTCACCACCATGCCCTTCAGCTTGTTCTCGCCCAACAGGATGCAGCCCTGGGTATCGTCGGGATAGTTGCCGGCATGGATGCGGATGCCCTCGAAATTCGGCACGCCCTGCAGATAGGGCAGCCACTGCCTGAACCTCGGCGACATCGTGACGAGCACCCGATAGGATCCTTCGGGGATGGCGGTGTGACCCGGAATCTTTCTTGCCACCTTGCCACTCTCCCTGCTATACTTGCCGTTCTCCTCCTCGGGCTTCAATTCCACCCCCTTCAGGTTACGCCACGTAGGCTCCAGGGTATCGCAGAAGTAAGCGTCCTTCGACAACTTCTGCAAGTCAAACTGATGAAGAAAACTTCTCTTGTCGCCCACCTTCTTGCCCGAAAGCGCCTTGCGCTTCACGTCAGCATCAGGCAAGATATAGAGGCGGCCGATGGTATAAGAATTCTTCTTCGCTATACGCTCTAAAACTATTTCCATACTATATTAATATATAATGTATAACTATAAACTTTTAACTATAAACTCTTAACTCTCAATAACCACCCCATCCTTTCTGAATTTCAGCTTGATGAAGCAATCTGAACTGTAAGAACTGTAAGAACTGTAAGAACCGTCAGATGTTCCGCCAGATGTTCCGCCTGCTGCACCGCCTTTATTTCCAGCTTTTCTGCGTTCAATATAGCCTCGATGCACCCAGGCATACAGCATGTTCTTCGTGCCGTCGGCACTCAAGCCGTTCTTCTGACGAACCTCCACAGCCTGCTGATACATAAACTCATCGGGCAACTGCTGCAGCAGATTGCTGGGACCATGACTCGTACTCTTCTCGGCACTCATCGAAGCCGTCTTGATGCCATCCTCAAAGAATCGCATCTTGCAATACAGGTCATACTGCTCGCTCCAACGGATAAACTCCTCTATCTCAGGCTCCCATCTGAACCCGTTAGCCACGTAAAGCACACAGGCCTTCAGATAACCTATCACATTGCCACGGAAGGTGAAATTCTCATAAATGCGGTTCTGCGACAGACGCGAAAACTCGGCATTCTCATCCTTCAGCTTCATGGCAAGATCAAAAGCCTCCTGGCACTCCACCAGTCCCGAAGCCTTGCAAAGATTCTCGATGTAAGGCTTCAACTGCTCCTTGAACTCATCGTCGTAAGTGCCATAGATGGGAATATCCTCGCCTATGAGACGCTCGGGGATGGTGCAGAAGTTGATACGGCTGACAGGACCATCCGTCAACACCTTCGAGAAATAACGTTTGCCCTTCTCTATGGTGGTGGAAGCATTCCAGTTAAAACGGATGGTAACACGCTCGGTAATACTCTGCAGGCCTACTCTCGTCTGTCCATATTCATTACCCGGGTCAAAGGCGAGACACATGATGCGGAATTGCTGGTTGCCGATACCCTTCAGGGCATCAAACTGGTCTATCTCGTTGAGCGAAGTATAGAGAAAATGCCCCTGAGCCTCGGCAGTACGCATCACGAAAGCCGGATTGGTCATATCGGCATCAATCATCTGGATAATCAGATTTTCTGGACGCTTGCGCTTATCCTTGTTGGCACCCTTGCGCATCATCTCCTCCTTCCACTCCTTCTCACGCTTCAGGTTTTCCATGTCACGCTTGCGGATATCCTCCATAATCAGCGAAATCGGCATCTGCACGCAGCTCTTGCCTGCACCCGTACCCGCTAACAGGCAGCACATTAACGTGGCTTCATGCTCCACATTATCAATGTATCTGAATCTTGTTTTCCAAAGATGAGTAGCCAGCGGAGGGAAGATGGCATGCGCCACGGCAGGCTGATAAATCTCCGGCGTTTTCGAGACAAGGAGTTCCACGAGCTTCGGAAGCTTCTTGGGCATGGGTGGCGGAGCAGGATATTCATCATCGCCATCATTACCTTGAGCATTGAGGTTTGAGCTTTTAACTTTAAACTGTAAACTGTCAACTTGCTGAATGGCCGCCTTCTCTGCCGTAGCATTGATACGGATCACATCACGGGAGAACGGCTTCGAACTGTCACCATATTTTGCATAGAAATCATGAATCAGCTGATGGCAGTCACGCTCCCCGTAATAGCTAGGCATCTTCTTCGCCACCACCTTCATCAGCTCGTCCTCGCTCATCACCCTGGATGCTCCTGCGCTCATAATAGCGAGCAGAGAAGAATGACGGGAACCGATGGTATCGATATCCATTCCCTGCAATCCCGCCGCCTCCTTGAAGAGTTCGAAAGCTATGAGATTCTTCTCACTTGCTTCTTGGATTGCCACTCCGCCAGCATTCTGATTACCTCCAGCAGGGCTGAGATGAGAATCATTAACACGATGGCTATCACCAGGTTGGGCAGGCTGAACAGCAGCGCCAGCATAAACAGCGTTATCGCCGTTAGTGCCCGGAAATCGATTGTATTCACTTTGAACATTGTCATTACTTTGAACTTTATGATTACTATTAACTTTTTCACTTCCCGCAGAATGAATCTGTGGCATCTGTGGAATCTGTGGGAAATTTTCATTGCCCGCAGATACATCATCTTTAAGTCCCACAGATGACACAGATTTCACAGATTTACCTGTATCAGGATGAGAAAAAGAATGAATCTGTGGCATCTGTGGAATCTGTGGGAAATTTTGTTTGCCCCTTCCGTCAATCGTCAGCCCCCTCTTCACGAAAGCCTCTCTTCTCAACGAAATCTCCTCTGCGGGCAGCACCCCATACCACTCCTTCGAACGGTAAATCTCGGAATCCTTATCCGTGATAAAAATCATTCTCTCGGGCGATATGCAGCTCTCATCATAAGGCACACCCAGCGCCTCGCAATAAGCACGCTGCGTCTCCTCGATGGTCATCCCAATCGGCATGCGGATATCGATATGCAACTTCTTTCGGGCGGAATACTCCAGATGCAGCAGCATCCCCTTCCAGATGGTGTCGCTGCAGTTCAGCACCCTCGCCTTCTCAATCGCCAGATCCACATACTCCTTCTCATCCACATCCACGGTAGTCTGAAAGAGGAAAGCAGTAGGATCAGCATTATCCTGCGCCCTTCGATTCTTCAGGAAACGATAGTAATGCGCACAACGGAAAGGCAACTGCCCCTTGATTCTCTGTTGCGCCTTGGCGATCTTGGCCTCATCAGCCCTGTCCACGCTGCGAATGGACTTCTCGCCACGAATCTGCAGCACCATCTCGTGCAGCCAGGGCAGCGAGATGGTCTTGTCATACTCCGAGAGCGGCTGGCAGCTAGCGCTGCCCTTGTTGCCCCCTCGGAACCCATTGAATGCAATCAGATGTTGCATCGTTTCATTTTGTACACTCATTTAAACTATAAAAAAATAAAAGCGTTATTTAAATAAACTTTCGCAAAAATCCGTGTAATCCGTGTAATCCGTGCCTAAACCAGACACCTACCCCAGATTCTTCACCTCATACATTTCTGCGAGTTCCCAGAAACGATGCACCAGGTCGTGGATAAACTTTCTGCCCTTCTCTGTCCACACCAGATAAGTGTTCGTCACCACTCTACCCACCTTACGCTTCGTTCCGTCGCCCGCAGGCGCCATAAAGGCACGATACTTGGTTCGGCTCTTCGCCAGCCCCATGTGCGCATACTCCGCATAGAGCATATACTGTCCGCTCTGGTAATACTGCACATGCAGGGAACAGAGCGAGCGGTTCAACTCCTGCGCCGTGATGCCCAGCTCCTTCGCCACCTGGGTGGTGGTGAAACACGAAACGGAATCCAGCACATTATCCGAATACATCGCCTTAGGCAGAAGTCCGTCCACCTGACGCTCCAGAGCCACCACATTCTGTCCCTGGATAGCCATGCGGACCATCTGGTCGTTCACCTCCTCGTTGAGTCGATGAATCTCCTCATCCTGCTCGCCGATGAGCTTCTTGTCGAGCCCCATCTGCACTTCCTGCTGATGCAGTTTTGATTTCTGCTCTTCCAGCAGCTTCTTCTGCTCTTCCAGCAGCTTCTTCTGTTTCTCCAGCAGGTTCTCCTTTTCCTTCAGGGTAGCACGGAGAATCTGTTCGGCATTGCGAATCATCTCCTCCTCGCTCTCCCCCTCATGCACCGGGATATAACCGCCCGTCTTGCGAATCTGCGGCAGCACCACCGAGGTAACCCAATCCTTGAACTTCACCGCCGAAGCCAACTTGGAACCGAGCACCAGGGCATAGAATCCGCTCTCGTTGACGAAGATCATCTGAACAACCAACCCCCTTCCACTACATTCGCCATAGCGGTTTTTAACAGTTCTAGTGACACTATATTTTATAGTATCACTAGACCTAACACGCTGTTTTACTGTATCATACGCTCTCTTATACCCGAGCGCATCACACAAATCCTTCGCACAGAACCAAGGCTCGCCCTTCTCATCAGTAACGATGCGAACCGTTCCGAACTCCGGATTCTCAAAAACAGCAGTCTGCACACTCTTCTTGGCAGAGCCGGCATTCTTGCCATCCTCCGCCTTCTGAATCTTTGAATTCATCATAAGCAAAAAAAATTAAGTAAACATATAAAAGGTACCCGATGGATACCTTTGCAAAAAATACACGCTAAAAGTTTCCGCAAATATTTTAAGTTGAGGAATTAACTCCTCTAACTTCCCCACAAAAAGTTCTGCAATAATAAATGTATCAACCTTGTCAAAGACCGATGGGCTGATACGCTGCGCCACTTACAACATGGCAGGAAACTTATGCCAGCAACCTGGCGATAGAAAACGCAAAAGCCCCAGACCTCAGAACCGGTATCGTTCTGAAATCTGGGGCAAAAGTACGGCGATATTTTGAAATAAAAATAGTACGGAGTAGTACAGCGTACTAGTACTAATACTTGCTAATCTTCTTGTTATATTCTATAGTTTGCTTGGTATTCTGACCATTCACAAACCCCATTCTCAACTTCTCTCTATTAATGTTCCACAACAAGGAAAAATCTTTCCAGCAGGAAGAAAGATTCAGCTCAAACTGAGCCTTCATGACAAGGCAACCCATCTGAGCAACAGTCAGTTGAGAAGCAGGCTGATAGTTCTCATCCAACACTCCCGCATCCTGCATTTTATGAAGCCAGCCAATCCCTTGGGGCGTAGAAAGCTCTTGGGGAATGACCGTACCCTTCGCTACCTCCTCTTTGGATTTATCATCCGTATCAGAATTCTCTTCAACCACCTCCCCAAAATCAGCCTCACAGACATCATCCTGAGATGCCTGATTTCGAGTAAAATTAATAAGCTCATTGAAATTGTCAACATGGTCTATGCGAACCAGTCTAGACTGGTCATAGAAATTATAAGTATCATTTGTCGCCATCTTTCTCCTTCTTTTTATCGTTCAATATTTTAAAACGGTTATATTTACCTGGAATCTGCACGAGGATACTATGATCGTAAAGATTCACGTTAACTACTACGACGATTAATCTCAGCTGGGCGAGCTTAATCAGCGACTTATAAAATAATTTAGCCATAATAATCCCTTTCTTAATCTTTAATTTTTGAAGGATTGACTAAAAACTACCATTTACTAGTTAGAGAGGGCAGCCCCCATGATTTTCATGAGGTGAGGCAGCTATCAAGGCGTTGTAGACTTATGACCAGCAAAACCCTAGTGGTTCATGTAATTTCTTTCATTTCTTTTCCCTTTCCATGAATCTGTTATAGGAAAGGCGGCAGTCCTTAGACCGCCCCACATTTCACTTTTACCAATTATCAACTTCTGACTCAGCCGCTTCGTCATTGTAGCC
>ENA-UESD01003092-UESD01003092.1-human-gut-metagenome-genome-assembly--contig:-NODE-3092-length-11001-cov-4.113145_pt1 | contig 11001 bp, 9 predicted proteins | sample MGYA00242985_ERZ507986 | MGnify/ENA primary metagenome ERZ507986 (study PRJEB26167, sample SAMN06115408) | human gut metagenome | host: Homo sapiens | place: China:Guangxi | collected 2016-04-06...
CTTATCACACGCAGTAATGCATATAGATAACAGGCATGCCATGATATAGTAAAAAAAGGGAACTCGTTTCATATTCAAATGTATAAATAGGTTTTCATCAATAAAGAATATCGCAAATGTACAAAAAAAGAAATCCTACAATCATATTTTTTGATAAAATTCTTCAACAACTTCGACAAAAGCCTCTGGCAACCGTCTCAACACTTCGATTTTCCAATCTTCGGACATTCCATAAAAGGCTTCTGCTATTCCTCCCGTAATGCAGGCCAACGTGTCTGAATCGCCACCGAGAGAAATGGCCAAACGGATTGCAGTTTCAAAATCCGTACTTTCCAAAAAAGCAACAATCGCCTCCGGGACAGTTCCCTGACAACTTGGGTTAAAGCGATAGTCCGGCCGGATCTCGTCACAGGTAAAATTCAAATCATATAAAAAAGTCGTTTCAATGTATTCCTGGATAGCTTGCTTGCTTTTTCCTGTACGAGCCAGATAGATGGCAGCAGCCACAGCTTGAGCCCCTTTGATCCCTTCCGGATGGTTATGGGAAACAGCAGCCGTTTCTTCAGCCACTTGCAATGTTTTTTCCAATGAACCAAAAGCCCACCCAACTGCGCTAACCCGCATAGCCGAACCATTCCCCCAACTGTTATAAGGCTGTGGATTCGTTTCACAAAGCCATTGCCCGAAACGTGCTCCATAGCCTCCCATCGGACACGGAAACTCCCTGCCATAACGATGCATAACTTGCACGAGATTACCTCCATACAATAGCCAGTCAGTCACGGCGACCGTCATAATCGTGTCGTCCGTATAATTGCTTTTCCTGGTAAAGAACGGAAAAACCGTTGTCTTTATATTATCAAACTCATATACGGAACCGATAATATCTCCGGCTATTGCTCCTATCATATTACTCTCATTTTTATTCGGACATAAAAATACAAAACAACCTCCTATATCCCAAACAGAAAGTGAAGTGACTTTCCGGCCTGAAACCTTCCGGCGGCATTGCCCGCATAAATCTCTCCACCCGTGAGCGTCAACTTCTTCACCGGAGCTCCGGTTTTAAAATCCAAGTCTTTGAAATTGATCCAAAAAATATCGGGGCTAAGCGTTGACTCGAAATAATACACTTTATTTTTTTGATCCGCTACCGTACGCCAGCGAGTCGAAGCAATATTGGGCTGTTCAGGGATAGAGATTCCCAAAGGAACCGAAACATTGCGCATCACACTAAAAACTCCGGCAACAGCCTGCCTGAAATTATCGGTTTGCGGTAATGCCTGGATATAAAACGATGCACGGACAAAGCGATCAGAAGCACGGTTTGTCCCGGGTAGCATAACCAGACCGCCAATCTCTTTCCAGTAATCATTCAAAGTCAACTGTTTGTCATAGGTAGGGGAATTTGTCATTATCTGGCATTCTCGTCCCTCATGAATAATCAGATTGCCGTTGATATATTCAAAGATGGCACTATTCCCGGTCGCATCCGAAATCGAGAGGTGCAAAGTCGATTTTGCTCCGTTAGGTAAATCAGGGTCATCGATACGGAAAGTTTCCAGGCTCAATTCATTCACAGCTTCGTCCACCGTCGCAAAATTATCCAAGACATATTGTGTCCAGATGCTCAATCCCATCACCGGACGGCTATCATTCGGACGATGATAAGAGGATTCGGTCAGGAAAAGCAAGTTCGCCACCAGGCCTTTTTCATTCATACCGTCACAAACTCCGATATCATATCCGGCAGTCACGACACTCCCATATTTGGAAGTCCACGTCACCGTATTGTCCGTAATCCCTCCCCGTTTCTCCATTCCCCGAGGGAAAAGGTAAATATTCGATTGCGGATCCTCTTTCCAATCCATCGTCCGCCCTGTCACGATCATATCATCCGGTCCCAGATAGACCGCACGCGTACAGGCTTTGTTTTGCTCTGCAAAAAACATCATGCCTAAAGCTACCACTGAAAAGACGGCTAACTTATTTCTTTTTGCCATAACTATAATTTTAAATATGTCCAAACTATATTTATAACATGGATATGAGAATGATAGTTCCAGTTGTTCAAAACAACTTGTAACAGAATAAAATCAACAATCCCTCCTTTTTGCACCATTTTTCTATTTCATCGAAAATTCCGATCCATACTGTTCTTACGTTTTGGCAAGATTAGGATGCCCTATTAATTCAATTTAGAAGGGAAAGAGGTGTCATTTTGATAACTGTGCCGAAAGTTTCCTCCCTGTGAAAAAGGAGAAATGATATTTTGGTGAGGTTACCTCACTGAAAATATGTCAATAGAAGAAAATACATTACATTTGTCTTATCATTAAAATAAGTATTAGGAGATGAAAATTATAACATACAATGTAAACGGCCTGCGTGCCGCCGTAGGAAAAGGATTGCACGAATGGCTGGCACAAGATCAACCTGACGTACTTTGCCTACAGGAAACCAAGTTGCAACCGGACCAATATCCGGCAGAAGCATTTGAAGCGCTCGGCTACAAAGCATGGCTTTTCAGTGCACAGAAAAAAGGCTATAGCGGAGTCGCAATCCTGAGCCGCCGAGAACCGGACCATGTGGAATATGGGATGGGGATCGAAAAGTACGATAACGAGGGGCGTTTCATCCGGGCCGATTTCGGGGATCTGTCGGTGATCAGCGTTTACCACCCTTCGGGTACGAGCGGCGATGAGCGTCAGGCATTCAAGATGGAATGGTTGGAAGATTTCCAGAACTATGTAGTGGAACTACAAAAATCGCGTCCGAAACTGATCTTATGCGGGGACTACAATATCTGCCACGAACCGATTGATATTCATGACCCGGTACGCAATGCGACGAACAGCGGCTTCCTTCCGGAAGAGAGGGAATGGATGACTCGTTTCCTAGATGCCGGCTATATCGACACGTTCCGCCTCCTCAACCCGGACAAACAGGAATATACTTGGTGGAGTTATCGTTTCAGTGCCCGTGCCAAAAACAAGGGCTGGCGTATTGACTATTGCATGGTCAGCGAACCGATGAAAGCACAAGTGGAAAAAGCGTATATTTTAAATGAGGCTGTTCATTCGGATCATTGCCCGGCAGTGATCGAGGTGTCGTAAATCAAATTCCACACTGCCTCTTGATAATCTGCCAACCGGGAACTTTTCAATATTTTTTTCCGGAGCCGTTTCTCTGCATCCGGCAACAGGTAATCCCAAAGGGTCTTCATCTTGTCGAGTACCTGGTGTTCGCCTCCCTCCAGACGGAAAGAATAGCCCGCTAACAGTAAGGTATGGAAAGCAGACAACTTCTCAATCTTCTCCTGAGCGGTAAGCGGGGTATCGGATATATATTCCGTTGCCAGCCAAGGAGAAGACAGCAGACCACGTCCGATCATGATACCTTTCAAACGGGGAAAACGTCTGGTTAACGAACGAATATCCGGCAAAGTCCGGATATCTCCATTATAGAAAAGCGGAAGCGTGCATGAATCATAAAATCGGGAAAAGGCACTCAGGTCAGTCTTTCCTTTATATTGCTGCGTACCGATCCTGGGATGCAATGTGAGATGTGTGAGGGGCAATCCGTTCAAAAAAGGAAGAAGCGCTTGCGCCTCCTCAGGAGAATCCCAACCTAACCGCAGTTTGACCGAGAATTGTATCTCCGGGAATTCAAAAATCGTTTCCAACAACACTTTTACCTCATCCGGATAAGGCAGGATACCCGCTCCCCGATGTTGTCGTACCTGCATCGGGAAAGGACAACCCAAATTAATATCAGCACGTCGGTACCCCGATTCACGAAACAAACCGGCAATCCGGCGGAACTCTTCGGGCGAAGCTGCGATCATCTGGGGAACAAGTGAGGCGGATGCGTTTGCTTCCGGTGCAAGATCCCGCAATTCCTTATTACGAAAGCCATCCTTTTCGAGACGGACGAACGGAGTGTAATAGGTATCGACTCCCCCAAATACTCGTGCATGCGCTTCCCTGTAGACCAAGTCGGTATATCCCTGCAAAGGAGCGAGATGAATAGCATATGGGACCATCATTCCGGAAACATTTCAATGAAAAGTGAATGAAGACATGCTTTGGCCGCTTCGAAATCCTGTTCCGCCCCCAACTCTTTTTCAAGCGAGGTGACTCCCTTATCTTTAAAGCCACAAGGATTGATCAGGGAGAAGTAATCCAAGTTCGTATTTATATTCAAGGCAAAGCCGTGCATGGTGACGAAACGGCTACTTTTCACACCGATCGCACAAATCTTACGGGCTTTACCCGGCACATCAGGATCGATCCACACACCTGTAGCTCCCGCGAGCCGTTCCCCTTTAATGCCATAGATAGCTAAAAAGCGGATAATGGTTTCTTCCAGCCTGTCGATATATTGCTTGAGTCCCAACTTCCAGGTATCGAGATCGAAGACCGGATATCCGGTGATTTGTCCGGGACCGTGATACGTGATATCCCCTCCCCGGTTGATATGGTAGAAAGAGACACCCCGCTGCACAAGCAGTTCTTCTGGGATCAGTAGGTTGGTGTCCTTACCACTTTTTCCAATAGTCAGTACCGGCTGATGTTCGCAGAAGAACAACCGGTTTTCCCCGGTCCTGCCTTGCGCTTTCGCTTCCAACAAGGCGTTGAAAGCAGCCGTCTGGCGTTCCAGTGCCTTCTCATATTCGATACGTCCGAGATCGTGATATATAAAATGACTCATATGATTATCGTTCTTATGTAAATATTCTTTTCGAGCAGATATACCGTCGTATCGGATTCCGCCCGGAGCTTCTTACGTTTACGCACTTTCCTGCTACCGGATTCAGGGTCGGAGTCACCACTGTCATACCCCATTTTGATCTTAAGCAGTTTCCCCATCAGCGACATGATCTTCGTCTGCCGTTTCAGCATATAAGGAGAAGGCTTTGCAGAATTGAACTTGCGGGGATTCGGCAAGGTCGCAGCGATCAAAGCCGCTTCCGCCTTTGTCAGTTTATAGGCCGGCTTTTTGAAATGAGCCTGTGCGACTGCTTCAGCACCATAAATACCGTCTCCCATTTCGATCGAGTTCAGATAAACTTCCATGATACGTTCTTTCCCCCAAATCCATTCGATCAGGACGGTGAAATAAGCCTCGATGCCTTTGCGCAAATAAGTCCTTCCGGGCCAGAGAAACACGTTCTTGGCAGTCTGTTGCGAGATAGTGCTCGCACCTCGTACACGTTTGCCTTTTTCGGCATCGGCACGGGCTTTCTGAATCTGTATCATATCGAAACCGTCATGGTCGAGAAAAAGATTGTCTTCCGAAGCCACGACCGCCTGTGCCAATGGCTGGGCAATTTGCTTCAAAGGCATCCATTTGTGTTCTAGTTTGATGGGCTTGCTATCCCGAACCTGTTCGTAGACGCGGATGAACATCAGCGGAGTGTAATAAACAGGTATGAACTTATATGCCACCACAGCCAACAAACTAAAAACAAACAGGAACAGCAACAGGTTCCGGCTTCCTATCAGTATTTTTTTCAATATGCGCATCGATTCTTGTCTTTTCGGACAGCAAACTTACGGATTTATTTCCAATATTGTTCCATCTGCTCTAGTGTCCTACCCTTTGTTTCGGGAACGAATTTCCAGATAAATAGGGCAGCCAGAACTCCCATGACACCATAAACCCAGTAGGCCATGCCATGATTGAACGTATCGGTCAGATACTGGTTCTTATCGAGCATCGGGAAAGTCCAGGAGACAAGGAAATTGGCAATCCACTGCCCGGCAACGGCAATACTCATAACAGTCGAACGGATCGTATTCGGGAAAATCTCTGCCAGCAATACCCAACAGACCGGCCCCCACGACATCGCGAAACCAGCCGTGTACACCAACATGCAAACCAACGAGCCGATACCGACGGAGTGCGTATAGAAAGTCGTCCCCAAGATCATCATCGAAACGGCCATGACCAATGCCCCGATAATCATAAGCGGACGGCGTCCGAACCGGTCGACCGTAAAGATAGCCAGTACGGTAAAAGAGAGGTTCACAGCTCCTACCACGATCTGCTGCAACAAAGCGGCATCGGTGGCGGCCCCCATTGTCTTAAATATCTCCGGCGCATAATACAACACGACATTGATCCCGACAAACTGCTGGAAACCGGACAGAAGGACACCGACAAATATGATCAGTATACCGAACGAACGCACCGGAAAGATCAAAGACACAAAAAAACTACCGATCAAAGCGATCTCCAAAGCACTCGTATTACCAGCCAATTCCAACGCTCCGTACAAAAGCAGAAACAGCACCAGCCACATCCCCATAAATAAGAAGTAAGGACGCATGGAAGGTTCCTGTTTCCTGAAACTTTCTTTTATTTCAACCAGTTCGGGTGCCGCTTTTTCTTTTCCCATCAAGCGATCCAGTACGGACAGCGCCTTATCTGTTTTACCGCGCATCACCAAATAACGGGGCGTTTCCGGCACAAACATCAGAAGGACCAGGAAAAGTAAAGCCGGGACGATCTCGGACGCGAACATCCAACGCCAGCCAATCGCATGCAACCAGGCGGCATCTCCCTGCAACGCGATACTGTAATTTACAAAATAGACGACAAGCATACCGAAAATAATCGCAAACTGGTTCCACGACACCAGATTTCCCCGTTTTTCCGCCGGTGCCATCTCGGCAATATACATCGGAGAAACCATAGAAGCCAAACCAACTCCTACTCCTCCGACAATCCGGTAAAACACAAAAAGGTACATGAATGTGTGATCTCCGCTACCAGGCATCCCGACAAACAGTTCCGGCCATGCCGAACCGATTGCCGACAGCAAAAACAGGATGGCAGCCAACACAAGCGTAGGTTTCCGTCCATACCGCTGGCTGATCCAACCGGCAAAAGAAGCACCTAATATACAACCGATCAGGGCACTGCTTACAACAAATCCTTCAAGCGCATTCGCCTGATCCAATGGTAGTCCGAAAGGTTCAATAAAGAATTTACGCAGCGATTCAACCGTCCCGGATATCACCGCTGTATCATATCCGAATAATAATCCCCCCAATGTCGCCACGAGGGTAATTCCAAAAATGTAATAGTTGTTGTTTTTCACGATAGAGATTCATATAGGTAAATAATGTTTTATCCGTTACTTTTGGTTTGATTCAAAAGTAACGGATAAAACATTATTTATATGTTATTAAATGTACTGGTTGATAATCATCTCATACAATTCCTGTTTCCCGCTGATCTGCTTCGGTTCGCCAGAGGCAAGAGCGATTGTACGCAGGTCTTCGAGGAGAAGTTTACCTTCTTCGAACTTCCTACCGTCACCCTGGTCGAAACTGGCGTAACGTTCGGCACGCATTTTCTTGTAATCGGAATGTTCCAGGATATCGGCAGCGACCATCAAGGCACGGGCAAAGGAATCCATACCACTGATATGAGCCAGAAAGATATCATCCAGATCGGTCGAGTTACGACGTGTCTTGGCATCAAAGTTCGTACCTCCGGTAGTCAAACCGCCTGCTTCGAGGATAACCAGCCAAGCCTGTGTCAGTTCGTAGATGTCAACCGGGAACTGATCCGTATCCCAACCATTCTGATAATCACCACGGTTGGCATCGATACTGCACAACATACCGGCATCGGCGGCAGCCTGAAGTTCATGCTCAAATGTATGCCCGGCCAATGTGGCATGGTTCACTTCGATATTAATGGCAAAATCCTTGTCGAGACCATAATGGCGCAGGAAGCCGATAACCGTTTCCGTATCCACGTCATACTGATGTTTAGTCGGTTCCATCGGTTTAGGCTCAACCAGAAAAGTACCTTTGAACCCGTTCTTGCGGGCATAGTCGCGTGCCATCGTCAACATCATGGCAAGATGTTCCTTTTCGCGTTTCATATTGGTGTTCAGCAAGCTCATATACCCTTCACGTCCCCCCCAGAACACATAGTTTTCGCCACCTAAAGCGATACAAGCATCGATCGCGTTCTTGATCTGCGTGCCGGCACAAGCCACAGCAGGGAAATAAGGATTTGTAGCCGCCCCGTTCATATAACGTTTATGCCCGAACACATTGGCGGTAGACCACAACAGCTTCTTCCCTGTCGCTTCCTGATGCTGTTTGGCATATTCAACCATCGTATGCAGGTCTTTTTCAAATTCGGCCAACGTCGGTGCTTCATCTACGACATCCACATCGTGGAAACAATAGTAAGGTATGTTACATTTCGTCATAAATTCGAAAGCGGCATCCATCTTATACTTGGCACGGGAAATACGGTCTGCGCCCGCATTCCAAGGAAATGTCTTCGTTCCGCCACCGAACTGGTCGGCTCCCTCCGCACATAATGTATGCCAATAGGCCATAGCGAAACGCAGGTGGTCTTTCAGAGTTTTACCCATTACGACCTTGTTTTCATCATAATAATGAAAAGCCATCGGATTTTTTGACTCGCGTCCTTCAAATTCTATTTTTCCAATTCCCGGAAAAAATTCTTTTTCACCTTTAAAGTAATTCATGATAATAAGTATTTTATTGATTATACAATGCTTTCGTTTATTACGCCAATGCTTTCTCCAACCGTTCTTTCCAGACCTCGAAAGCCCCGCAGTATTTATCCGCTTTCAGTCCGTCCGGCTCTATCACATTGATCTTTTTCAGGGAAGCAAACGCCTCTTCCGCCGACGCATAGATGCCGGCCCCGATACCGGCGCCTTTGGCAGCCCCGACAGCCCCGTTCGTATCGTAAAGTTCGATCACCGTTCCTGTCACACCAGCCAACGCATCCCGGAAAATAGGGCTTAGGAACAGGTTGGCATTACCGGCACGGATCACCCCGATATCGATCCCCATCTCATTCATGATATCCATGCCATATTTGAAAGAGAAGACGATCCCTTCCTGTGCGGCACGAGCGATATGAGCTTTATTATGAATGTTGAAATTCAGCCCGTGAATGGAGCAATCCACCTGCTTGTTCTGTAACATACGCTCCGCACCATTCCCGAAAGGCAGAATCGAGAGGCCCTCCGAACCGATCGGAACAGTCGCCGCCAGCTCGTTCAAAGCAGGATAGCTTATACCTTCCGGAGCTACATTCCGCTTCACCCACGAATTGAGGATTCCGACCCCGTTGATACACAGAAGGACCCCTAAACGCGTCTGGTCTGCCGAATGATTCACATGCGCAAACGTGTTCACCCGGGACAGCGTGTCGTAGTTCACCTTGCCGTTCACACCATACACGACCCCCGACGTACCGCCCGTAGCGGCTATCTCGCCCGGATTCAGGACATTTAGCGACAACGCATTGTTCGGCTGGTCACCGGCCCGATAGGTAACCGGCGTCCCCTTCTTCAAACCCAACTCCGAAGCGACCGATCCGAGCAATTCCCCCTGCACACCGAAAGTCGGACGGATATCCGGAACCAGTTCCTTGCTGAACCCGAAATAGTTCATCAGATCTTCAGAAACACTATTATTCCGGAAATCCCAGAAAATTCCTTCCGAAAGGCCTGAAACAGTCGTGACAATATCGCCCGTCATGCGCATGGCAATAAAGTCGCCAGGCAACATGAATTTATGCACCTGTCCGAATATCTGCGGTTCATACTCTTTTACCCATGCCAATTTGGAAACCGTAAAGTTTCCGGGAGAATTCAAAAGATGTGCCAGGCATTGCTTTTCGCCGATCGACTTGAAAGCGCGATCCCCATAAGGCACCGCACGACTGTCGCACCAGATCACCGACGGACGCAGCACCTGCATCTTCCTGTCCACCAATACGAGCCCATGCATCTGGTACGAGATGCCGATCGCATCTATCTCCGTTCCCTTGATGCCCGCCTTCGCGATCGCACCCTTTATCGCTTCTTTCAGATACATCCACCAGTCATCCGGATTCTGCTCCGCCCATCCGGGACGCACGGCTTTGATCGCCGCCTCTTCTTTCGGATAAAAATCAGAGGCAAGCGTCAACCCCGTATCTTTATCGACAATAGAAGCCTTCACCGAAGAACTTCCGATATCACAACCTAATAAACACATACTATATCATATCTTATTAAACTTCGAATGCAACTTGTTATATTTCACCTTATCGAACCGGTAATAGCGGGCTGCCCGATGATTCACTCCCGTTTCCACTTCATCCGTCTGCACGACATATTCCATCGCCGTCATCTTTTTATGGAAATTGCGTACATCTATCGTCTTATTATAAATGATCTCAAAAATGCGCCGCAACTGATAGGCCGTAAACTTTGACGGAAGATAATCGAAAACGATACCCGGTTCGACATCCACCCACCGCCGTATCTCTTCGCCGGCAGCTTCAACAATTTCCTTATGGTCGAATGGCAGATGTGGCAATTCATTTATAGGTGCCCAGATAAGGGTATCGGACATCTCCCCCATCGTCATTTTCTTCCCGAACTTACACAACGCCAGATAAGCGACCGTCACGATTCGTGTGATTTTCATTTTGGAAGCATTTTCCAGCCATTGCACATCCTCTTTATTCTTGGTACGGGCAGGAGAGCCGAAACTGCGGAACTGTTTCAAGGCTACACGTTTCAGACCTGTCGCTTCGTTCAAGACACGATAAGCGGCCGTATCCAGATCTTCACTCTCATAAATCAGGCTTCCCGGCAATTTGTAGTGTTTCTCGTTACTACCGGCAACTTGTCTTTCGACGAGCAACACGCACAGTTTATCTTCGTTTGTCCCAAGCAATACGCAATCGACCGAAACGTGCGGATAAAACATTTCATGCTTATTTTCCTGTGTTTCCATAATATCCCAATAAAGATTCTCCGCAAATATAAGGTTAAAACGACATACGACATAATGTAATTCGAACAATATCTACTCAAAAGGCTAAAAAGCCCGTTATTTAACATACATTATCACTCACAGAAAAAGGAACTGTATCAAACCTGAATTTTAATGCGATTATCCGGAAAGGGAAGAAACTTCTAACATTTATTTAATACAT
>ENA-UESD01003116-UESD01003116.1-human-gut-metagenome-genome-assembly--contig:-NODE-3116-length-10929-cov-39.793863_pt1 | contig 10929 bp, 7 predicted proteins | sample MGYA00242985_ERZ507986 | MGnify/ENA primary metagenome ERZ507986 (study PRJEB26167, sample SAMN06115408) | human gut metagenome | host: Homo sapiens | place: China:Guangxi | collected 2016-04-06...
TGCTGCCCTTACCGATATAAAGTTGGGTACCGCTCAGTGCACCGCTCTTTACCCGGGCTGCCCACTTCGCCTTGTCCTGATCGATAGAAAGACCTACGAAAACGATGTTTCTGCCCTTGAACTTCTCTTCCAGTTTCTTGAGGAATGGCAACTCTTTCTGGCATGGTCCGCACCAGGTAGCCCACATATCTATATATATGTACTTGCCACGGAAATCACGGAGCGTCATCTCCTTGCCGTTTACATCCACACCCTTGAACACAGGAGATGGACGGCCCACAGCCGCTTTGTCCCATTTGGCACATGCCTTCTTGAAGATTTCATTCAGGCGAGGCGATGTAACATAGGTATAGTACAGATTCTGCAGATCGGTGATGTTCTCCACGCCATTACCTTCAACATAGGTGAAAGCCAGGAAATGAATCAGCGATTCGCGCACCTTGTCGCTCTTCGTATTCTCGCCGATATAGCTCATCTCTGCAAGCACCTTAGGATAGAGTTGGCGGATGTTCTTTCCCGCTTCATCAAATACGTGGGCTGTCTCAATCATATAGTTGCGATACTCATCGTTGTCGGCGAGATCATCATCCTCCTTCACATACTGGCGCAGGGTATCGTAATAGTCCTTACCCAATACCAGAGTGGTATCCTGAGTGAGATAAGTATGACTTACCGGATACATCAGGAAGGCATTGGCATAGAAGTAGGTGATTCTGCCTTCTTCCATCTTCAGGAATTTGTCGTCGGCAGCAAACTTGCGTGCCTTCAGCAGGCGTTTCATCGAAGCTATCTTCTTGTCAACGGTAGCCTTAAACTCGCTCCAAGGCTGGATGTAAGCCTCATTAGGCAAGCCGGTTAACTGAATTTTGTTCAAGTAATCGATAGCCTTCTCGTTGCCGCCCTTCACGGCGAAGGTGTTGTCGAAATCGTTGGCATCGAACGAGATGGTTACATCGTCGCCCTTCTGCAGATATACGTTCTTGGTCTTCTCGCCATAATAAACATTGGCATAGAGAGCATCCATGCCGTCGAGCTGCACGGTAGCCTTTCCGTCGGTCAGTGGAAATTCGTTGACGCTCATGTGGTAAACGAGTACCACATTGGAGAGCACCGGATTCTTGACGTCAAATCTAACGGTGATGCCCTCAGCTGCGTGCATGTTCACTGCAGCAAGCAGGAACAGAAGCAATGATAATATTCTATTCTTCATTTTTACTTTCTTTTTTTTAGTTTGATGATTAGTTGGTACGCTCACGGTAAGTAGCATCTACAATCTTGCCGAAGCCTGAATAGCTGGTAGGTGTAACCTTAGAGAAATCGCCCTCTGCGCTCATGCCGTCGTAGATGCGGAGTGTACCCGAACCATTGCTGTTCTCTGAACCTACGATGAGATCGTAATCATGGGCTGAAGCTGAATTCTGATAGAAATTAAACTTCATCATCGTGATGGTTTCGCCGTTGAAACTGAACTGGCGCTCTGCCTTCAATGGTTTCTCCGAGAGGTTCACGCGATAAACGGTACCGCCTACAGCATAATACATGTAGTTCTTCTGCGAACTGAAGGCGAAGCAAGAGGCATAGGCGATGTCTTTGCAGTCGCTCAAGTCGCCGTAGTAAGCCTTACCCAGTGCAAAGGTGCAGTCGGCATAGCAGAGCATATCACCCAGCTGGATGCCATACAGTTCATATTTCTTTCCGCTGCGCAGGATGGTATAGGTGATGCCCATCTTGGCATTTCCCGGATCGTACTTGGTATTCTCCATATATACAAAGTCCATGCCTATAGGGTATTCGCTGAAGGCTTTTCCTGTTACCATATCCGATCCCTTGTATCCGGTAGCAATCTCTTCCATATCCTTCATGCTGTGATAGGAAACATCAGAGAGCGAAAGGCCCGGCAGGAATGGACAGCAGGACATGAAGCACTTGTTCACATTATCATAAAGCAGATAGATAGATGCGTAAGAGGATGCTCCGGTGTTGGCTCCTACAGCTGGTGCAAGAACAGGCTGCTTGTTGACGGCAGCGAAGAGTCCCTGGATACCCATGTTGGATGCCGAATATGCATAGCCGTTGCTCACAATCATTCTCATCATGCCGCTCTGGTCGCATACCATGCTCTGTGGCTTCAGATTGGTCTGCTTGGCTACCTCGTACTTGAAGTCGTAATCCTTCTGCCATACAAAACTGTTCTTTGACAGACGGGTGGCTCCGTCGGCTGTAAAGAGATAGAAAGGAGAGTCGGAATGTCCGCTGTTTGGCGCATACTGGATGCTGTATGGATGATTCAACTCAGGCATTCCGCTGGTCTTGAGGATGTCGAGATAGGTTTTACCTGTAACCTTCGATATCATGTCGAGACGGGTCTTGCCGTTCACATCACAGAGCACCATCCAGCCTTCTGAAGAGGTATCGCTCACGGTGAGTGTATAGCTCTGCTGCCAGAAGAGTCCGGTCTTCTTCTCTGTTGCGGTGAAGTAGAGGGTATATTCTCCTGCAGGAAGCGTCATTTCCTGCACGAGATGTTTTTCGTTGCCAAGCACAGTCACCTCGTTCTCGCCCGACTTATTGATGACCTTCCACTCGTAGTTGTAGGCATCGAGGTCGGTGATGTTATCGCCCAGATTCGGGTCGAGGTCGATGTTGGCATGGGTGAGTACCGAGATGGTCTCAGGTACGCCGGTGATAGTAGGCTCGTTCAGACTGTGATAATCGTAGTTGCCCTCATCTTGCGAGCATCCTGCCATCATTGTAGCCATCATCAGAGCCGCTGCCATTATTTTATAATTTCTCATAATCTTCCAGTTTTTTTTTATTCTCCATAGAAAGCCAGCGCATTGCCCTTTGCATCGAATGCATCGGCATCGTATGCCTCGCCGTTGTTGCGAAGTTTCTGCTGCTCTCTCACATAGCTCTGCATCTCAGAACTTACATAGCTCTGCATGGCAAGCGTCATCTTAGAATCGTCGTTGAAATCGGCTGGGTCCAGGTCGAGTACCTTGCAAGCCAGTTCGAACTTCTGTTGGGTGAAATCGCCGAGCAGATCGGTCTTCCATGCCTTTGGGGCCGTGGTAAACTTGTCAGAGAAGATAATCTGATAAGAAAGGGTAGAAACCACATCGCCGTTGGCTGTCGTCTCTTCGGTAACAGGAAGAGTGAAGTTCTCGTTAGGCTGCAGGCTTAACTGTATATGCTTCTCCTGAGTTTTCAGGATGGCAGTACGTTTCAGCGTAATCATATATTCCAGTACGGTTTCGCCCGCTGGCATCTCAGCTTTTTCCGGCAGGATGTAGTCTGTGCCTTCCTGTGCATCCTCCGAGCTAACCGTGAGGGCTATCTCGCGAGGGTGGTCTGTAGGACGGCCTACCAGCTGTATCTTGACAGGCACCTGCATCTCATCGCCTTTCTGATAGACAAAGGTCACATTGGTGTTTGCCTGCAGGATATTGGTGTTGGAGCGATTGTTCAGGTAAACGCCGTTAATGTTCTGAAAAACATCCGGTTCCTGTTCGCTACATGAGCCTAGAGATAGGGCTGCCATCGCTCCAATCAATAGAGTCTTTATCTGATATTTCATAAAAAATCGTATATAATTAGTCTTAACTATAAACTCTTAACTAGTTCTCTGTCTCAGAGTCAGGCAGTGGAACCACGAAGATGAGGTCGCTTGCCTTTGGATTCTTGTTCGCGTTAGAAGAGGTGATGATGTCGCTGTTCAATCGCTTGTAGAGATAGAACAGCTGGCCTTCGCCATACAACTCGCGGATGTACTCATACTTCAGCAAATCAGGAGTCAGGGTCTGAAGGTTCGCCACACCACGGTTTCTGCGCAGGGCGTTGACATACTGTACTCCCTTTGCCAGATCGTCGCTCTGGCTCTCGGCTGCTATGAGGAACATCTCACCCAGACGTATCATCGGAATCATCGTGTTCTGGATGCTTCCGTTAGCCACCATATCGCTATACTTGTAGAAATAACGGTTGCTGCCTGTTGCTATCCAGTTGGCACGGTAACGGTAGTCGTCCTGATAGCCGCCGGTTGTTGCTGCACCTCCATACACGATGTTGCTCATCAGGTTATCGTCCATGCGGAACACATAGTTTGGCAATCGTGACGGATCGTAGAAATTCTTGTGAATCTTGCTGCGGCTGGTGTTGGTCAGTGCAAACAGAACCTCTGAAGAGAAGATGCGGTCAGGGTCGGCTGGCGAACCTATAACCAGACTCTTGTCTACGAATGGGAAGATGCCCTGGTCGGCAGTCTTGATGACATCGGTGGCATACTTGAACGCCTCGGTCTTATTGCCCATATAGAGATTCACACGAGCCAGAAGGGCCTCTACGGCATAGTAGTTGAGTCGGAGAGCACGGTAGCGCATGAAGTTGCTGGTACCGTCCTGCGAACCGCTCATCAGGGTTCCTTCTGTCTTCACTGGGTCGTTGGCAAGCAGGATGCGGGCTTCCTCCAGGTCGGCAACCACCTTCTCTGCCACCTCCTTGGCTGTGAGGATAGGCTCCGGACTGTTGGTCTGCTTATTATAATAAGGTATCGCCTTCTTCTCGCTGTCCTTGGCATAAACCGGACCGAAGAGGCGCAGCATGTCGAAGTGCAGCATCGCTCTCAGCGCCAGTGCTTCTCCCTTTACGGCATAATAGTTGCCGCCTGTAAAGAGACCTTGGTTCTGGTCGATACTCTCCAGAATCTTGTTGCAGTTCAGAATCAGCGCATAAGCCTTGTTCCAGGTCTGGTCCAGGCGGTTGCGCCAGTATTCTGTGCCATACTGGTAGTTGGAGAGGTCTTTGTAGTTGCCCCATACGCTGTTGTCGGTACCGATGGCGTATGCACCACCCATCACCTCAATCATCTCTACCGACAGCGACTGGCCGTAGAGTGCATCGCTGTTGAGGTCGATGTAGATACCGTTGAGCATTTTCTGGTAGCCTTCTTCTGATTTCTGAAGTTCACCCTCCGATATCTTGTCGTATGGTTTCACTTCCAACCAGCTGTCGCACGATACCATCATCGTGCTGCAGGCTAAAATCATTGTATATAATATCTTTTTCATTGTGTTCTGTTTAGAATGTTGCACCTATTGAGAATGACACGGTACGGGCAAAAGGATAGTCGATGCCTCGCTCTGCCTTCACGGTAGACCAGCGGAAGATGTCGTTCATGTTGGCCTGAACGGAAAGTGCCTGCATGCCAAACTTCTTGGCGATGTTGAGCGGGAATTCGTAACCCAGATTGATTGACTCGCACGTAAGTGTATTCTCATCCATTACGAAGCGGGATGACTTGTCGGTCTTCTGTACCATCGAGATGCCCTTGAACTGGGCATTGCGGTTGTTGATGCTCCAGCGGTCGTAGAGGGCACGGCGGTCCTGGTTGTTGTAGATGTCGGCTGTTCCGATGTTCTCTACCTTGTCGAAGAGCGAACTGTTGAAGAGCTGGCCGCCATACTGGTAGCGGAAGAAACAGCTGAATGAGAATCCCTTGTAATAGAAGGTGGTTCCCAGCAAGCCTTCTACATCCGGCTCGGTATCGCCGCATACTACCTCGTCGCTGGCATCATAGGTAAACGAATAGGTGCCGTCGCGCTTGATGAACAGCTCCTTACCTGTGGCAGGATCGATGCCCGCAGAGCGTACTGCCCAGATGGCGGTAGGACTACCGCCGTCGTAATAGCGGGTGGTGTTGTGAAGTCCAGTCTTTCCGCTCTCGTTCAGTGCGCTGAAGGCATTGCCTATGTTGGCATATTTCGACTTGGAGTGGGTGGCACTCAGCGAGATATTCCAGTTGATGCGCTCATGAGGCATATAAATAGGAGAGAACTTGATGGTGGCTTCCCATCCGTTGGTCTTCTGCTTACCGGCATTCAGAGCCTCGCTCGTTACACCCATAGAACCTGGGGTGGTGATGATGGCGAGCAATGGGTCGGTGTTCTTGATGTAGTAATCAAGCGTCAGATTCAGTCGGTTGCCCAGCGTGGTGATATCGGCTCCCACGTTGTAGTTGATGGTCTCCTGCCATGCCAGATCGTTGTTGCCCAAGCTGTTGATGATGACACCGGTACCGAATACGTTGGTCATCAGACTGTTGAACATATAGGTGGTATAAGCCTGATAGGCAGAGAAGTTCTGGTTGCCCGGATTACCCACAGAGGCACGCAGCTTGAGCATCTGGAAGATGCCGTTCTCCTGCATCCATTCTTCGTTGTGGATATTCCAACCCAGACCTACTGACCAGGTGGTACGGAACCGGTTGTCGGTGCCAAACATTGAGGCACCATCGTTGCGCAGGTTGAAGTCCAGCAGATAGCGGTTGTCGTAGGCATAGCCACCGTTCAGATAGAAACTGGAGGCATGCTTGATGTTTTCGCTGTAGCTTGGTTTGCCGCCTGTAGGGTAGTTGTTGGCAAAGGATGGGGCATCAAACTGGTCGTCGGTAAAACCGGTGGCTGAGTAGCCATTGGTCTTGCTGGTGGTATTGCTGAAGTTGAAACCCAATACGGCGTTTATCTGATGCTTCTCTGCTATCAGCTTGCCGTAGGTGGCAGAAAGGTCGCCTTCGTAGTAGAGATATTTCTGCAGGCTGTGCTTGAACAGTCCCTTCTGGGTTGCTTCCTGGTCATCGAAATCGGTATGCTCTGGCGAGAGGCGCTGATCCTGGGTATCATCATACTTGGTGATACCGAACTTGCCACGCACACGGAGATCATCTGTAGCAAACCATTCGGCGATGAAGTTGTTGGTAAAGCCGAAACGCTGTCCCTTGTCGTAGTTGTTGAGATGCGCATTCCAGAGTGGGTTTGATACAGGGTTGTCATTCAGCCCCTCTTCCGGATAGTAAAGATACTTGTTGATCTTGCCGTCGGCACCATACTTTCTGTAATATGGGTTGGCATAGGCATATTCCGAGAAACTAACGGTCGGGTTGTTGGTCTCCAGATAGTCGATGGAGAGTTTGTTGCTGAACTGGAATTTGCCGGTGCGGTAAATCAGGTCGAGGTTTCCGCCCAGAGTCTGGCGGTCTGAGCCCTTCATCACGCCGTTCACCTGTCCGAAGTTCAGTCCCAGTCCGTATCTCACGTTGCCTTCTCCACCTTCGGCATATACGTTGTGCTTATGGGTGAATCCGGTGCGCAGAGGCACACTGAGCCAGTAGGTATCTACGCCCTGCTCGATATCGCGCAGACGGGAATTGTAGAGATTATCCAACTTGATCTGGTTGAACGGATCATTGGTATTGTCCTTGTATACGCCTGCCAGTTTTTCGAACTCCAACTTTTCGCGGGAGTTCATCAGATTGTAGTCTGAAAGGTCAGCGAAATCCAGACTGTAGTCGCCCTTATATGAAATCTGCAGCTTACCCTTTACCGGTGCTTTGGTCTCGATAACAACCACACCGTTGGCAGCTTTTGAACCATAGATGGCTGTAGATGCGGCATCCTTGAGCAGCGTAACCGATGCTACGCGGTTCATGTTGAGGTTCATCACGGTTTCCAGGGTTGTTTCGAAGCCATCCAGAATAAAGAGCGGCTGGTTAGGGTCGGAACCGTATTCCTCCTTCAGTCCCGCCACGCTCGACTTGCCACGGATTTCCACGTCAGGCATCTTGTTAGGGTTAGATCCTGAGAGTGCGTTGTCCATAATCTTGAAAGATGGGTCCAGGGTTTTCAGACTCTGGAGCACGTTCTGTGCACCCACGCTCTTGAGTTCATCGCCCTTGAAGGTAGCCGAAGAACCGGTAAAGCTTTCCTTCTTGCGTCGGTATACACCTGTAACCACCACATCCTTGATACTCTGGGCTTCAGATTTCATCATGATGCGGGCAAAGTCGGCATGGTTACTGCCTGTAAATCGGATTATTGTCTTTTTATAGCCGATGAAGGAGAGTACGATGTTGCACTCTTTCCTGACAGGCAGTTCGAAGTGTCCGTCGATGTCTGTAGTTACGGCGTTGGTTGTACCTTCGATAGCTACGGTTACACCAATCATGGGTTCATGGTCACCGCTATCGAAAACTTTTCCCTCTATCACTCCTTGCTTAACAGCAATTTCTGTTTGGGCTGCTGCGTTCCCATTCACATTCTGTGCCTGTATCGAGGCAAGGGATGGAGGGGTGAGGCAACAACCTAGCAAAATCCAGCGGCAAGCGCTAGGGGTAAACTGATTCTTTTGCATAAAGTTTATTTTTTGTTTCTCGTATTCTATTTCTAGTTTTTCTGCAAACTCTTGCTTTTTATTGTGCATGTTTCTGCAAGTTCTTGCTATATATAGTTTGCAAAGATAATGCAAATGAGCGCAATGAAAGCTTGCTTTTAAATTGCCGAGTGCAGCTTTTCTTCTGCAAAGATAATGCAAATGAGCGCAATGAAAGCTTGCTTTCAAATTGCCGAGTGCAGCTTATCTTCTGCAAAGATAACATATTTTTCGAAAAATAACCTCTTTTAAATGTTAATTCTGCACTTTTTTTTTCACATTCTTACAAATTGATGCTATTTTTTCCATTTTCGTATATGATTTTTCTGATAAATAGTTCATATAACGCCGATGAAAAAGAAAAAGCCCCGCAGGAATACTACCTGTGGGGCTTGAATCAACTTAAAAAATAAATACAATGCAATCCAATTTTCTTCTGTCGTTGCGTATATTTGAGAGATTTGTACGATAAGCAGGGATTCGGGAAAAATTCCGTTATATGAGGAAAAAGAGTAAAATAATGCATTTTTTTTCAAATTCATTTGGCACTTTCAATAAAAAAATGTAGTTTTGCAATTGCTAAATAGAAAAAGATTATTATGGCAACAATTACATTAAGACCAGATGTATATGACAAAGCGGCAATCTTTGCAAGAAAAGATAAACTTAATATTGAGGATTGGGTAAATAAAATCCTGCAAAAAATTGTTGTTGATATATCTGAAAAGGAAGATATGAAAGCTCCTGCTGAGTCAAAAATGTTCAGTTGGGAAGAAATGGGCGGCATGTTCGCTTCAGATAAAAGTGATAAAGAACTGCGTGATGAGTATCTGGAAGAAAAATATGGGATATGAAAATCTTTTGTTGATGAGTTTCTTTCTAATACGCCTAGCTGACTTACGAGCCTGCGTTTATGTTCTTAAAACAGAAAAAGGGTGTGTCATAACTGCATGACACACCCTTTTTTAGTAATTTTCTTAGTTTAGACATCCATATCCTCTGGCTTCGGCTAGATGTGGAAATCTACCAACTTCAGCCATCGCTTGACATCAAACGACGGACAGTCTTTGTGAACGTTCGGCAAATCGCGGTGGCCCAGTATCTCTGCATCTGGATAGGAGAGGCAGAGGCTCTCCAGAAGCGAATACAGAGCCTGATTCTGGGCTGGAGTGCGCGTATCGGCAGGCTTGCCGTTCTTGTCGAGACCTCCCTCATAACAGATGCCGATGCTGTGCGCATTGTAATGACGGGCATGGGCTCCGACTTCCGATTCCGGACGACCCGGATATACCACACCATCCTTCGTGATGTAATAATGATAGCCGATACTCCGGAAACCGCGGGCAAGATGGCAGGCCTCCAACTGCTCGAATGTGAAATCCTGAGTCACTCTCGTGGCTGAACAGTGGATCACGATGAGTGAAATGCTACGATGTTTCTGTGTCATGGCAACCTCCCTTCTTTTAGCAGTTCTGTACACAGAATGAGCTGGCTACAGCTGTTAATACCGTGATGAGGAAGTTGATGATGGTTTTCCAATTTACTTTTTTCATTTTGTTTTGTTTTTTAATGATTAATACTAAGTGGATAATGATAGTCACATGCTTGTTTTAGTGGTTGAAATTTAGTTTCAGTAAGCGTTTCTGGAAGAAGAAGGGCGGGGGAGTAACTGCCAGCCCAGACACCCGTAAAAGGCAGGTTCTTGGGTCATTATGATTTGCTGTTTATCCGTAATCGTCAGGATGAAAACCAGCCGCTTTGTGCCTTCGGAATATCCCTGTCGCCGGTCAGTTCACTCCTTCCTTCTTCTGTCGTTTCGCATATTTGAGAGACGGATCACTACTCCAGACCGTCTCCGTTGTCGCCTGTTCCGTCGGTGCTGCCGCCTTGTGATGTACCGCCGCCTTGTGATGTACCGCCGCCCGCAGTGGTTCCGCCGCCCTGTGTGGTATCGCCAGTGGTGGTATCGCCTGCAGCGCTCTCGCTAGAGTTGAGGAGATCCATGGCGTTCTTGGCGTTGGCATCGAGAGAGAGCTGTGTGTTGCTGAGCTTGCCTGTAGCACGTGCTCTGAGGCGGTAGCCTTCTACAAACTTGGCGAGGCTCCACTCCTTGATGCTGGCGGCTCCCATCTTGTTGATGATGCCGATGGAGAAGATGGCGAGGTTGTCTATCTTCACTGCTTTGTTCTGGAGCACGAGCTCCTTCACACAGCTCACCATATCGGTGAGAAGGCCCTTGATGGCACCCTTCGAGAACGGGGTGTTGTGGCTCGCCATGTGTTCGGCGAGTTCATCGATACCGATGGTTTCTGTTACTACTGGTCGCGCATAATATTTGCCATACGCTTCCTTGATTGTCTTGTTCTTGTTCTTCGCTAACTTGATGAGAATCATACTTTTAAAAATTTAGTTTTAGTAAAAAGCAGTCTGTGTCTCCGCCGAGACCGTTGCTGCATCAACCTCTCTGATTGACGATACAAAGATACAACATTCCCGAACCCCCAACTATGCGATTTGTGCGATTTGCAGGGATTCGGGAAAAAAAGGTTGAAAAAAGTGGTATTTTTTATGTTACTGAACTTTCAACGATGTAGAGCGGAGCGCAGGGATATTAAGAATTGCTTTTATCTGAAAATAAAGACATTTTATTCCGCATTATTTTGCAGATACCATTTTTTTTCGTAACTTTGCCAAAAATTCAATAAAAAGCAACAATATGAAATATCC
>ENA-UESD01003120-UESD01003120.1-human-gut-metagenome-genome-assembly--contig:-NODE-3120-length-10921-cov-4.404279_pt1 | contig 10921 bp, 6 predicted proteins | sample MGYA00242985_ERZ507986 | MGnify/ENA primary metagenome ERZ507986 (study PRJEB26167, sample SAMN06115408) | human gut metagenome | host: Homo sapiens | place: China:Guangxi | collected 2016-04-06...
GTTGATAAGCACTTGCTCTATCTGTGCCCGGTCTGCATATAAAAATAAATCAGATGCAGGCATTTCGAAATGAATATACTCTTCCGGGAATAATTTCTTTAAGTCCATAAACAATTCTGCAACAGATACTTTAGTACGGACAGGTATCGGAATTCGTGTCAGTCGCCGGTAATTCTCCACAAATCCTAGTAATCCCTTACTTCTTCTGTGAATAGTCTGCATAGCTTGCAACATAGCAGAATACTCCTTTTCTCCGAGTGATTCGGGGATTCCCCTTTCACTTAACGTTTCCGAAAGAGAAATAATAGGAGTGATGGAGTTCATGATTTCGTGTGTTAATACACGAATCAGCTTTTGCCAGGCCTCCATTTCATTACGTTCCAGTACAGAATGAATATTCTTCAGACTGATTAACCGCTGTTTCTTCCCCTGTGTAGCAAATGTGGTGCAGGAAATAGCCATTTCCAGAACGATACCATTCTGCTCGATGCGGATCATGGACATATCATTGCTGATAGAAGCCTCCTGAAGTACGTCCGGTAGTTGTGATATTTGCCCCAGATGGGCCACTGCAGCCTGATTCATCCATTCAATGTGCCCGGAAGCATCGGTTACGAGTACGACAGTATCTACTTTATTTAATAAACTCTCGTAATACTGATGCTTGACTTCCTCTGCCAATAACTTTCCCCGAAAGTCCTTCAATGCATTAGAAAGCTCCTGTGCCCACTCATCCATCATCTTATTTTTGAAAGGCGGATGAAGATTCTGCGTCATATCGTTGTAGCGAAGTCCATCCGTCAATCGTCGTAACAAGGTGATTTGCTTGAACTGTATTCGGTAGAGATGCATACCGGCACCTATCAAAAAGAGAATACAGACGGTAGTGCTGAACCATAACTGTCTTTGATACAGCAGACAACTGCCGATAGAAAGCAGAAAAATAATTAAGATGTGCAATGCTACTTTGAACTCAAATCGTTTCATAAGCCTAATTTTTCAAGTTTGCGATACAATGCAAAACGGGTAATCCCTAAATATTCGGCAGCACGGGAGATGTTTCCGTCGCTGATCCGGAGCGCTTTCTCAATGGCCTGCCGTTCCAGTTGTTCGAGATTCAGTACCATTTCTTCGTCCTTTTTCTGTTTAGGTGTCGCATGAAAAAGGAAGTTTTCAGGTTTTAGCATGGAGCCGTCTCCCAAGATTACAGCACGTTCTATCGTATGTTGAAGTTCTCTCACATTTCCAGGCCATGCATATTTCAGCAGTTTGTTTTTGGCTTCCCGTGTCAGTCCGTGCATTTCTTTTTTATATTTGCGGGCATAATGGTTCAGAAAGTGTTCGGCAAGCAGGATGATGTCATTGCCGCGTTCACGGAGTGGAGGTATATGTATTTCAATCGTGTTGATACGATATAATAAGTCCTGACGGAAATTCCCGTCTTCCACCATCTGACGGATATCAGCATTAGTGGCGCAGATTAAACGGACGTCAATGGGAACGGTTTGCGTACTTCCCAAACGACTGATTTGCCTTTTTTCGATGGCAGTCAGTAATTTGGATTGCATAGGAAGTGATAGATTGCCAATTTCATCCAGAAATAAAGTCCCGCTGGTTGCTACTTCCATTCGTCCCGCTTTCGATTTCTTGGCATCGGTGAAAGCGCCTTTTTCGAAGCCGAACAGCTCACTTTCAAACAATTGTTCGGGGATACTTCCCAGGTCGATCGTGACAAAAGGTTTGCCGTATCGTGGAGAACAACGATATATTAGTCGGGCAATCACGTCCTTGCCTGTACCGTTTTCTCCGAGAATTAGTATATTGGCATCTGTATTACTTAGTTTATTTATCGTGGTAAACACTTCCTGCATAACAGATGATTCTCCAATAATATCATTTTCCGAAGTATTCTGACCGCTAAGAACTTCCACTTGTTCTTTCAAAATGCTGACTTCCTGTTGTGACTGACGCAATCGCATTCCTGAAGTAAGCGTAGCCAGCAATTTATCCTTTTCCCAAGGCTTGGGAATAAAATCAGTAGCACCAGCTTTGATGGCCCGAACAGCTTTGTCTGTATCTGCATAGGCAGTCATGAAAATAACAATAGCCTGTGGGTCAATCTGCAATATCTGCTTTAGACTTTCAAATCCCTCTTGTCCGCTGATGGCATCCCGGCTGAAATTCATGTCTAATAAGATAAGATCGGGATGAAAGGTGGTCATGAAATACTCGATACGGTCGGGGGTAGTGGCTACTTTTATTTTTTCCGTATAAGGTTCCAGTAACAGGTTGAGAGCAAAGAGCACGTCCTCGTTATCATCTACTATAAGTATCTTTCCTAATTTGTTCACTTCTTCCATATCTTATATCTATTAGATTCCGGGAGCAAAGATATGGATAAATCTCATGTGTTGTGTGTGCGATTGCGCACTAATTTTGTGCGTATATGCACACACAATCAACTGAATGGATATTGATAAATTGTTGAATGATAGTGATTTATGCAAATGGCACATCTTTTGAATGATGAATAACAAATAAAGCCAACGAATGAATCTGAAATTAATCTTCATATATCTCGGACTATTGTCGACAGAATTATTGATTGCTCAAAATCAAATTACAGAGTTATCATTGAAGCAAGTCATAGAAATGGCCCGTATGGAATCCCCCGATGCACAAACGGCACGTCACAGTTTCCGTTCTGCATATTGGAACTATAAATATTATCGTGCTAATTATCTACCGTCTTTAAGTTTGACATCCGATCCGAATCTGAACCGTGCCATTAATAAGATAACGATGGGGGACGGTTCGGTAAAGTTTGTCGAACAAAATTTATTGAATACGGATTTAACCTTGAATCTTTCACAGAATTTATTCTGGACTGGTGGTTCTTTCTTTCTTGAAACCTCTGCTCAACGTATGGATTTATTCAGCGAACATAAATACTCATGGCAGACTTCCCCTATTATGATAGGTTATCGCCAGTCTCTTTTTGGCTACAATAGCCTGAAATGGGATAGACGGATAGAACCTGTACGCTATCAGGAGGCAAAGAAAAGCTACGTAGAGACACTCGAACTCGTATCAGCCAATGCGATTCATAAATTTTTTGCCTTGGCCACTGCCCAAAGCGATTACGATATTGCTTCCTTTAATTATGCCAATGCCGATACACTTTACCGTTATGCACAAGGCCGTTATAATATAGGTACCATCACAGAAAATGAAATGCTACAACTGGAACTCAACCGTTTGACGGAAGAGACGAATCGCATGAATGCTCGTATTGAAATGGATAATTGTATGCAGGAACTCCGTTCCTATCTCGGTATTCACGAAGACCGGGATCTGCGTGTTCTTGTCAGTCCCCAAGTTCCGGATTTCAGTGTGAACCTGAATGAAGCACTGGTTTTAGCTTACGAAAACAGTCCGGACATACAGACGATGGAAAGACGCAAACTGGAAAGTGAGAGTGCAGTTGCGAAAGCCCGTGCCAATGCTGGCCTGAAAGCAGATATCTATCTCCGTTTCGGATTGACGCAGACTGCTGACAAACTGCCCGAAGCTTATCGAAATTTGTTGGACCAGCAATACGTGAGCATCGGCATTTCTCTTCCTATCCTGGACTGGGGGCGTGGAAAAGGACAGGTACGAGTAGCCCGTTCCAATCGTGATTTGGTGTACACACAAGTAGAACAGAGCCGGACAGACTTTGAACTGAACGTCCGTAAACTCGTCAAACAATTCAATCTGCAAACGCAACGTGTCCGCATCGCTGTCCGTACAGATGAAACAGCCCAACGAAGAAGCGAAGTGGCACGCAAACTCTACCTATTAGGTAAATCTACTATTCTTGATTTGAATGCCTCTATTTCAGAGAAAGACAGTGCTCGCCGTAACTATATTTCGGCTTTATATAATTATTGGAGTTTATATTACACACTCCGTAGCATGACACTATATGATTTTGAGCGAAATACGATGCTGACAGAAGACTATCATCTGCTGATTGAATAGAGAACAACGAAAAGTCAGTAAAGAATAGAAATTGAACCATAGCTAGTAGAAACTTGTAAAACACCAGATAATTTCATGGATATAAAATTAGAAAAGAAACCGTGGTACATTCGTTACAGATACTATCTGATAGGAGGGATATTGTTTGTCGCCTTCCTGATTTATGTGATTACTTTGTCTTTAGGTCCCAGAAAACTGCGGATAGATGCCGAAGATATACAGATTGCAGAAGTAAAAGTGTCTAATTTCATGGAATATGTGGACGTGGAAGGGCTCATTCAGCCTATACTAACCATCAAGATCAATACCCGTGAAGCAGGAAGTGTGGAAAGAATTGTCGGTGAAGAGGGAAGTTTGCTTCAACAGGGAGACACTATTCTTGTTCTTTCCAATCCCGATTTGCTTCGTAGTATTGAAGACCAGCGCGACGAGTGGGAAAAGCAAATGATTACCTATCAGGAGCAGGAGATTGAAATGGAACAAAAAAGTCTGAACCTGAAACAGCAAGCCCTTACCAACAACTACGAATTGGAACGCCTGAAAAAAAGCATCGCTCTCGACCGCGAAGAATTCCAGATGGGCGTGAAGAGTAAGGCTCAATTGCAGGTAGCAGAAGATGAATACGGCTACAAACTGAAAAATGCAGCCCTGCAGCAAGAGAGTCTGCGGCATGATTCTGCCGTTACGATGATACGCAAGGAACTGATCCGTAACGACCGGGAGCGGGAACGGAAGAAGTATGAACGTACTTGCGAACGGTTGAATAGTTTGGTGATTACAGCTCCCTTGAAAGGCCAGCTTAGTTTTGTAAAGGTCACTCCGGGGCAACAGGTTTCCTCTGGTGAAAGTATTGCTGAAATAAAAGTATTAGACCAATACAAAATCCACACTTCACTTAGTGAATATTACATTGACAGGATCACCACCGGATTACCGGCTACAGTGAATTATCAGGGAAACAAATATCCGCTGAAAATAACAAAAGTGGTTCCCGAAGTGAAAGACCGTATGTTTGATGTCGATCTTGTCTTTACAGGAGATATGCCCGATAATGTACGAGTTGGCAAGAGCTTCCGTGTGCAGATTGAATTGGGACAGCCGGAGCAAGCACTCATTATTCCGCGAGGCAACTTCTATCAGTTTACAGGCGGACAATGGATTTATAAAGTAAATGCATCAAAGACAAAAGCAGTTCGCGTGCCATTGAATATTGGTCGACAGAATCCGCAACAATATGAAATAGTAGAAGGTTTACAGCCGGGAGATTGGGTAATTACAACCGGATATGATACCTTTGGGGATGCAGAAGAGTTGATTTTGAAATAAATGAAAAATAATAAATAGATAAAGCATGAAAACATTGAACTATGCGATACGCTTTTTGTTGCGTACAAAATCATATACTATTATTAATTTGCTCGGGCTGGCCTTTAGTTTAGCTTGCTGTATTATCCTGCTTCGTTATATCCATCGTGAGCTTACGGTAGACATACATTGCATAGATCGTAATCGAGTGTATGGTGTACAGACAACGTTTGAAGGAAATCGCGTATTAAGTGTTGCTGAAATAGGGGATCGGGATAGTGTTTATATTGATAATAGTGGCATGGTGACACGTTCGCGTATCGTGTTGCTCGAAAATGATTATTTGACCTATCAATCAAATCGTATCCCTGTTCATGCTATGGCGGCAGATAGTGCTTATTTTGAACTTTTCCCTTACCATGTGTTACAAGGTTCAGCATCCCTGGAAGATCCGGCATCAGTTTTGTTAATGGAAAGTTTTGCTGAAAAACTTTTCGGCAAACAAAATCCTATCGGAAAGATTTTGACCTATTCGAATGGAAAGGAGATTAGAGTGACAGGCATATTAGAGGAACCAGTTAATAAGCGGATGTTTAATTTTGACTTGGTTCTTTCTTCAAAACTATCATCATTATGGGAGCGTATGCCTTTGGATTTTATTCGTTTTACTTCAGAGACGGAAGTAATGAAAGCCAATAAGGCTGGGAGTTATCCCCGGTTTATCAATCAGGATTCTCGTAGTGGAGATAGTCGGAAATATACTTTCTCTCTTATTCCTGTAAGTGATATGTATTGGGATCAGGCGTTAATTGGTCGATCCGGACCAGACATGCTAGTTAGCGGAAATCGTTCTCAACTATTTATTTTAGGAGGAATTTGCTTGTTGGTATTACTTGCAGGTGTGATGAATTTCATTAATCTTTATTTGGTATTGATGATGAAACGAGGGAAGGTGTATAGCTTGCGGAAAGTTTTTGGAGCTGACAGAAAAGCGTTGTTTAAGCAGATATTCATAGAAAACTTTTTATTGATTGCTGCCTCCATGATAGTAGCCTGGCTCATTGTAGAGGTGACAAATATTTCTATATCATCTATGTTTGGCAGCCAGCTGATATATACTGCATTTGATGGGATATTATCGTTTTCTATTCTATTGTTTTTGCCTCTGTTAGTATCTATTTATGCGTTTGTGCAGTGCCAGCGTTCTTTGTTGGCCATTTCGATCCAGAAAGTAGGTACAGATAATCGTTCGGTCCGTTCGCGTATGGTATTTCTTTTTCTGCAATATATGATTACTTTCCTGTTGGTGGTATTATCAATCTATTTCGGCAAGCAGCTGAATTTTATGTTGCACACTGATCCAGGTTTCCGTGTAGAGTCTGTTATTCAGGCAAACATGATATACGAATCACGGGATTTTTCGGCTTATACTATGGAGACAATCAAACAACGGCAGAAGAGGATAACTGAAATAGATCAACTAATGAAGAGTTGTCCGGATATCCAATATTGGACGACGGGACATTCATCTATTCTGGGAGCCTATTATTCAACAAACTTTCAAAATGTAAAAGGGGAAACAGTTGCATTGTTGCAGTCTTACGTTACTCCTGAATTCTTTAAAGTTTTCAATCTTGCGTTTGTGGAGGGAAGTCTGCCGGAAATGGATGAAGACTCGAGAAATAGAGTTGCTGTTGTGAATCGTGCTGCATTGAAAGCCTTGGGATATACGCAATGTGAGGGAGCTATGCTAGTTGATGAAAGGATGAAAAGAAATGTTCCGGATTTTCCGGCTCAACCTATTGTTGCTGTAATAGACGATTACTATGACGGACATATTAGTACGGGTATTCATCCGATGGTCTTTATGGTTGGCAGTTATTTAGACGGTGATTTATATCAGATATATTGCCACTCCGGCAAAGAACAGGCAGTTATTGACTATTTGAAAAGTATTCAGAAAAAAGTGTATGGTACAGAGGATTTTAAATATTCTTTGTTGAAGGACGATGTAGCTGAACTTTATAAAAATGATCGCCAGATAGCTTCTGTTTATGCTCTTTTTGCTTGCATAGCTATTGTAATAGTTTGTCTTGGTTTGTTTGGTATTTCATTATTTGACATTAGGCAGCGTTCCCGTGAGGTTGCAATTCGCAAAGTGAATGGAGCATCACTGAAAGATTTATATCTTTTACTAGGACGCAAGTATCTTGTCATATTAGGTGGGGCTTTTGCAGTAGCTCTTCCATTATCTTGGTATCTGATATATGAATACACAAAGGATTTTGTAGTGAAAGCCCCTATAAGTATAGGAATCTTTTTCATAGCTTTGCTATTGGTTGGTGGTATTTCTTTAGGGACTCTATTCTGGCAAATAAACAAGATTGCGCATATTGATCCTGCTAAAATTATGAAAACTGAATGAATTTAAGATATTTATTTTTTAATGATGGAATATTATACTGGGGAAGCATATTTGGAGGAGTAACCTTATTAACAGTAATCACCATTATTTTAAAACTACTGAAGATTGCACGTATCAATCCCGCAGAAGTAATCAAAAACGAATAAAAATATAATTCTAAAACAATACAGTTATGATTAAGACCATTAACTTACAGAAGATTTTCAAAACGGAAGAAGTAGAAACTTGGGCGTTGAATAACGTCAGTATCGAAGTGAAACAAGGCGAATTTGTAGCCATCATGGGGCCCTCCGGCTGTGGTAAGTCAACATTGCTCAACATTTTGGGGCTGCTCGATAACCCGACAGGAGGGGAGTATTACCTGAATGGAACGGAAGTCTCTCGGTATACCGAATCGCAACGTACCAGTCTTCGCAAAGGTGTGATAGGGTTTGTGTTTCAGAGCTTTAATCTGATAGACGAGTTGAATGTATACGAAAACATCGAACTACCTTTACTCTATATGGGTATTTCCGCTTCCGAACGGAAAAGGAGGGTAGAGGCAGCTATGGAGAGAATGGCTATCACCCATCGTAGCAAGCATTTTCCGCAACAACTCTCCGGTGGTCAGCAGCAACGCGTCGCTATTGCCCGTGCCGTCGTGGCAAACCCTAAACTGATTCTGGCTGATGAACCGACCGGTAATCTGGACTCCAAAAACGGTAAAGAAGTGATGGGACTGTTGAGCGAACTGAATAATGAGGGAACCACCATCGTCATGGTGACCCATTCACAACATGATGCCGGTTATGCCGACCGTATCATAAACCTGTTTGACGGACAGGTGGTGACTGAAGTTAGTATGTAAACACAAGCTATCAATAAAGAATATATCATGATAAAACACTATCTGAAAGTAGCCTTTCGCAATCTGATGAAATACAAGACACAAAGCCTTGTCAGTATCATTGGACTGGCAGTCGGCTTCACCTGTTTTGCGCTATCGGTATTATGGATTCGTTATGAGATGACTTATGATACTTTCCATAAAGGGGCTGAACGTATTTATATGGTACGTGCACATTATACTGATATTCCGGAACATATATCCAATTCAACTCCTTACCCTTTGGCAGCCTATCTTCAGGAAAAAATGCCGGAAATAGAAGCAAAGGCTACTACTTCTATACATCAGAATGTGAAAATCCGCATGGAAAATGATGAGTATGAAGTAGTAATGGCTGCGGCAGATTCTGCTTTTATGAACTTCTTTCATATACAGTTACTGAAAGGAACTGTCAACTTCTTGAAAGAAAATAATCCTGAAATTGCAGTAACGGAAGAGTTTGCTAAAAAGCTTTTTGGTAGTGAGGATGATGCTTTGGGAAAAGAAATGGAGGTAAACGGACGTTCCCGTCAAATAGGGGCAATTGTGAGTGGATGGTCCCGCCATTCCAATATTCCGTATAGTGTATTAGTCGCAGCCAGGCACAGTCCTCGATGGAAAAGTGGTCCTGAACAATTATTTATTCGTGTTCGTGCAGGGATGGATATGGATACATTCTGGAAAAAAATAAGTACCATGGATCTTTCAGATATTCAAAAAGAGAGTGAACTTTCGGATCTTCTGATAACCCGGATTTCAGCTTTGCGTTATTCTGATTATGTTTCCAAAATCGATGTTGTCATTTCCTTCAGCTATATTTTCTATTTTTCCTTAGCTGGTGGATTAGTTATCATCTGTTCACTATTCAATTACCTGACTCTTTATATCAGCCGGCTTTATATGCGCAGTCATGAAATGGCACTTCGTAAAGTGAATGGTGCCAGTAATAACGCTTTGTCCGTTCAATTTGCCATTGAACTGTTGATGATTTTGTGCATAGCTTTGGCGGGTGGATTATTGATGATAGAGATAAGCATGCCTTATTTCTTGAATTTCACTCAAATAGAAGCTGATTCGTATTATGGGGAAATCATTCTATATCTTCTGATTGTAATCATTCTGTCTTTCCTGTTTGCACAAATACCATTGTCTTACTTTCGTCGCCGGACATTGCAGGAAGCAATAAAAGGAAAGGGGGGATCTGCGAGACCTTACTTGTTTCGTAAGACAGGCATTGTGATACAGTTAATAGTCAGCCTTGTTTTTATCTTTTGCACAGTAATGATTATGAAGCAACTTTACTTCCTGAAGAATACTGATTTAGGTATGGAGCGTCATAATATAGGTAACGTTGCCTTATGGAATGGAGACATCAAACAATGGGAAGAGAAAATAAAAGCTTTACCCATGGTAACAGAAACGTTGCCTCCCTCATATTTCCCGATTATTCCTACAGGTCCGATGATGTATATCGAAATAAATAATTGGGATGATCTTCTCAAAATATCGGAGGAATCTCTCACTATCGGTATGATGCCTGCCAAAGAAGATTTTTTTGAATTTTACGGCTTGAAGTTATTGGAAGGTGAGTTTATATCAGATAAGAATCAAGGGAATGATGTCGTGATAGATGAAAATACATGCCGGAGATTTGGTTGGAAACAGGCCTTGGGAAAAAGTTTCTATTATGAGTGGAACGGTCAGCGTAGTGCCTATAAAGTTGTCGGAGTGGTAAAGAACTTTAGTTATCGCTCTCCTACAAGTAAACCGGGGCTTATTGCATTTCAACATCCCAAGGCACAGGAGTATCTGCTGAATCGAGCCAGTATCCTTTTTAAATTTAGAGAAGGTGCCTGGAATGAATGCCGTGAAGCAATAGAGAAACTGTATAAAGACGAATTTCCAAATGCTTATATGCGATTGTTTAATGAAGAAAAGGAATATGATAAGTATCTCCGCTCCGAAGATGCATTGATGAAATTATTGAGTATCGTATCATTGACATGTGTTATCATCTCCATATTCGGAGTCTTTTCATTGGTTACTTTATCGTGTGAACAACGTCAAAAGGAAATTGCTATACGTAAAGTGAACGGAGCACAGGTCTGTCATATCCTGCGTATGTTTTTCCAAGAGTATTTGTTGTTGATGACCATATCTGCCGTTGTTGCATTTCCGATAGGATATGTGGTGATGAGTCATTGGATCGAGAGTTATGTAAGACGGACAACAATGGATGGTTGGATATATATAAGTATTTTTGTTGTCGTAGCAGTCATCATTTTACTTTGTATCATTGGACA
>ENA-UESD01003121-UESD01003121.1-human-gut-metagenome-genome-assembly--contig:-NODE-3121-length-10920-cov-3.835931_pt1 | contig 10920 bp, 10 predicted proteins | sample MGYA00242985_ERZ507986 | MGnify/ENA primary metagenome ERZ507986 (study PRJEB26167, sample SAMN06115408) | human gut metagenome | host: Homo sapiens | place: China:Guangxi | collected 2016-04-06...
CCAGCGACTGGCGCAGCTGGGCCAGACAGTCGGGCCGGGACAGCTCCGGCAGCAGCTCCGGCGGCGGGGCCTGCCGCCGCTCCAGCCCCCGCCGCAGCCAGGGCCACTTGTCCCGCACCAGCCGGTCTGCCTGCTCCGGGGGGCAGTTCCAGGGGATGGACACCCGGATCTCTCCGCCGCTGTCCAGGCGCAGATTCAGATTTTTCACCCGCTTTCGGGTCAGCCAATAGCGGATGGGCCCATCCGGGCCCTCCACCTGGCGCAGCTGTTCCATAAAAACGCTCCTTATTGTGTTCTCCGTCGTGGGACAGGCAAGTTTCTCTTTTGCGGCGCATATGCTCGGACACAGTGTTGCCGGGGGGTGGGGATATGGGCCGTCTGCTGGCAAAGCCCCGCCTGCGCGCGGCGCTGGTCGGCAAGGGCGGCGTTCTGCTCGTCCTGCTTCATCTGGAGGAGGCGGGAGCAAAGAATCTTGAGACCCTTGGCCTTGTTCTTGTGCTGAGACTTTTCGTCCTGACAGCAGACCACGAGGCCGGTGGGGATGTGGGTCACGCGTACGGCGGAGTCGGTCGTGTTCACGCTCTGCCCGCCGGGGCCGGAGGAGCGGTACACGTCGAAACGCAGATCTTCGGGCTTGAGGTCAAGGTCCACTTCCTCGGCTTCGGGCATGATGGCGACCGTGGCGGCGGAAGTGTGGATGCGGCCCTGCGATTCGGTGGCGGGCACGCGCTGCACGCGGTGGGTCCCGGACTCGAATTTCAGGCGGCTGTAGACTTTGTCGCCGGAAATGAGCGCGATGACTTCCTTGTAGCCGCCGTTGTCGGACTCGCTTTGGCTCATGATTTCGACTTTCCAGCCCATCTTTTCGGCGTAGCGGCAGTACATGCGGAAAAGATCGCCGCCGAAGAGGGCCGCTTCTTCGCCGCCCGTACCGGCGCGGATTTCCAGAATGATGTTCTTTTCATCCAGCGGGTCGGTGGGCAGGAGCAGCACCTTGAGATCATGCTCAAGCTCGGGGAGCTTCTCCTCGATGGACTTGATTTCTTCGTGGGCCATTTCGCGGATATCGGGATCGGCGTCGTTGAGCAGTTCCTGATTGTCGGCGAGGTTCTGCTTCAATTCGCGGTACTGGCGGAAAATGTCCACCACGGGCTTGAGATCCGAGTGGGCTTTGGTCAGCTTGCGGTATCGATCCTGATCGTTGAAAACGGTGGGATCGGCGAGTTCCTGTTCGAGATCCAGGAATTTGCGTTCGAGGCTTTCGAGTTTGGCAAACATCAATGACTCCGGTTGCAGGTAGGGGGCGTCTCAAGGCGCGGCGGGTGCTGGCCGACGGCGGAAGCGAGGGCCGCGACCGCGACTTCGACCTGATCCAGTTCCGGTTCCCTTGTGGTCAGAAGCTGTAAAAACATGCCCGGCGCGCGGAGGATGCGCCCCCAGAACCCGTCGCCCAGACGCGCGGCGTAGCGGATAAGCTCATAGGACAGGGCACTGATGGGAACCATAAGCAGCAGCTTGAAGGCGATAGTGAAAAGATGCTTGGCCACGGCGCTGTCCGGCGTCCAGACAAGGAGCAGCAGCGGGACGAGGACCGTATGCAGCAGGATGGCGATGGACATGACGAACAGCAGGAAGGTCGTGCCGCAGCGCGGGTGCAGGCGGCTGAACCGGATGGCCGACTCGGGCGTCACCGTATCCCCGGATTCGTAGGCATGGATCGTCTTGTGTTCGGCGCCGTGATAGCAGAACACCCGCCGGATGTCCGGGAGGAAGGCGATGCCCACGATGTAGCCGATAAAAATCAGAAATTTAAACAGCCCGTCCCAGATGTGGAACGAAAAACCTTCGACGTCGCCGCCGAGCCCGATCCAGTTCATGATGATCGAGAGCAGGTGAGGCACGACGACGAACAGGCCCACGGCGAACAGAAGCGACACGATGAGGGTAAGGACAAGCTGCCAGTCCTTGAGTTCCTCTCCGGTCCCTTCCGTGCTGCGCTCGGCGGAAAGGTTCAGTGCCTTGATGCCGTTGACGAGGGTTTCTATCAGCGTGGGGAAACCGCGCAGGAACGGTTTTTTGAGCAGCTCGCTGCGGGTGAGGCTGAACCACGGGCGGTTTTCGACGCTGATGTTGCCGTCGGCCGTGCGGACGGCCAGCGCATAGACGTCGCCGTTGCGCATCATGACGCCTTCCATCACGGCCTGCCCGCCGACGAGCGGCGCGGGGGCTAGGAACGGCAAAAGGCGCCCAAGGCTCATTGGGAATCGTTTCCCGGAACGGGCGGAAGAAACGGACGTGGCGGCCGGACGACCGGTGCGCGTGGACATGGAAAGACCTCGGAATGTCACTCCCTGAACGTGTGTCCCCGGCGCGGTTCCCGACTGGTTGACTTGCGGACTTCGGGGAAGGACGAAAAAAAGGGATGGAACTCGAAGGCCTCCCGGAGGGCGGGCCACCCGGGAGGCGTAAAGGCTGCGCAGGAGGCCGGCGCGTTACTTGTTGAGATTGGCGTACTTCTTGCGGAAGCGGTCAATGCGGCCAGCCGTATCGAGGAAACGCTGCTTGCCGGTGAAGAAAGGATGGCAAGCGGAGCAAATTTCCACATGGACGGTTTCTCCTTTAGTGGAGAGGAGTTCTACCTGATTGCCGCAGGCGCAGGTGATCTTGGCCTTGTACACTTTGGGATGAATTTTTTCTTTCATGGTCAGGCTCCTATAAAGTCGGGACTCAGCTATATATACCCTGAAGTGCCGTTTGGCAAGGGATTCTTCCCCGAGGAGGCTTTTGCCTCCGGCTCGGGCATTCCGGCAAAGATTTTTTTGCATCCGGGCCATTTTTTTCCTTTTTGTCGTGTCATTTATGTATAATGCTTGAAGTTATCATTTTATTGTCTGATTTCGAAGTGTTATCGTTCCACAAAATGGTGGCGTTCTAACTCGGGGGGTGGTAAAAACGCTTTTTGCAATACAAATAAGGGAGGATAGCGCAAAATATCCCGGTGACAACCGCAAAAACAAAGGGTAAAGACCACCGCTGGCACATCTCTCTATTCAGGTAAGGAGTCTTTTATGACCAAAGCAGATCTTGTTGACAAAATCCACGCCAAGGCTGGCCTCGGCACCAAGGCCGCAACCGAACAGTTCCTCGACGCGGCCATCAGTGTGCTGTCCGAAACCATCGCCAACGGCGAACAGGTTTCCTTCACCGGCTTCGGTAGCTTCAAGGTCGTCGAACGCAGCGAACGCAAGGGCCGCAACCCCCGCACCGGCGAGGAATGCCTCATCCCCGCTTCCCGCGTCGTGAAGTTCACTCCCGGCAAGGCGCTGAAAGAAGCCGTGAAATAGTGTGTACGGGCGCAGCCTCTTTTCCGGGGCTGTAGTCCCGGAAACGACATCCGGTACATAAATCCCGCGGCCCCGGCTGCGGGATTTTTGCATTCCTGCCCGCAACGGGCCAGATTGTTATTCCTTTTTCCTTGTGCTATTTCTTTGAGATTGCAGTGCCGAATACACGTCGCGCCGTGCCCATAGTCCCGTTTCCGGGGCTCGGGAGCGGCTTTTTTATGTGGCTTCGGCAGGATTTCCGCTTCGGGCGGCAAGGTTTCAACAAAGGAATGAGGGAACATGATAGGACCGGTTGCGAACAGCGTTTGTATTGTCGCGGGCTCCATTCTCGGGGCGCTCTGCGGGCCTGTGCTCAGTCAGGAGTTCAGGAAAAAGATCATGAATGTCTTCAGCTGCATCACGCTCGGCATCGGCGTGACCATGCTGTCGAAGGGCGACTCGCTGCCTCCTGTCGTGCTTTCCCTGCTGTTCGGAACGGCGCTCGGCGAGCTGACCCGCTTCGAATCCTTGGTGATGAAGGGGGCCTTCAAGGTGGCGGGGCTGTTCAAGCGGAACGGCAAAGCCAAGGGCGGCAAGTCCGAAACGCTGTCCGAGACGGTGTTCCGCGATCAGTTCGCCGTGGCGACGGTCCTTTTTTGCGTGAGCGGCCTCGGGATCATCGGTTCCATGCGCGAAGGCCTGACCGGCGAGTGTTCCCTCCTGCTCATCAAGGGCGTGCTCGATCTGTTCACGGCCATGCTCATTTCGGCGAGCATCGGCAGTGTGGTGGGCGTGCTGGCCGTTCCGCAGTGCGCCATTCAGTTTGCCTTGCTGTTCGGGGCCACGATGCTCATGCCGTACACCACGCCGACCATGTTTGCGGATTTCTCCGCTTGCGGCGGCATCATCATGCTCGGCGCGGGGCTGCGCCAGATGGGGCTCGTGCAGGTCCCTATCCTCAGTATGCTGCCCGGTCTGTTTTTCGTCATGCCGCTGTCCGCATTATGGAAGCAGATTATGTAGATGAGAGAATCGGACGAGGGGCTTCGCCGGAAGCCCCCTCATCGCGTATGGGAAAAGCCGTTTTTGAGGGGGAAGGAAGAGGGGGAGGCTCATTAGGCTTTGGGCGTGGCGGTGAAGAAGAAGCGGGGGAAGCGGAAGATGATTTCCCCGTTGCCCTGCTTCGGATAGCGTGCGGCGACCTCCTCCAGCACGGCCTGTTCGAAGGCTGCGGCGCGCTCGCCGGAAAGGAGGCTCAGGTAGGGGCGCAGTCCCGTGCCTTTATACCAATCCATGATGGCCTCGTGGGACGGCATACGGTGGAGATAGGTGATCTGCCACATCTGGAACTGTCCGGCTTCGGCGGCGAGGATGTCGAAATAGGCCTCTTGGGAAAGCGTATGGAAGATCCGCGCGGAGGCGAGTTCGGCGCGCCACTCGTCCGAGGCGGCAAGTTCCCCGATGATCCGGTGGATGGGCTCCTGATAGTTCATGGGAACCTGCACGGCGAGCATTCCGCCGGGGCGGAGCAGGGCGAGCATGTCCCGGATGAGCCGGGGATGGTCGGGGACCCACTGGATGCAGGCGTTGGAAAACACCACGTCGAACCCGTCCTCCCCAAGTGAGGGCAAATTCAGGGCATCGCAGATCCGGAACTCCATGTCCGGGTGATCGTCCTTCGCGGCTTCGATCATCTCCGGTGAACTGTCGATGCCGATGATGCGCAGGGCATTGGGGAAGGCGTCCGCCAGAACCTGCGTGCTGTTGCCGGGGCCGCATCCCACATCGAGCAGCTTGCGCGGCTGTTCAAGGTCGATGCGTTTGACCAGATCGATGGACGGCTGCGTCCTTTCGGCCTTGAAGCGGAGATAGGCGGCGGAATCCCATTGCATGGCGTGTCTCTTGCGGGCTGAAGGTGGGCGGAGTTTCCCCTAAAAGCCCTTTTGCGGTAATGCCGTTCCCGCCGCCCTGTCAAGCGGACGGAAAAGGGAGGAAACGTGTTCCTTTCCTCCCCTTCTTTATGTGGCTTTTGATGGAAAAACGGCCTGCGCCGTTTCCCTCGGTCGCCATTCTGTCACGCGGGCTACAGCAGCTTGGTGATGATCTCTCCAAATTCGGTGCAGCCGACCGTGCGGGCGTCGGTCATCTGCGCGGCGAGGTCTTCGGTGACGGCGCGGCGGGCGATGGCGGTGTTCACGGCCTTGTAGATGCGGGTGGCGGCTTCCTTCCAGCCTATGTGCTCCAGCATGAGCGCGCCGCTGAGGATGAGGCTGCCGGGGTTGGCCCGGTCCTTCCCGGCGAGGCTCGGCGCGGTGCCGTGGGTCGCTTCGAAGAAGGCCAGCTTTTCCGACATGTTCACGCCGGGGGCAAGGCCAAGGCCGCCGACCTGCGCGGCGAGGGCGTCCGAAATGTAGTCGCCGTTCAGGTTGGGCGTGGCGAGCACGCTGTACTGCTCGGGGCGGATGAGGGCCTCCTGGAACATCGCGTCGGCGATGCGGTCCTTGATGACCAGCTTGCCCGGCGCGGAAGCGGCTTCGGCTTCGACCACGGTCTGGGCGGCGAATTCCTCCTTCGCCACATCGTAGCCGTGCTGGCGGAACGCGCCCTCGGTGAACTTCATGATGTTGCCCTTGTGCACAAGGGTCACGCTCGGAAGGTTCTGGGCGAGGGCGTGGCGGATGGCGGCGCGGACAAGGCGCTTGGAGCCTTTTTCGGTCATGGGCTTGATGCCTACGGCGGCGGAGGCGTCCACATTGGCTCCCAGTTCGTCGCGCAGGAAGGCGATGAGCTTGGCGGCTTCGGGCGTCCCGGCCTTGTATTCGATGCCCGCGTAGACGTCTTCGGTGTTTTCGCGGAAGACGATCATGTCCACGCGCTCGGGATGCTTGACCGGTGACTCGATGCCTTCAAAGTAGCGGATGGGCCGGATGCAGGCGTAGAGGTCGAGGGTCTGGCGCAGGGTGACGTTGAGGCTGCGGAAACCCGTGCCCACCGGCGTGCCGAGGGGGCCCTTGATGGCGAGCTCGGCGCCGCGCAGGGCGGCGAGGGTTTCGTCGGGCAGGAGCGTCCCGGTTTCCTTGAGCGCCTTTTCGCCCGCGAGCAGTTCCTTCCAGTCGAAACCGCGCTCGTCGCCGTAGCTCAGACGGATGGCTTCATCAATGACGGGGCGCGCGCTTTTCCACACGTCCGGGCCGATGCCGTCGCCTTCAATCCAGTAAACAGTCTTGCGCATGGGGAGAGACTCCAGAAATGTTACGTGGCTCGCGCCACGGTTGACGTCCGCGTGCCTCGCGGCGTGGGCAGAAACTACTCGCCTGAGGCCGGGTTGTCAAAAAGGCTACAGTTGTCGGCAAGTTTGCGGTGCGGCGCGGGCAGGGGGAAGGCCTCGATGTCCTGCGGCGCGATCCACTGGCAGGCTGTGGCCTCGGCCAGCTCCTCGGGCACGGGGCATCCTTTGGGCTTGCCCTCCAGCCTGAGCTGGTAACAGCGCAGGGTGATCCGGTAGGTCGTGTAGTTGTGGCGGATGACGTCCAGCGGGCGCACGATGGCGACCTTGAAGCCGACTTCCTCCATCCATTCGCGCACGACGGCCTGTTCCGGCGTTTCGCCGGGCTCCACGCAACCGCCGGGGAATTCCCACAGCCCGCCCCAGACGTCCTTTTCGTTGCGGCGCTGGATGAAGACTTTCCCTTCATGCAGGAGCACCCCGCACACTACCTCGATCTGCGTGACGGCGGCTTTCTTGCCGGGAACCGGGCGTTCGTTCTGGATGCCGAGGTGGCGGCTTTCGCACAGCCCGGCCAGCGGGCAGCGTTCGCACTCGGGCTTTTTGCGGCATACGAGCGCGCCCAGCTCCATGAGCCCCTGATTGAAGTTCCGGGCCTCGCCTTTCGGGATGAGGGCTTGCGCCAGTTCGCGGATGCGGCTCTTGGCGGGCTCTTCCTTTACGGGCGTGTCGATGTCGAACACGCGGGACAGGACGCGCTCCACATTGCCGTCCACGCAGGGGACTTCCTCGTTGTAGGCTGTGCTGGCGATGGCCCCGGCGGTGTACGGGCCCACGCCGGGCAGGGCGAGGATGTCGGCGTAGCTGGTGGGGAAGTTCCCGCCGTGGCGTTCCATGATCACCCGGGCGGCGGCCTGGATGTTGCGCGCGCGGCGGTAGTAGCCGAGCCCTTCCCATGCCTTGAGCAGGTCTTCCTCGGGCGCGGCGGCGACGGCGGCCACGTCGGGGAAACGCTCCATCCAACGCAGGAAGTATTGGACGCCCCGGTCCATCTGCGTCTGCTGCATCATGACTTCGGCGATCCACGTCCGGTAAGGCGTGTAGTCGGCCCGCCACGGCAGCGGGCGGCGGTTCTCGGCGAACCAGCGGAGCAGGTCTTTTCGGAAAAGCGTAAAGCGTTGTGTATCGTTCATGGCAAAGGGGGTTGTATGTTGGAACCGGGAGAGCTTCTTTAGCGGGAGACATCCGCACGCGCGCTCCTTTGGCTCTCCCGCAAAGAAATACCTTGTGGGGAGGCTGTTCGAAGGAAATCCAGTTGGCTACGCCTGTTTTTTGCCCGATGGCGCGGTGTAACCGGCAGAGATGAAAACAATCAGCTTCTTGGGAATCGTTCCTTGCAAGGAATAGCCCGAAACAGGGCGGCTGTCACGGGCCTGTTCAGCTTGCTTCCGGCATGGTTTTCGGGCATACTCTTACGATTATTTTTCAAGGAGTGTATCATGGCCAATCCTACCGTGCTTCTGGAAACCACCTCCGGCGATATCCTTATCGAACTGTATGCCGACAAGGCTCCCGCCACCGTGGAGAATTTCCTCAAATATGTGAATGAAGGCTTCTACGCCAACACCATTTTCCACCGCGTGATCAAGGGATTCATGATCCAGGGCGGCGGCATGAACATGAAGATGGAAGAAAAGGCGACCCATGCCCCCATCAAGAACGAAGCCGACAACGGCCTTGCCAACGAGCGCGGCACCATCGCCATGGCCCGTACCCGCGATCCCCACAGCGCCACGGCCCAGTTCTTCATCAACACCGTGGACAACGGGTTCCTGAACTTCTCCTCGCCTGACGTGAACGGCTACGGCTACTGCGTGTTCGGCAAGGTCATCGAAGGCATGGAAGCCGTCGACAAGATCGAAAAGGAAAAGACCACCACCCGCGGCATCCATTCCGATGTGCCGGTTTCCGCCGTGCTCATCACCAACGCCAGCGTGTTTGAATAAGCTCTACGGGTGAGGAAGAAGGCCCTTTCCGAAGAATCCCCGAAGGGGCAAGCGGGGCCTTCTCCCTCATCCAACCCCCCTCCCTCATCCCCCAAGATTTTCAACTGGTGGGGAGGAGACGCGGCGGACAGTTCCTTTACTTTTTGTCCGGCGCATACCGTCTTTTGGGGTAGCCACTTTTTCCGCTTTCAAGTCACGGGCCTCAGAGGGCGCGGACGGCATCCAGTGGATGCCCGTCGGAGCCTTCAACACCTGAATATGCCGATATGACGCCGCCTTTCCCGAAGAGGCTTTCCCCTCGTTCCCCAACTTTTCATCTCCCCTCCACTGTTAGGATATATCCATGACTCGCAAGCCTGAGATCCTCGCCCCGGCGGGCGATACGCAATCGTTTCTCGCGGCGATGGCCGCCGGAGCCGACGCCGTATACCTCGGCCTCTAACATTTCTCCGCCCGTATGCAGGCGGACAACTTCGGTTCCGCCGAGCTTTCCCGCATGGTCGAGCTCGCCAACGAGAACGGCAGGCGCGTCTACGTCGCCTTCAATACGCTGGTGAAGCCTGACGACGTGCCCGCCGCAGGACGCCTCATCGCCCGCCTTGCCCGCGACGTGAAGCCGCACGGCCTGATCATTCAGGATCCCGGCGTGCTGGCCCTTGCCCGTCAGGCCGGATACGAGGGCGGCCTGTTCCTTTCCACGCTCGCCAATCTGACGCATCCCGCGTCGCTGCTGGCCGCGAAGGAGCTTGGCGCGGACCGTGTCATCCTGCCCCGCGAACTGTCCATCGACGAGGTAAAGCAGATTTCCGCCGCCTGTCCCGAAGGGCTGGATCTGGAAATGTTCATCCACGGCGCGCTGTGCTGGTGCGTCTCGGGCCGCTGCTACTGGTCGAGCTATATGGGCGGCAAGAGCGGCCTGCGCGGGCGCTGCGTGCAGCCCTGCCGCCGCGTATACAAGCAGCGCAACCATTCCGGGCGGTTCTTCTCCTGCCTCGATCTCTCGCTGGACGTGCTTGCCAAAACCATCACGGACATCCCGCACCTGAGCTGCTGGAAGATTGAGGGCCGCAAGAAGGGGCCGCATTACGTCTATCACGTCGTCACGGCCTACAAGATGCTGCGCGACAACCCGGACGATCCGCAGGCCCGCAAGGATGCGGAAAAAATCCTCGAGATGGCGCTTGGCCGTCCTTCCACCCGCGCCCGCTTCCTGCCGCAGCGCACGTCCGAGCCCACCTCGCCCGACAGCCAGACCAGCTCGGGACGTCTCGTGGGCAAGGTACAGACGGACGCGGAGGGCCGCCCGTTCTTCAAGCCGCATATCGAACTGATTTCCTACGATTATCTGCGAGTCGGCTATGAGGACGAGAACTGGCATTCGACCCTGCCCGTGACCCGCCGCACGCCGAAGGCCGGGACCTTTACGCTGCGCCTCCCCCGCCATAAGACGCCGAAGGCCGGGACGCCGGTGTTCCTCATCGACCGCCGCGAGCCCGAACTCGTGCAGCTCATCGCGGAGTGGAAGCGGAAGCTGGATCGGTGCAAGGGGAGCGAGCCCACCGCTGTGGAGTTCACGCCCAAAATGCCCAAGCCCGCGCATCCCCGCCGCCGTCCGGATATGACGCTCCGCGCTTCGCTGCCCTATGGCTCCGAGACGCGCCGTAGCCGCAATTCGGTGATCGGCCTGTGGCTTTCGCCCAAATCGGTGCGCGAGGTGTCCCGCACTGTGGCCCCGAACATGGCGTGGTGGCTGCCCCCGGTCATCTGGCCGGACGAGGAAGAGCTCTGGAAGCGCATCATCAACGAAGCCATACGCAACGGCGCGAAGCATTTTGTCTGCAACGAGCCGTGGCAGGCCGCGTTCTTCAAGGGGCGCGAAGCGGATCTGGTCGCCGGGCCGTTCTGCAACGCCGCCAATGCCTTCACGCTGGCGAGCTTTGCGAAGCTCGGTTTCAGCGCCGCGTTCGTCAGCCCAGAACTGACCAAGGAAGATTTTCTGGCCCTGCCGAAAAGCAGCCCGTTGCCGCTCGGCATCGTGCTCGCCGGTTTCTGGCCGATGGGCATAGGGCGGCACGATCCTCTCGGCATCAAGCCGAACGAAGTCTTTCAGAGCCCCAAGGGGGAAGGCTTCTGGACCCGCCGCTATGGGCAGAACACATGGATCTATCCCGCGTGGCCCTTGGACATCACGGTGCATCGCCCCGAGCTTGAGGCCGCCGGGTATTCCTTCTTCGCCCGCATGGAGGAGAATCCGCCCAAGTCGATGCCGGCGGCCACCCGTCCCGGCCTCTTCAACTGGGAAGGCGAGTTGTTGTAGTATGTTAGAAATATTGGGGAAGGGAGGGAAAACTTTTCTGGAGAAAAG
>ENA-UESD01003122-UESD01003122.1-human-gut-metagenome-genome-assembly--contig:-NODE-3122-length-10916-cov-3.595996_pt1 | contig 10916 bp, 10 predicted proteins | sample MGYA00242985_ERZ507986 | MGnify/ENA primary metagenome ERZ507986 (study PRJEB26167, sample SAMN06115408) | human gut metagenome | host: Homo sapiens | place: China:Guangxi | collected 2016-04-06...
ACTTATGGCGTTCGACCCGAAAAAGTTTGCCGGAGCCCATTGCGGCTGCCGGTATCAGCAGGACTACCGCCCCACGCTGGGCCGGGACGGCAAAAAGGAATCCGGTACGCTGGAGGTCATCAAATTCTATTATGATGGTGCCATCCGCTTTGAGCAGCACTGCTACGGCGAGGCGGCGACCTTTGTGTTCGGCGTATGGGCTTCCGGCATGGATGCCGACGGCACCCTGCACTGGGCCCTGCCGGATAAGCGCAAGAGCTATTATGATGAGGAGTACCTGCCCAAAAAGCTGGATCGTGTGGACGAAGCGGGCAATCTGTACTTCGATGGCAGCACCTTCCCCTGGAAGCTGGCCGACGATTTTGCCGAAGATCGGCGCTGGGGCTACCCCAAATGGAAGGTGGTTCTGGGAAAGCTGGCCGGAAAAGGCCGCTGATTTTGCAAAGAATCTTACGAAATGATGAAATCAGAGTATTCCTATTGACCTACTAGGGAATGATATGGTATACTGTCAGCGTCAAAGAGTATTGAGACCGGGCCGAAGCCCGGCAATACGGAAAGATATCTGTATTGTGCTTAGAAAGGATTCTTCCTATGGAAATCAGCGAGAAAGTGGTTTATCTCGACAATGCCGCAACAACTGCCTGCGCCCCTGAAGCACTGGCTGTTATGGTCGAGGCCCTGAGCGGAGCCTGCGGCAACCCCAGCAGCCATTACAGCATCGGCTACGAAGCCAAGGAGTTTGTGGATACCGGCCGCGCCCAGGTGGCAAAGGCCATCAATGCTTCCCCGGCAGAGATCTTCTTTACCGGCTGCGGCTCTGAGGCCGACAACTGGGCCGTGAAGGGCACTGCCTTCACCAAGGCCCGCCAGAATAAGAAGCACCTCATCACCAGCGCCTTTGAGCACCACGCCATCATGCACAGCATGGCTGCGCTGGAGCGCATGGGCTTTGAGGTCACTTATATCAAGCCCACCCCGGAAGGTTATATCCGCCCGGAGGATGTGGAGGCGGCCATCCGTCCCGATACCGCGCTGGTCAGCATTATGATGGCCAACAACGAGATCGGCACCATCCAGCCCATCAAGGAAATTGCGGAGATCGCCCACAAGCACGGCGTGTGGATGCACACCGATGCAGTGCAGGCCGTTGGTACCATTCCCGTGGATGTCAAGGAGCTGGGCGTGGATATGCTGTCCATGAGCGCCCACAAGTTCAATGGCCCCAAGGGCATGGGCGCACTGTACTGCCGCAAGGGCATCTGGCCCCAGAACCTGATCGACGGCGGCAGCCAGGAGGCCCGCCACCGCGCCGGCACCGAGAACGTGGCCGGTATCGCCGGTATGGGCAAGGCCCTGGAAATGGCCGTCGCCCATCTGGATGAGCGGATGGCCCACGAGAAAGAGCTGCGTGACTACGTCATTGACCGCGTGCTCAAGAACATCCCCGAGGCCCGCCTGAACGGCGGCCTGGAGCACCGCCTGCCCGGCAATGTGAACATCAGCTTCCCGGGCCTGGAGGGTGAGACCATCCTGCTGGATCTGGATATGCACAACATCTGCGCATCCACCGGCTCTGCCTGCAACTCCGACAGCCTGGATCCCAGCCATGTTCTGCTGAGCATCGGCGTGCCGGAGGAGATCGGCCACGGTTCCATGCGGTTTACCTTTGGCCCGCAGAATACCATGGAGGAAGCAAAATATCTGTGCGACGTGCTGGAGGAGGTCATTCCCCGCCGCCGTGCTATGAGTTGTATGTGGCTGCAGGGCCAGAACACCGCCCGTCATTTCAGCCTGAAGGGAGAAAACTAAGATGGCAAGTATGTATAGCGCAAAGGTCATGGAGCATTTCGCAAACCCGCACAATGTCGGCGAGATCCCCGATGCAAACGGCGTGGGTGAAGTCGGCAACCCCAAGTGCGGCGATATCATGCGCATGTACCTGAAGATCGAGAACAACGTGATCGTTGATGTCAAGTTCCTGACCTTTGGCTGCGGTGCCGCCATTGCCACCAGCAGCATGGCCACCGACCTCATCAAGGGCAAGACCATTGACGAGGCCCTGAAGCTGACCAACAAGGCCGTTGTGGAAGCTCTGGAAGGTCTGCCTCCCATCAAGGTGCACTGCTCTGTTCTGGCCGAGCAGGCCGTCAAGGCTGCTCTGTCCGACTACTACCGCCGTCAGGGCATCGATCCGGAACCCATCGTGGGCAAGCTGGAAGAAGACTGTGACCATTGCAGCGGTGAGAGCTGCAAGGTCTGAGCAGGATCCGCAGAATCATAAAAAGGGGTGGTTCCCGGTCGGGAACCACCCCTTTTTTGGTATCATACGGAACTGCGGTGAAAGTTCAGCGCAGATTTGCCTTCTGGATCAGGCTGCGGATATGGTGGACCAGCATCTCGATGGCGGGGCCGTTCTCGCCGCCGTTGGGGATGATGATATCGGCGTTGCGCTTGCTGGGCTCCACAAAAGCCTCGTGCATGGGTTTGACAGTGGCGCGGTACTGGGCGATGACGCTGTCCAGAGAGCGGCCCCGCTCCTTGACATCCCGCAGGATGCGGCGGAGGATCCGCTCGTCCGCGTCGGTGTCCACGTAGATCTTGTAATCGAACAGGCTGCACAGCTCCGGCTCAGCCAGGGGCAGAATGCCCTCCACGATGAGGACGGGGGCGGGCTCGATGTGCTGCACCTCGCTGCTGCGGTTGAGGTTGGCGTAATCGTACACGGGGCAGTCGATGGCGCGGCCCGCTTTCAGCTCCTTCAGGTGCTGGATGAGCAGGTCGTTGTCGAACGCGTCCGGGTGGTCATAGTTCAGCTTGCAGCGCTCTGCAAAGGGCAGTTCATCGTGGCGCTTGTAGTAGCTGTCGTGGGAGATCAGACGCACCTCGTCCTCCCCGAACCGCTCCTTGAGCCGGTAAGCCAGCGTGGTCTTGCCGCTGCCCGAGCCGCCTGCGATGCCGATGATCAGATTGTTCATATCCCAAAATCCTCCCGCCAGCCGATTCCGGTAGAAAAATCGGTCAGAATAAGCTATAATAGGTATATTGTTGGGGAACACCCCTGTTTCTCACTGCTTATGATATCACAAATCCACTGTTTTTGACAGAGTAAGAGGAAAATTGATGAAAAAGATCGTTCCGGCCCCGTATATCGACCAGACTGCCCGCTGGGTGAACGGCTGCGAGAGCATCAGCAGCGTGATGCTGCTGCAGGCCGTGGGCATTCCCATTGACCCGGATGTGTTCATTGAGCGCGACCTGCCCCACGCCCCCTACTGGGAACAGGAGGGCAGGCTCTACGGGCCTGACCCGATGTTCGTCTACCCCGGCGACCCCCACGACCACACCGGGTACGGCTGCTATGCCCCCTGCATCGTGCAGGCCTTGCAGAGCGCGTTGAAGCATGAAGGGGCGGCGGACCGGTTCGAGGTGCTGGACGTGAGCGGTGAGACTGCGGCGCAGCTGTGCCGGTTCATTGACGAGGGAATGCCGGTGGTGTTCTGGGCAACGCTGGATTTTACCCCGGTGCCCGAGGAGCGGGACCACTGGCTGCTGGCCGATGGCACCGACTTTGCCTGGAAGTGCCACGAGCACTGCCTGCTGCTGGTGGGCTACGATGAGGAAAACTACTGGTTCAATGACCCGTGGCATGACCACGGGGTCTGCGCCCAGCCCAAGGAGCTGGTGGAGCGCTGCCACGCGGCACAGGACTCCTATGCGGTGACCCTGCGGCGGAAATAAGAGAGGCGGAACATGAAAACAGAGAAACTGAAACAGAACGTCAAGGGCTATGTTCATCAGTTTGAGGACGGCGGCCTGCGGCTGCTGAGAAAGGGGCAGAAGGGCGTGATCCACGCCATCTTCAGCCGCTTTGGCCTGGTGCTGATCCTCCTGCTGCTGCAGGTGGGGCTGCTGTTCAGCATCTTCCGGTGGTTCGGCAACCTGTGGCCACATTACTTCGGCGGCAGCGTGGTCGTTACATCGGCCATGGTCATCTACCTGCTCAACAGCAAGATGGACAACAGCGCCAAGATCACCTGGATGGTGGTGGTTGCCATTGCGCCGGTGGTGGGCATTCCGATGTTCTTCTATGTCAAGAGCAATTTCGGGCACAACATCCTGCGCAAACGGCTGCTGGAGCTGGAAGACCAGCTGCGCGGCTGGCTGCCGCAGAGCCAGAAGGCCGTGGAGCAGCTGAAAGCGCTTGAACCCGGCGCGGCCTCGCTGGCAAAGTACCTGTACGGGCGGGGCGGCGGCTTTCCGGTGTACCAGAACACCGCCATGACCTACTTCCCCGGCGGCGAAGCAAAGTTTGAGGAACTGCTGCGCCAGCTGGAAACGGCAGAAGAATATATCTTTGTGGAGTATTTCATCATCGACGAGGGCCTCATGTGGGGCAAGATCCTGGAGGTGCTGGCCCGCAAGGCGCTGCAGGGTGTGGATGTCCGGGTGATGTACGACGGCACCTGTGAGTTCTCCACCCTGCCCCGCAATTACCCCCGGCTGCTGGAGAAGCTGAACATCCAGTGCAAGGTGTTCAGCCCGGTGCAGCCGTTCGTCTCCACCCACTATAATTACCGCGACCACCGGAAAATTCTTGTGATTGACGGGCGGGTCGGTTTTACTGGCGGCGTAAATCTTGCCGATGAGTACATCAACCACATCCAGAAGCATGGCCGCTGGAAGGATGCCGCCGTGATGCTGGAGGGCGAGGCGGTCCGTTCGCTGACGGCTCAGTTTCTGCAGATGTGGGGCATCCTGAAGGAGCCGGAATATGAGCAGTTCCTGACCCGGCTCATTCCGGTGCCGGAAAATGCAAAGGGCGTGGCGGCTCCCTACGGGGACTGTCCGCTGGACGGCGAGCGGGTGGGCGAGATGGTCTATATCGACCTGCTCAACCGGGCCAGGGATTACATCCACATTATGACCCCCTACCTTATCCTGGACGGCGAACTGGAGACCGCCCTGAAATTTGCCGCTGAACGGGGCGTGGATGTCCACCTGATCCTGCCCGGAAAGCCGGACAAGCAGTTCCCCTACGCACTGGCAAAGAGCCACTATTCGGCCCTGCTGGATTCGGGCGTGAAGATCAGCGAATGGAGCCCCGGCTTTGTCCATGCCAAGGTGTTCGTGGTGGACGGCAGGGAAGCAGTGGTGGGCACCATCAATCTGGACTACCGCAGCCTGTACCATCACTTTGAGGATGCCGTCTGGATGGTGGATGCCCCCTGCATCCGGGACATCGAGCAGGATTTCCAGCACACCTTGGAGCAGTGCCGTGCGGTGGAAAATACCTCGGCCAGCATCTGGCAGAAGCATTATCTGCTCCGTGCCACCGGAATGCTGCTCAAGGTCATTGCACCGCTGCTGTAACAGCTGAATTACAGAACAACAGCCCCCTCAGGCTATTATGACCCGAGGGGGCTGCTGTTTTGTATGATCCTTATCTGGGGTAGCACAGCGCCAGCTTGGAATAAAAATCTTCCAGTGCAAAACGAACATCCAGATCGTGATAGACACGGATGGTTTTGCGGTCAGAAGCTTCAGCATAGGTCAGGCTGGGCAGGAGCACAGGGGCCGGGCGGAGTGTCCAGTGCCCCCGGAATCCATTCTCCAGCAGGACGGCGGCGGTAGTGTTGTCGCCCAAAGTCCAATTGCCCCCGGTGCGCAGAGGAAAGCGGGGATCGTATTCGGAGGGGTACTCGTCCATCAGCTGCCGAAATAGATAGGCTCCCACTTCGCCGCAGGGCCGTACCCGAAGCGCCAATTCGGAAAGGGATACCTCGAATCTGGCGTAGACATCCTGTGGGATCTGCCAGACCGTGACAGCGCTGTCCAACAGGACACGGCAGGCGATGGGGTCTTGCTGAACATTGAATTCCGGTCGTCCGGCGGGATAGGGGCCGCCGCCGTTCCAGAGCACCGTCATGCGGGATGCGATCTCCGGGGCACGGTTCAGGGCGGCGGCAATGTTTGTCATAGCGCCCTGGGCCGCAATGTACAGGGGAGCCGGGTCATCCCGCAGAGCCTCCTGGATCAGAAACTCGACAGCTTCACAGTCGGGAGCATCCTCCGGGGAGGCGAGAGGGGCAGTACAACCATGAAGAACAGGAACATCGTCGATGTGTGCGGCGTTCAGCAGGCGGCATACCTCCTGGTAACTGCGCTCCATGCTGTGGGGCGGCAGACCCCTTTGGGTGGTTTTAACCTCGAAATGGGTGGCACAGATACCACGCACATCAAATTGTGGAGTGAGCAGATGGTGCAGGATGGCAAAGTCATCATCGCCTTCGTTTTTTGCATCGGTGTCAATGATGACCCGCACCCGGCAGGCCTCCGGCGGTGCAAATCCCAGCCGCGCAAGAAGTTCAGAGCGTTCCATGTTGTGTTCCCTCAATTCAGTTTTACCAGCGCTTCGTTCAGTGCGGCCAGCTTTTCTTCATCGAACATTTTGTTGCTGTAGAATTGCAGGTCGTTCACCGAAATGCCCCGGGAGCCGGGCTCCTGCTGCACATATTGGGCCAGCTCCGGCAGCAGCTGCTGAATCAGGGCAGCGGACTGAGGAGTGTCCAGCAGGGTGCCGATCTTCATATCAAGACAGAATTCCTTGACTTCCTCCGGGGCGGGCACCAGCACGTCGTGGTTGAAAATGTGGTTCAGGAAGCCGAGTGCCATGCCCTGCCACACTGCGGATTCCGGGTTTTCCGGGTTTTGGGGATTGGCGATGTGGCGGCTGCCGGTGGAGAAGCCGTGGTCGCCGTAAGCAAAGATATGCATCTCATAGGGGATCTTCCGCTCTGCCAACAGGGTGGCAAACTGCAGGGACTGTGTGGCGGGCACCAGATGGTCGCCCTGAGTGGCAAAAAGGAAGGCAGGGGGAGTCTGGTCATCCACCTGCTGCAGCAGGTCCGGCAGCTCCATGCCCAACGCCTTGCCCGGGACGCTGAACACAGCGTAGCCCAGCAGCATGGCCGCGGGACGGACCCGGCCCATGGTGCCCACCGAGGCGGCAAGATGCCCGCCGGCAGAGAAGCCTACCACGGCGATCTGCTCCGGGTCGATGTGCAGGTCACCTGCGTTCTGATGCAGGTAGTCCATGGCCTCCTGCGCCTCGGCAAAGGCATTGGTATAGACCTCCTCCACCGGACAGTTCTGGGAGACGCTGTACCGCAGCACAAAGGCGTTGTAGCCTGCGTTCAGGAAGGCCAGCGCTACAGGATCGGCTTCCCGGTCTGAGCAGAAGGCATAGGCTCCGCCCGGAAAGATCAGGATCGCAGGACAGCGGTCCAGAGCAGGCATTTCGGTGCAGGGATCCTGCAGGTAGCAGGTCAGCTGGGCATTGTGGGCCCCCATGGGGATCTGAGTGATTTTCATAGTTGGCTCCTTTTTCCTGTAGTAAAACGGGCCTTCGTACAGATAACCCCGAAAAGCAGGGGGGTCCCTGTGCGAAAGCCCAAAATCGACTTTGTTATTCTGATATCAATATAGCAGATAGCAGAAACACTGTCAAGGAGATTTACTGGTATTCTTTTTCCATCGAGAAGCCCCGGCCGCTGACTTCGGTCACGCGGCTGACGATGAGGAAACAGGCGGGGTCGATGGAATGGACCAGCTTTTCCAGCCGGGGCAGCTCCCGGTTGGAGATGACGCTGAGCAGCACCTCGCTGGGCTCGCCGGTGTAGCCGCCCTCGCCGTGGAGCACGGTCACGCCGCGGTCGATCTCAGCCAGAATGGCGGTGCGGATCTCATCCGACCGGGTGCTGATGATCTTGACCTCGGTGCGGCTGTCGCCCAGCATCAGCATCTTGTCCATGACGATGGTGTGGGTGATGACCAGCACGATGCCGTAGAGCACCTGCTCCGGCTGGCTGAACGCCGCCTGCACCAGCAGGATGGCGATATCAAAGAGCATCATGGTGATGGACACCGGCCAGCGGAACCATTTCTGCAGCACCAGCGGGGGGATATCCATGCCGCCGGTGGAAGCACCCGCCCGGATGACCATGCCCAGCGCAACGCCGATGCCCAGACCCGAGAAGATGGTACAGAGGAAGATATCCTCAGTCAGCACCCGGCCGTCCAGCAGCCGCTCAAACAGCCCCAGAAAGGCGGGGCTCAGCACGCTGCTGGCAAGGGTGTTCAGTGCGAACTTCTTGCCCAGCACCGCCCAGCCCCACACCAGCATGGACATGTTGAAGAGGAAGAGGAAACCGGAGACGGAAAGCCCCGTCAGCCGCCCGAAGGCCAGCGCGATGCCGGTGGCACCGCCCGTGATGAGCCCGGCGGGCTCCAGAAACAGGGCCACCGCCAGCGAATACAGTGCGTTGCCCAGGATGATAGCCAGACTGTTCAGCAAAAGCTGCTGCCAGCGACGAGTAGATTTCATAGCAGTACCTCCCATACTATTCTTATAATACAGGAAAACTTCAAGAAAATCCACCCGATGCGGTTGCTTCCCATCAGAACAGCGGAATTGATGTGGCTGCCAATGGCTCCCCCTTTGGGGGAGCTGGCGCGAAGCGCCTGAGAGGGCGAGACCGTTACTCCTCGTCCAGCAGCCGCAGACCCGCCGTATCGGTCACGGGCAGGGAGAACACGATGGCTCCCGCCTTGGGGCCTGCCCCCTGCATGATGGCCTGCATGATCTGGTTTTTCAGGGTGGTGCGGGACACGATGAGCACCAGCTCCTTCTCGTTGACCAGCTCCACCCCCATAAAGTGGGCGGCACCCTCCATGCCGGTGCCCTTTGCGTGGATGACGGTGCCGCCGCCAGCTCCGGCGGCGCGGGCCGTGTCCATGATGGAGCCGGTGTGGCCCTGATTGGCAATGACGAGCAGCAGCTCATAGCGGGTATCCTTCAAGGTGCTTTCCTCCTTCAGTGCAAAGGTCTGGTGTTCGGTCAGGAATTGCAGCGCCCGCTTGCCGCCGATGCTGCTGACCGGGATGATGAACGCGATGCCGGTGCCCGGCACATCGATGCGCATTTTGCGGCGCAGGTCTTTTTGCAGGCCGGGCCAGGTCTCGGCGGTGATCATGGCAAAGAGCACGGCCTTTTCGGTCTGCTCCAGCCCCAGGGTGGAAAGGGTCTCCCGCACCGCCGTGCCTGCACCCACCGTGCGCAGGCTGACCGTGATGCCGTGCTCCTCGTAAAGGGCCAGAAAGGCATCGGTGGAGTGGCGGTCGGTGATGGTGATGAGCCAGTATAAAGTATTCACAGCAGGACCTCCTTACAGCTCGATGATGGCATCATCCGGCAGGTCGGCAAAGGCCAGCGCGGCGGCGGGCACAGGCTGTGCCTGCCGGGCCCGGCGCTGCTTGAGCTGGGCCATCAGACCCATGAGCTGCACCGTGATGAGGGGGGTCATGGCGACCATGGCCACCACGCCGAAGGCATCGGTGACGATATTGCCGCCCACGGCCACACAGGCACCCTGTGCCAGCGGCAGCAGGAAGGTGGCCGTCATGGGGCCGGAAGCAACGCCGCCCGCGTCAAAGGCGATGGCGGTGTAGAGCTTGGGCACCACGAAGGAGATGCCGATGGCGAAGGCATAGCCCGGGATGAGGAACCACAGGATGGAGATGCCGGTGAGCACCCGCACCATGGCAAGACCCACCGAGAGGGAAACGCCTGCCGAGAGGGCCGCGCCCATGGTGCTGGCGGAGATGGCACCGTCGGTCACTTGCTTGTCCAGCACATAGACGGCGGGCTCGGCCTTGACGATGAAGTAGCCGATGAGCATCCCGATGGGCACCAGCAGCCAACGGAAGCTCTGGCCTGCCAGCACCTGGCCCAGATAATTACCGGCTGGCATAAAGCCGATGTTTGCGCCTGCGAGGAATAGCACAAGACCGAGATAAGTATAGGCCAGGCCCACGCCGATGCGGCCCAGCGTCCGGCGGTCGAGCTTGAGGGCCGCCAGCTGGAACACGCCGAACATGGCGATGATGGGCAGCAGGGAGGTGGCGATCTCCTTGATGTAGGTGGGCATGCCCTCGTGGAAGAGCTGCCACAGCTCCACGGAATCGCTGACGTTGGGCAGGATGGGCGGAACGTAGGTGCTGTCGCTGGCCTGGAACGCAATGCCCAGAATGAGCACCGCCAGAATGGGGCCGATGGAACACAGCGCCACCAGACCAAAGCTGTCGTCCGCGGCATGGCGGTCGGAACGGATAGCGGCCACGCCGACACCCAGCGCCATGATGAAGGGAACGGTGATGGGGCCGGTGGTCACGCCGCCGGAATCAAAGGCCACGGAAAGGAATTCCTTTGGCACAAAGGCGGCCAGCACAAAGATGAGCCCGTAGAACACCACCAGCAGCTTGGGCAGGGCAATGCCCAGCAGCATACGCAGGAAGGCGACCACGAGGAACAGCCCCACGCCTGCCGCCACTGAGAGGATGAGGGTCATGTTGGGGATGGAGGGCACCTGATTGGCCAATACCTGTAAGTCGGGCTCCGAGATGGTGATGAGGAAGCCCAGCAGAAAGCCGACACCGATGATGAGCGGCACGCTCCGGCTTTTGGTGAGCATTGCGCCCACCCGCTCGCCCATGGGGCTCATACTCATTTCCGCACCCAGCGTAAAGAACATGATGCCCACAATGATCATAGCCGCGCCCAGCAGGAAGCAGAGCAGGATGCTGGGGGAGACGGGAGCAATGGAGAAGCAGAGCACCAGCACGATGGCCACGATGGGCAGCACCGCCTGAAGCGCTTCCAATAATTTTTCCCGCAGTTTGGGGATGGATGCCTTGAGAATAATGTCCACCGACCTTTCGAGAAAATATTTCCGCAGCGTACAAAAAATGCGCAGATATATGAATAGTATACCGAAAAACGAAAGAGGGGGTCAACTAAGAAACGGTAAAGATGGATAAATGAATGCAAAATTTACAAATTGGAAATCAAATGAAAA
>ENA-UESD01003124-UESD01003124.1-human-gut-metagenome-genome-assembly--contig:-NODE-3124-length-10909-cov-3.390417_pt1 | contig 10909 bp, 9 predicted proteins | sample MGYA00242985_ERZ507986 | MGnify/ENA primary metagenome ERZ507986 (study PRJEB26167, sample SAMN06115408) | human gut metagenome | host: Homo sapiens | place: China:Guangxi | collected 2016-04-06...
TGTCTTAGTAATGTTCTGCATTTTAAGAGGAGATTAGAAATTATTTGGGAAAACCTTAAAATTTGTTTTAACATTATTTAGTGTCTTTGATTTTAACATTTGGCGGAATAATCTCTATTTTTGGAAAAACAGAAAACGGTGGAGATATAAGTTCTCTTTTTGAGGAAATTGAAACCGAAGTAGAATATTTACGTTAGACAAAGTAGTAATATAAATCAATATAAAAATCAATGATATGAATACGGTTGATATCAAAGCATTGAATGAGCGCATACAGCAAGAGAGTTCTTTTGTGGATATGATTAGTATGGAGATGAACAAAGTGATCGTCGGACAGAAGCACTTGGTAGAAGGACTGATGATCGGTATGCTTTCTAATGGACATATTTTGTTGGAGGGAGTTCCCGGTTTGGCGAAGACCTTGGCGATAAATACACTAGCACATATTATTAATGCTAAATTCAGTCGAATCCAATTTACCCCGGATTTGTTACCGGCTGATGTTGTCGGTACGATGATTTATTCTCAGAAAAGGGAAGAGTTCGTGGTGAAGAAAGGACCGATTTTCGCTAACTTTATTCTGGCGGATGAGATTAACCGGGCCCCGGCGAAAGTGCAATCGGCCTTGTTGGAGGCGATGCAGGAGCGTCAGGTGACTATCGGGGATATGACTTACAAGTTGGAAGAACCATTCTTGGTGATGGCAACCCAGAATCCGATCGAGCAGGAAGGTACTTATCCTCTTCCTGAGGCTCAGGTTGACCGTTTCATGTTGAAAGTGGTTATTGATTACCCGAAAAAAGACGAAGAAAAATTGATCGTTCGTCAGAATTTGGAGAAAATTTATCCCCAGTCTAACACGATCCTACAGCCGGAAGATATTCTGCGGGCTCGTGAGGTGGTAAAGGAGGTTTACCTGGACGAGAAAATCGAGAAATATATTGTTGACATCGTGTTTGCAACACGTTACCCGCAAGAGCATGGCTTGGAAAAATTCGTTTCCATGATTGCCTACGGGGCATCTCCTCGTGCTAGTATCAGTTTGGCCAAAGCAGCACAAGCGTACGCTTTCATTAAACGTCGTGGGTATGTAATTCCGGAAGATGTTCGTGCTGTTTGTCATGACGTTTTGCGCCATCGTATCGGTTTGAGCTACGAGGCAGAGGCGAACAATCTAACTAGCGAGGATATTATCAGTGAAATCTTGAATACAGTTGAAGTGCCTTAGAAATTGAAAATTGAAAATAACATGGTTTTCAATCTGAGATTTTCAATGTGATTTAGAGTGAATTTAAAATCTAAAATCTATAAATCTAAAATTAATAAGGTGGAGACTTCAGATTTATTAAAACGTGTCAGGCAGATTGAGATAAAGACTCGGGGATTATCGAGTAATATCTTTGCAGGGGAGTATCACACGGCTTTTAAAGGTCGGGGAATGACGTTTAGCGAGGTGCGGGCTTATCAATACGGGGATGACATTCGAAGTATTGACTGGAACGTGACAGCTCGTTATAATCACCCTTACGTGAAAATATTCGAGGAAGAGCGTGAGTTGACCGTGATGTTGTTGATTGACGTGAGTGCCTCGCGTAATTTCGGTACGGTGTCGAAACTGAAAAAGAATCAGATTACCGAGATTGCGGCTGTGTTGGCATTCTCTGCTATTCAAAACAACGATAAGATTGGCGTGATCTTCTTTTCTGACCGGATCGAGAAATTTATTCCGCCGAAAAAAGGACGGACGCATATTTTGCATATCATTCGGGAATTAGTGGATTTTTATCCGGAACACAAGGCAACCAATATTTCTGTGGCGTTGCAATATCTGACAAATGCGATCAAGAAACGGTGTACTTGTTTCCTGATTTCTGATTTCATGGATGATCACGATTTTGAACACCCGTTGATTATTGCCAATAAGAAACATGACGTGGTGGCTTTGCAATTGTACGATCGTAGAGAGAAAATATTGCCTCCTGTCGGGTTGATGTACTTGACGGATGCGGAGACGGGGGAAAGTGTTTGGGTGGATACTTCCGACAAGAAAGTCCGGGACGAGTTCGAAGCGTATGGTATCGAACGAGATAAAGAACTGGATCGGATATTCAAACATGCCGGTGTCGATATGGCATCTATTAGCGCTGATGAAGATTACGTGAGGTCATTGATTACGTTATTCAAGAAAAGAGGGGCTGGATATTAATTGAACATTGAAAATGGAGAATTAAAATGAAAAATAGAATTATTCTATTCGTAATTATCCTACTAGGTTGTGTTAGTGCTTTGAATGCACAAAATCGGGAATATAGTGCCGAGATTGACACGAACTATATTATGATCGGGGATCAGATTCATTTCCGGATGAAAGTAAAGGCTGAACCGGGTGTGAAAGTGGCATTCCCTCAATTGAAAGACACGATAGCACAAGGGATCGAGATTATATCCGGACCAGTTCGTGATTCTATCATGGAAAAAGACGGACGGGTACTCGTGCAGGAAAGTTACGTGATAACTTCTTTTGATTCGGGCGTGTTCGTGATTCCGCCGATGCCTATAGAGATTCAACAGGAAAGTTATAATAACACACTCAGGACCGATCCGTTACACTTGATCGTGAATACTTTCGTGGTCGATCAGCAGAAAGGGAATTACGATATTGTGATGCCTTTGGCTGCCCCGTGGACATTTGCCGAGATATTACCTTACTTGTTATGGACATTGTTGGGGATCGTGGTGATTCTTCTGATTGTCTGGATTATCAAAGTTCGGAAATCCCGTAAGAGTCTTTTCCATCACGAAAAACCGGCAATCCCTCCGTATGTGTTGGCCATGAAGGCTTTGGAGGAAATCAAGAAGGAGAAGTTATGGCAGAGTGGAAAGACCAAAGAGTATTACACGCAATTAACTGATACGATCCGGAATTATTTGGATGGAGAATTGGGAATCTCAGCGATGGAACAGACTTCTTTCGAAACCTTGAAGGCTTTGGAGAAATGTGAGCAGGTAGATGCAAAACAACGGGATAAGTTGGCAGATATGTTTGAAACGGCTGATTTCGTGAAGTTTGCTAAAGCAGAGCCGTTGCAGGATGAGAACGTACGGAATCTGGATATTGCTTATGATTTTGTACAAGAAACTAATGATACGATTCGAGCTGAGCATGAAAAAGAACGCCTGGAGCAGGAGTTGAAAGAACAACAGGAGAGGGAGGCGAGAGAGAAGGCAGAAAAGGAAGAGAAGGAAACCGGAGAGGAGAAAGATAACGGAAATTAATTTATGATTTATGATTTACGATTTATGATTTGTTTGCAATCAAAACCTTAAATCAAGAAATTAAATAGAATCTAAAATAGAAGATATGTTTGGATATGAATTTGCAAATCCCGAGTACTTTTGGTTATTGTTGGTACTGATACCAATGGTTATCTGGTACATATTCAAGGAGAAACGCTCGCATGCTGATTTGAAGTTTTCTTCAATTCGGGTGTTCAAGCAAATGAAACGGGGTAGCCGGATTTGGTTACGTCATTTGTTGTTTGCAGCTCGGGTTTTGGCCATTCTATTTTTGGTTTTGGCGTTGGCAAGACCGCAATCCAGCTCGAGTTGGCAGACCTATAACAGCGAGGGTATTGATATTATGCTGGCATTGGATATTTCCGGTAGTATGTTGGCACGAGATTTTACTCCTGATCGACTGGAGGCAGCCAAGGAGGTTGCAACTAAGTTTATATTGGAGCGCCCTCAGGATCGTATCGGACTGGTTGTTTTTAGTGGGGAAAGTTTCACGCAAAGTCCTTTGACAACGGATCAAGCCGTGTTAGTCAACGTGATGAAGGATATTCATAGCGGGATGATTGAAGATGGAACAGCTATTGGCCTCGGGTTGGCAAATGCGGTAAATCGTTTGAAGGATAGCAAGGCGAAATCTAAGGTGGTCATCCTTTTGACGGATGGAGTCAACAACCGGGGAGCGATTGCACCGATAACGGCGGCAGAATTGGCAAAAACGTTTGGTATTCGGGTCTACACGATCGGGGTCGGAACTTTAGGTGAGGCTCCTTATCCCGTGCAGACGCCTTTTGGGATGCAATTACAGCGAATGCCGGTTGAGATAGATGAAGATATATTGACCCAGATTGCTGACATGACAGGCGGTAAATATTTCCGGGCAACAGATAACAAAAAACTGGAGCAAATTTATCAGGAAATTGATCAATTGGAGAAGAGTAAGGTAGAAGTCAAACATTTCAGTCGTAAGAACGAGCAGTATTTCTATTTTGCTTTGATCGGGGCTTTGTTATTAATTGTGGAGGCGTTAGGGCGATACACGTTGTTGAGGAAAATTCCATAATTGTAAGTTTTAAATCTTAGATTGTGAATTGATGCAATCTGGAATTTAAAATCTAGAATCATTAAATTTAAAATTGAAAGGGTTATGTTTAGATTTGCACATCCTGAATTATTATACTTGCTGATTATCATACCATTGTTGATTGTTTTTTACGTGGTAGCAAGGATTCGGAAGAAAAAAGCGATTGCTGAATTCGGGAGTCCCGAATTACTGTCAACACTGATGCCTTTGCAATCTTATAAGCGGGAGACATTAAAATTTATACTTGTTCTGGTAGCTTTGTTTTTCGTCATTCTTGGGGTTGCGGGTCCTCAGTTCGGGTCAAAATTGCAACAGGTAAAAAAAGAGGGCGTGGAGTTGATTATTGCGTTGGATGTGTCAAATTCCATGATGGCGCAGGATATAAAGCCCAGCCGGTTGGATGCGGCGAAACAGGCCATTTCCCGAATGGTGGAAAAATTAAGTGATGATAAAGTGGGATTGATTGTGTTTGCAGGGGATGCCTACGTGCAATTGCCGATCACGACGGATTATTCTTCGGCTAAATTATTCCTATCTGGAATCAATACCGATATTGTCCCGATACAGGGTACGGCGATAGGAACGGCAATAGATTTGGCTGCGAAGTCGTTTACCCCGGACACGGAGGCATTGAAAGCGATTATCGTGATCACGGATGGTGAAAACCATCAGGACGATGCTATTGCTGCGGCTAAAGCTGCCCGGGAAAAAGGTATCTACGTGCATACGATCGGGATGGGATTGGCACAAGGAGGACCGATCCCGGAGAAGGGAAATCCCGGACAATACATGAGAGACGGGAGTGGTAACCCGATTATATCCAAGTTGGACGAGGAGACATTGAAAGAGATTGCCAAGGCCGGAGAGGGAATATTCGTGCGGGCAAGTAATTCGAACGTGGGATTAAACACCTTGTTGGACGAGATTGATCGTATGGACAAGACATTGTTGGAAGAACGGGTATTCAGTGATTATGCTGAAAAATACCAGTATTTCCTGATCATGGCATTGATATTCGTGTTGTTGGATTTCATGGTACTGGGACGTAAAAACAAGAATTTCTTGAAGATCAATATATTTGGAAGTGAGACGAAAAGTGTTGGAACGAATCGGTAAATTTTAAACGAGACATTATGGTGAAGATATTGATAACGATGATAGCAGCTGTAGTTATAAGTTTACCATCGGCTGCGCAACAGGAACGAAAGTTTATTCGGGGCGGGAATGATTTGTTTAATAAACAGGATTTTGAGAAGGCTGAAGTGGAGTATCGTAAGGCTTTGGATACGGAAGTGAAATCATACGAGGGTGCGTTTAACCTGGGAGATGCGCTTTATAAACAGAAAAAGTTTGACGAGGCATTACAACAATTCCAATCGTTGGCACAGAATGAGAAAGACAAGGCAAAGTTAGGAGAGTTGTATCACAACATCGGAAATACTCTTTTGGCCATGAACAAGTTGGATGAGAGTATCGAGGCTTATAAACAGTCGTTGAGAAACCGTCCGAATTCCCAAGAGACAAAGTATAACCTGGAGTTTGCCCGCAAGCAGAAACAGGATCAACAAAATCAAGATCAAAATAAGGACCAGAATAAGGACCAGCAGGATCAAAATAAAGATCAACAGAATCAAGATCAGAACAAAGACCAAAATAAGGACGAGAATAAAGATCAGAACCAGGATCAAAATAAAGACCAGCAAGATCAGAATAAGGATCAACAAAATAAAGATAAACAGGATCAAGATAAGCAAAACCAAGATCAGAAGGATCAACAGAATAAAGACCAGCAGAATAAGGATCAGCAACAGCAGGATCAACAGGCTCAGCCTAAAATCTCGAAAGAAGATGCCAAACGCTTGTTAGAGGCCTTGGAAGCGGACGAAAAGAAAACACAAGAAAAGGTACAGAAAGATAAAGTTCAAGCTCAAAAGGCAAAGAAGATGAAGATTGAGAAAAACTGGTAACTTTGTATGTTTTTCAGAGGGATAATAAAGAATTAAAAGATAAACAAATGAAGTCATTCATTATCATATTGCTATTATGCGTTTTTGGTGGGTCTAAGTTATTTGCCCAAAAGACAGAATTTATCGCGTCCGCACCTTCCGTTGTGGAAGTCGGGGAGCAATTCCGTCTTTCCTTCGTGTTGAACGCTAAGGGGGAGAACTTACAGGTTCCCACGATAAAAGGATTTGATTTACTGGCAGGACCGTCATTGAGTACGTCTTCTAATATCACGATTATCAATGGCGATATGAAGCAAAATCAAGAGTACACGTACACTTATATTTTGGAAGGGCAGGAAGAAGGAGAGTTTACGATCGAGCCGGCCACGATCACCGTGGACGGTAAAGAGTACAAGTCCCAGCCTTTGAAGATAAAAGTGATCAAAGGTTCCGGGAAACCTCGGAATAATACCCAAAGTTCCGGGGATGTTTCTGAGAGCCGGGGAAGTACTTCGATTACGGATGATGATTTGTTTCTGCGAATGGAAGTGAGCCGTAACACGCTTTACGTGGGAGAGAGTTTGACTGCCACGTTAAAAGTATATGCCCGGGTAAATCTGGTTGATGTGCAGGGGAAGAAGATCCCGCCTTTTGACGGATTCCTGACAGAAGACGTGAAGATTCCTCAGATCCATTTGGAACGTGAGGAATATAACGGGAAAATATATGATCGGGTGGGCGTGTTACAAAAAACGATTCTTTTCCCGCAACATGCCGGGACGTTAACGATAGAGCCTTACGAGTTGTATTGTCTTGTTCGCCAACGGGTGGGGAGTCGTGGTGGAAGTATCTTTGATGACTTTTTCGGGAATTCCCGTGATGTCCGAGTACTCTGCAAGAGTAAACCCGTGAAAATTACCGTGAAACCTTTACCCGAGGCCGGAAAGCCTTTAGGATTTAGCGGTATGGTGGGAACCCTTGCCATGACAACCTCTATGTCAACAGATACCTTGAAGGCGAATGATGCGTTAACGTACAAGGTGGTATTACGCGGGAATGGAAACATGAAATTGTTAGAGGCTCCGAAAATCACATTCCCGCATGATTTTGACGTGTACGATCCGAAAGTGACTAGGGATATAAACGGAACATCCGGAACCGTTACTTTTGAATATCTCGTGATTCCTCGTTACGCGGGGGATTACAAGATTCCAGCCGTGCAATACTCCTATTTTGACCCGCAAGCCGGGGCTTATAAGATGTTGAAGGGAAAGGAGTATTCTGTTCGGGTTGAAAAGGGAAATGAGTCCAGCCAAGGATCCGGGGAGGCAGCCTTACAGTCATTCAAGAAAGAAGATGTCAGGATGTTGGGACAGGATATTCGTTACATCAAAACTCACAAGAACGATCTCCGTCCGAAAGGCGTGTTGTATTTCGCCACGATGGAATACTGGTTGAGTTTCTTGATTCCTTTTGTACTTTTCGTGGTCGGGATGATTCTTAATCGTCGCCGGATCAAGGCAAATGCCGATTTGGTACGGGTGAAGAGTAAAACGGCGAACAAAATGGCTCAGAAACGTTTGCGGGCAGCCTCTGTTGCGATGAAAGCCGGAAATTCTGAACTATTCTATCAAGAGACATTGAACGCTTTATGGGGGTATGTAAGTTATAAATTGAACATAGCCGCATCAGAATTGAATCGGGACAATATCAGTGATCATTTGACTCGTCGGGGGGCAGATGCGACGTTAATTCAGAGCTTTATTGAGGTGCTCGATCATTGTGAGTACGCTCGTTATGCTCCGGGTGCTAATCAAGGAGAAGAGATGGATAACGTGTACAAGGATAGTATAACTATTATCACGAAATTGGATAAAGCGATATGAAAGCTAAAAGTTAGAAGCTAAAAACTAAGGTTAAAAACTAAAAGTTGAAAAGAATGAAAAGGATATATATAATATGACGATCCCCAGGGTAAACCAACTTTTCTTTAAAGATATTGATGTTGTTCTTATCCGGTGTGATGACCTATGCTACTGATGTAAAGATGCTGGCGGAGGAGGCAACTAAAATGTACCAGGAAGGCGACTATCAGAAAGCGATTGATTTGTATAACGAGATGTTATCCGATGACATGGAATCCGCAACCGTGTATTACAATTTGGGAAACTGTTATTACAAGCAAGGGGAGATTGCGAAAGCCATATTGAATTACGAACGTGCTTTATTGTTGCATCCGGGTGATAATGATATAAAATATAACCTGACGATGGCGCAAAAGGCCACAGTTGACAATATCAAGGTATTACCGGAACTTTTCCTTGTACGTTGGTATAATGCTTTCGTGACCGCTTTCACGGCTGATCAATGGGCATACGTGTCTGTTATTCTGTTTATAGGATTTCTGATTATGGCAGCATTGTTCTTCCATGCGACATCTATATCTTTAAAGAAAAGTTGGTTTACCCTGGGGATCATCATGTTGTTGGTGTCCGTGATGACTATTTTCTTCGCTTTGAAACAATATCACCGGGTGACCGACAGGGATAGTGGGATTGTAATGACTCCCAGCGTGGTGGTACGCGGGGCTCCGGATAATAGCGGGACCGAATTGTTCGTGATCCATGAAGGACTGAAGGTACAGGTTATCGGAACTCTAGGGGATTGGTACAATGTTCGTTTGGCCGATGGAAACGAGGGGTGGATTGCTAAAACGGATTTGGAAAAGATATAAGAAAAATTATTGGGTTTTGTGGCGTGATAAATCATTTTACTTTGTAAATTTGTAATCCGGTACGATTTTTCACTCGTGCCGGGTAACAACCTGTAATAGATTATCATGGAAAATTTTATTGTTTCGGCACGTAAATACAGACCTGCAAGTTTCGACACGGTGATCGGGCAGCACTCGATTACATCCACGTTGAGGAATGCAATTCTTAATAAGCAACTGGCTCAGGCTTATTTGTTCTGTGGACCCCGTGGGGTGGGCAAAACAACTTGTGCCCGTATATTTGCCAAGACGATTAATTGCATGAATCTACAACCGAATGCCGAACCTTGTAATGAGTGTGAGTCGTGCAAGGCGTTTAATAGCGGACGTTCGTTGAACATTCACGAGTTGGATGCTGCCTCTAACAATAGCGTGGATGATATTCGGGGTTTGGTTGATCAGGTGCGGATATTGCCGCAGGTGGGGAAATACAGCGTGTATATTATTGATGAGGTGCATATGTTGAGTGCCTCGGCTTTCAACGCTTTCTTGAAAACATTGGAAGAGCCGCCTGCACATGCTATTTTTATTCTGGCAACAACCGAGAAGCATAAAATATTACCGACGATCTTGTCACGTTGTCAGATTTACGATTTTAACCGGATAAAAGTACCCGACACGATCGAGCATCTGAAACGAATTGCAGCTAAAGAAGGTGTACAGGCAGAGGAAGAGGCGTTGAACGTGATTGCGCAGAAAGCTGACGGGGCCATGCGTGACGCTTTGTCGATCTTTGATCAAGTCGTAAGTTTCTGCGGGAAGGATTTGACCTATGATAAGGTGATCGAGAATCTGAACGTGTTGGATTATGATTACTATTTTAAGTTGACAGATTTATTCCACGATGGTAAAGTAGCCGAAACATTCTTGCTTTTTAACGAGATTATGGAGAAAGGTTTTGATGCAGGTAATTTGGTTTCCGGGTTGGGGCGTCATTTCCGTGATTTATTGGTTGCTAAAGAAGAGGTTACGGTGCAATTATTGGAAGTGAGTGCATCCATCAAGGAACGTTATTTAAAACAGGCGAAAACTGTAACACCCGAATTCATATTTGATGCTTTGAAAGTGATCGAGCAATGCGAGATGCAGTATAAAATGCGTGTGGAGAAACGTTTATGCGTGGAACTTACCTTGATCAAGTTATGCCAAATTAATGAACTAAAAAAAAAAACTTAGCATAGAGGAGTTTACCGGGCTATTGAAGATTGCTGATTTTAACGGGAAATTCCAGCAATCGGGTGGTGGAACAACGGCTCCGGTTGCTGGGGAAAAGCCTTCTGTCCCTGCCGGAAAAACGAATACTTATAAGGTAGAACCGCCACATTCCTTTAAATTGAAAATGGCCATGGCGGAGACCCGGGAGAGCTTTCAGGTCCGGCAGGAAGAGGGAGGTGCAAAAGTTGAGGATAACCGGGTAAAAGCACAAAGCGAATTTACAATGGCGGATGTGATTTCCGCATTGGAAACTTACGTCGCAACTTCGCAGGAAGATACGACCGTTAAGATTGCCTTGACTTCTCACACCCCAAAAGTGCAAGGGTTTGTCATCACGCTTGAGGTTGATAATGACTTTTTATTGTCCAAGGTGACGGATATACATCCTTATTTGCTCTCCTTCCTTACCAAAAGACTGAATAACGGTTTTATTACCTTGAATGTTCAAGTTTACATGGAACCGGAAAATGGCGAGGAAAAAAGACGGCTTTTTACGGCTAAGGATAAATTCGATCATTTTGTCCAGATTAATCCTGCTGTGAGTGAGTTGAAAGCTTTGTTTGGGTTGGAGATAGAATGATGTAATTTTAGGTTTTAAAT
>ENA-UESD01003127-UESD01003127.1-human-gut-metagenome-genome-assembly--contig:-NODE-3127-length-10905-cov-4.148134_pt1 | contig 10905 bp, 9 predicted proteins | sample MGYA00242985_ERZ507986 | MGnify/ENA primary metagenome ERZ507986 (study PRJEB26167, sample SAMN06115408) | human gut metagenome | host: Homo sapiens | place: China:Guangxi | collected 2016-04-06...
AGTGCTCCCTTGCTGCGGGCGGGGCATGACCGCCCGGGAAAAACGGGCCGTGGCCCGGGTAGGAAAAGAAAAGGCGGGGAAAGGACGCATGTCCTTCCCCCGCCCTGATATGGACAGGATGGCTAGAAGCCTTCTTCCAGCGGCGGCCAGACCAGCCAGGGGCCGTCAGGCGTCACGGTCTTGCGGTCGGCCGGGGCCAGGAAGACCTGGCGGCCTTCCACGCGCAGGCGGCCTTCGGCCAGCCATTGCAGGGCCTGCGGGTAGATGCGGTGCTCCAGCGGATGGATGCGGTTCATGAGGTCGTCCAGTTCCTCGCCGGCATTGGCAGGCACGGCGGCCTGGATGATGACCGGGCCGCTGTCCACCAGTTCTTCCACGAAGTGCACGGTGCAGCCCGTGATCTTCACGCCGTAGGCCTGGGCATCGGGACCGCCGTGGGCGCCCGGGAAGCTGGGCAGGATGGCGGGATGGATGTTGATGACCCGGCCGGGGAAGGCCTGGAGGAATGTGCTGGTCAGCATGCGCATATAGCCCGCCAGCACCACATATTCCGCGCCGGACGCCTTGATGGCGGCCACCATCTCGCGGTCGAAGCTCTCGCGGTCGGCAAAGACCTTGTGGTCGATGCAGACATGCGGGATGCCGGCCTTTTCGGCGCGTTCGAAGACCTTGGCGCCGGGACGGTTGCCCGCGATGAGGCGGATGTCGATGTCCAGCACGCCCTGGGCGGCCTTGTCGATCATGGACTGGGCGTTGGTGCCGCTGCCGGAAGCCAGGATGGCGATTTTCAGGGCCATGGTTTACCTCTGCGGGCTGTAGTGAGCTTTCAGGGCCTCCACCAGCGCGGGGATGGTGTAGGCCTCGGGCTGGATGTGGCAGGGCAGGCCGTTGTCGGCCAGGGTCTTGGCCGTGACCGGGCCGATGGCGGCCAGCTTCACTTCAGGATGGGCGCGCAGCTCGTCCGCCGGGATCAGGGAGAGGAAGTTCTCCACCGTGGAGGAAGAGCCGAAGGTCACGCAGTCCAGGGTGCCGTTCTGCATGGCGGCCAGCACTTCGTCCTTGCGGGCGGCGGCGGGCACGGTCTCGTAGGCGGCGATGACGTCCACCTGCGTTTCGTCCTTGCGCCAGCTCTTGAGCACGGAAAGGATGGCGGCTTCGGAAATGGTCCGGGAGGGAATTTCCTGCGCGGCGTGATCCCGGCGGATCAGGATGTGCGCGCCCGGCCCACCGCCGGTATGCATCCAGAGATCGTGCGGGGCTGCCAGCTTGAGAAGCTGGGCGTTCCCCTTGGCGTCGCGGCCCCGAAGGAGCAGGAAGCCGTCGCTGCTGCGGAACGGCTGTACGTTCTTGGGCAATTCCGGAGCGCGGAACTGCGGCGCGGCGGGAGAGGGTGAGTTGGCGGGCGTCGGCGCGGACGTCGCGGCTTGTGCCATGAGCCCGGCTTGCTCCGCACGGGCCAGATCGGCCTGTACGGTGGCAAAGCGGCCTTCAAGCATGGAAAGGCCTCGCTTGCCCCGGCTGGCCTTGTGGAACAGCGACGCCATGTTTTCACGGACGGTGAGGCGGGGATCGAGGGCAAGATCGACAGGCCCTCCGGCCCCGTCCAGCGTGACGGAGGCGTGTTTTTCCTCCGCAGAAAAACGGTAAAGCTGCGATTGGAGCAGGCGGGCGGCATCCTGTGCCGCAACCATGTCGCTGAGGCGTTTTTTTTCGCTCTCCAGCTTGAGCAGGAGTTTGCGCAGGCGGTTGGCCTCGGCCTGATGGGGTTTGGCCGCTTCGGCCCGAGAGAGGGCCGCGATGCCGCGCAGGACTTGCGCTTCCCCGGCTGCTGCGCACGCCCGGATGGCATCCTCGACCACCAGTTCCTCACGCGGCGTGCCGTCGGCGTCGCGGCGTCGTTCGGGCGGCAGGGGCCATGCGGAAAGCTCGCGTTCCCCGGCGGCGTTCTCGTAAAGGAAAAGATCTCCGCCTCCGGCCTCCAGATCGAGGAGCAGGGCGGCTTGTTCGTCGGGCGGGAGCAAAGGGAGGGTACGGCGCAAGGGCGGCGTGATGACCGGCCAGTTCCGCCAGCCGTCGCCTTCACAGGCTTCGGCCCAGTGCGCGGGATCGGGCCATGCCGGAATTTCAGGCTCAGGCGGCGTGTCGAAAAGCAGCGAGGGGCCTTCCCGCAGATCGAGCGTAAGCCAGCATTCGGTATCGGCGTTGACATGAAGGTAAAGGCGGCGCCCCACCCAGTCGGGCAGCACGTCGATGATCCGGCGATCCGCAAGGTATTTGCGCAGCCGCATGATATCGGCCGGCGGTGCGCTGCCGACGGGGATTTTGTGCGTCGAAAGGAAAAGGAAGGGAGCCTTGCGGCCCGCGCGAAGAAACAGGAAACGTTTGCCGCCTGTGCCGTAGAGCGTGAACAGGGTCACATCCTTGGCCGGGCGGTGGATTTTTTCGATCCGGCAACCCATGAGCGCAGGCGCAAGCTCGTCGCACAGGCGACGGAACACATGGCAGTCCATGCAAAGCCTCGTGAGTTTGGGAGACGGGCGGGCCCGCCGATGAGAAAGAGCCCGCCAAAGCGCGAACCTTGGCGGGCTGTAGAATTACTCGCCCCGAATGTTTTCCCCTTCTTCCTGACGGGCCTTGCAGTTGATGCAAAGCTTGGTCACGGGACGGGCCTTGAGACGGGGAATGCTGATATCTTCACCGCAGTCTTCGCAGATGCCGTAGGTCCCTTCGTCCAGCCGCTGGATGGCGGCTTGGATCTTGCGGATCAGGCGGCGTTCGCGGTCACGGATGCGCAGTGTGAAAGCGCGATCCGATTCGGCGGACGCACGGTCGGCAGGATCAGCGAAGAGCTCGTTGCTGTCGGTGAGGTCCTCCAGCGTGGAATCTCCCTTGTGCTGCGCCTCTTCAAGCATATTGTTGAGGAGCGTACGAAAATATTCGATGTCCTTCTGTTCCAAGAAACTACCTCCTGGCAGTCTTCACGATGCGGGCTGAACCGCATCAAGCTTGTGTAGAGTTCCTTCATATACCTGAGAACACTAGGCTCGTAAAGAGGGGCAAGATCCTTTTTCAGAAACAATCACGCAAGGAAAAGGCCTCTTTCGCCCCTTCCGTTCACCGGCCAGTTGGAGTATAAACACCCATTCCGTCGAAACAGCAATCCCCCCAAGGAGTACAGACGCATGAGCGGAAGCAACGCCCGCAGCAATGCCATTAGAGCCATTACCAGCTACAAACCGGATCTCGCCCCCCTGAACTATGCCGACACCAAGCCGACTGAAATCTACGGAAGCAACGTTTTCAGCGACAAGGTGATGAAGGAACGCTTGCCCCGGATCGTCTACAAGTCCCTGCGCAAGACCATCGAGCAGGGGGTCCAACTCGATCCTTCGCTGGCGGACATCGTGGCTTCCACCATGAAGGATTGGGCCATCGAGAAGGGCGCTACCCACTTCACGCACGTATTTTATCCCCTGACGGGCCATTCCGCCGAAAAGCACGACGGTTTCCTCTCGCCCGACGGCAACGGCGGCGTGATCACGGAATTCAGCGGCAAGATGCTGAGCCAGGGCGAAGCCGACGGCTCAAGCTTCCCTTCCGGCGGCCTGCGCAGCACCTTCGAGGCGCGCGGCTATACCGCGTGGGACGTGACCAGTCCGGCCTACCTTATGGAAAACAGCAGCGGCATCGTGCTGTGCATCCCCACGGCCTTCCTGTCGTGGACGGGCGTGGCGCTTGACCGCAAGACCCCGCTCCTGCGCTCCAATCAGGCCCTCAACAAGCAGGCCAGCCGTATCCTCAAGCTGTTCGGCAAGAAGACCTCCCTGCCCATCATTTCGTACTCCGGGCTGGAGCAGGAATTTTTCCTCATCGACCGGAACTTCGTGTTCGGCCGTCCCGATCTGCTCACCGCCGGGCGTACGCTGTTCGGCGCGAAACCGGCCAAGGGGCAGGAATTTGAAGACCAGTACTACGGCGTCATGCCCCGCCGCGTCATGAGCTGCATCACGGAGGCCGAGCGCGAACTCTACAAGCTCGGCGTTCCGGTCCGCACGCACCATAACGAAGTGGCTCCGAGCCAGTACGAGATCGCCCCGGTGTTCGAAACGGCCAACCTCGCCATCGACCACAACCAGCTCATGATGACCGTGCTGAAGAAAGTCGCCAAGAGGCACGGCCTTCACTGCCTCCTGCACGAGAAGCCGTTCAGCGGCATCAACGGTTCGGGCAAGCACCTCAATTATTCCATCGGCAACGCCGAAGTCGGCACCCTTTTCGAACCAGGCGAGACGCCGCATGAGAACGCGATGTTCCTCGTGTTCCTCGTTGCCGCGATCCGTGGCCTGCACAAGTACGGGGGGCTGCTCCGCGCCACCGTCGCCGCCGCGTCCAACGATCACCGCCTCGGTGCCAACGAAGCGCCGCCGGCCATCATGTCCATGTTCCTCGGGGATCAGCTCACCGATATTCTGGAACAGTTCCGCGTCGGTCAGGTTCGCGGCTCCAAGGGCAAGCGCCTGATGAACGTGGGTGTGGATACGCTGCCGCCTCTGCCCGCCGATCCCGGCGACCGCAACCGTACGAGCCCTTTCGCGTTTACCGGCAACCGCTTCGAATTCCGCGCGCTCGGCTCCAGTATGCCCGCCTCGGCCTCTCAGACGGCTCTGAACACCATCATGTCCGACTCCTTGGACTATGCCGCCACCCGCCTCGAAAAGCTCTCCGGCGGCGATCCCGAAAAGCTCCACGCCGCCGTGGGCAAGCTCATCCAGGAGATTGTGGAGGAGCACAGCGCGGTCATCTTCAACGGCGACGGCTATTCCGAAATCTGGCACCAGGAAGCGGAGCGGCGCGGCCTGCCCAACTACCGGACCACGCCCGAAGCCCTGATGGTGTACACCAGCCCCGATGTGGTGGATCTCTACAGCCGGTATAACGTGCTGTCGCGTCAGGAGCTCAAGGCCCGTCAGGAAATCTATATCGAACAGTACTGCAAGACGATCCGCGCCGAAGCGAACCTCGTCATCCGGATGGGCCGAACCATCATCTACCCCGCCGGGCTGCGTTTCCAGCAGGAATTGCTCCGTGCCTGCCTCGACATGCGCGCCTTGAACCGCGAACCCGACACCGTGTTGCTCGACGACATCGACGACACCCTGCGCAAACTCCGCGAGGGGCTTGAGCACCTCGAAAACAATGTGGACATGAAGATTGAAGATCCTGTGCAGGAAGCGCATCACAAGTGCACCGTGGTCATTCCGGCCATGAATGCCATCCGCACCCTTGCCGATCATCTCGAGACGATCGTTCCCGAAGATCTGTGGCCTCTCCCGAGCTATCAGGAGATGCTGTTTGTGAAGTAGGGGAAAATGGGGGAAAGGGAGGAAGCTTTTCTGGAGAAAGGGGGGGGGCGCCCCACGCTTTCTCCTCTCCTTCCCCAAACCCCATCCGCTCCTCTTTCAAAGACGTTTGTCTTTATTGAACCCATAATCCGTATTTGGGTTGATGACAGAAAAGCCTTCCCCGTATTGGGGAAGGCTTTTCTGTCGTAAAATGGCCTTCTTCGGAAGGGGCCCACGTTTTTGCTTTTCTATAACACTTCGTAAACCCTGCAGAAGACGTTGTCAAAGATGAGCCGGAAATAGGGAGCGAAGCGCGGATCGCCGGGATCGCAGATAAGGAGCTGCACCATAAGGGTGTTGTACATGCGGTCGTCGATGACGAGCTTTTCTCCGGTCACGCGGTTGAACATGAAGTGCACGTTGCGGCGGCGCTCCATGTCTTCCTTCCATGCCTTGATGGCGGCGTTGTCGGGCAGGTACTCGGGCGGCGTCACGTAGTCGCGGTGATCCAGCTGCCCGTCGGAAAAGACGTCGATACTGGCGGCGGGGACATTGATGTTGCTCCCCTTCATCACCACCTCCCCCTTATCGAGGCGGTAGGAAAGCGCCTGCGGGACGATGCTGATGGCGTAGCCCCGGCCTTCCTTGGACAGGAAGTTCCAGCTTCCGAAGGTGGAAATCCAGAAGCCGAGATCCAGCATGTCGAAGCTGAGCACAAGATACTGCTTGCCGTCGGCCTGAATGAGCGGGTTGTTTGGGTTGTTCAGCCATGTGATCATGTCCGCGGCCTGAGACGCCGTCAAACCTTTGAATACGTTGCCGGGAACATTCCCTTTTGCAGCGGTATATTTGATGATCTGGCGGGCGAAACGCGGATCGTCCGTGGCATAGACGGCTGCGGGAAGATAGAGCGAAGGCCCGCCGTGTTCCGCACCGTCGGCGATGGTGTCGCGCCGCGAAAAATGGTGCGCCGCGTATCCCCAGTCCCACCAATGCCAGATCATGGCGTCTTCGGGGGTGGCCTTGCGGAGTTCGCGCAGTCCGGCGGCGTGGCGGCGGTTGAGGATGGGGCCGTGGGTCATGGCGGGTACGAGATCCGCAAGCGGAGGGATCACGATGGCGAGCATGAGGATGACCGCCGCCGAGCGGTAGAGCAGGTGCGGCCCGATCATGTCAAGCGTGCGGGTCAGGCGCCAGCCCCGCTGGCGCCCGAGCCCGATGACGAACATGGCGAGAAGGCACCCCATGATCACGAAATGGAGCCATCCGAGTGAGTTCCAGAGCTCGATCATGGTTTCCCGGCAGCTCGGCACAAGGAGGATGAGCCCGGCCAATATGAGGCAGGCGAGGAAGAACACCTTGCGGGTGGTCTTCGCCCGGACGTCCCCGAGGGCGCAGGCCAGCCAGTCCACGGGCAGGGTCAGCCCGATGGCGACGATAGGCGCGCCGAACATGACCATCCGTCCGCCCATCTTGGTGCTGAGCAAGGCCAGCAAGGCCAGCGGCACAAGGAAGAGTGCCCCGGAACGGGCGCAAAGCACGAACAGGAATCCGAGCAGCCCGAGGATAGCAATGGGTTGCCACGGATGGAAATAAACCAAGATTTCGGTCAGTGTGAGATCTTGGATCTCGATGATCGACTGGGCTACGGACGGGAAGACCAGCGGATCGGGCGTGCCCGTAGCCACGGCATCCCCGGCGCGCTTGAGGTAGCCTTGCACATGGTGGAGCATCGTGCTCAACACGCTCAGATCGACAAGCAGCGCTGCCGCCATCAGCCAGAATGCCGCCAGTACGGCGGGGCGGTGGAGCTGCGCCACGAATTGGCGTTCGCGGCCCATGATGGCGATGAGAAGCGTGAGCGGGAACATCGCTCCCGTGGGGCCTCCGAGCGCGGGCAGGGCATAGGCGAGCCCTGCGAGCAGGGCCGTGCGGCGTTCGCCCGGGCGGGCCAGCAGAAGCGCCATGCAGCCGATCAAGGCCACATTATAGCGCACGATGTACGGGAACATGGAATGCCATTCCTGAGACCACCAGGCGAGCAGCCCGCTTGCGCTGAGGGCGAACACCCAGAAGGCCGAGATAGGCGCGTACGGCTGATGGCCCGGAGCGTCCAGCGCAATGGGGATGGGGCGTTTCGTCCAGCGCTGGAACCAACGAAACGGCAGGGCCAGCGGGTGGCGGAGGAAATGCATGACCCACACAGCCGGGGCCAGCCCGATAAGCAGGGGCAGAAACAGGGTAACGAGGTCGGTGTCGGCATAGCCGAGCATGGTACGGGCAAGGAAGCCCGGCGAGAGCGAGGCGAGGATGCCGGCGCAGAAACCGGCCTCCATGCTGCCCATGCCCCACGCCCACAGGAAGATGAGCAGAGCCACGAGGCTGGCCATGACCGGAGGCAGCCAGAAGGCGACCTGCGCGGGCTCGGCGCCTGTAATCAGGGCGAGGATACGGAGCAGTTCGGACATGGGATGTCCGGCGCCGAATTCAAACCCCTCAGCCCCGGCGACCCAGTGGTAGGCGTCGTGCGTGGCGAGGAGCATTTCATTACCAAGGCGGTATTCCACATCCTGCCACGACGGCCACTCCTGAAAGCGCAGCAGAAAGGCCACGGCGTAGGTCGCTATGCCGAGCAGAAGGCCGAGGAGCCAGCGCGGTACGGGGCCGAGGGGGATGTTTCTTGATTGGGGAGGCGGGGGTATTGTCACGGCGTATCCCGGAAAAACCGGCGTTCGCGGACGCGGGAATGGGTAAGGGGGAGGTGAGGCCCTCCCCCGGATGTTGTGCGGGAATCAGAAGCCTTCACGTTCCCGTTCTTCTTGGCAGGCGCGGCACAGGCCGACGCCGGGCAGGGCTTCCAGACGTTTCTGGGGAATGGGCTCGCCGCATTCACGGCAGCAGGCCTGACCGTCGATCCACTCCGGCCCTTCCCAGTACTGTGAAGAACGGGCGCGCTGGAGGGCGGTTTCGCGTGCGAGCCGTTCCAGTTCCTGCGCCTGATCGAAAATGTCCATTCGTGTCCTCTTTACTTTAACGTGAAGCAGGGGGAGTCCCTCAAGACGGGCCAGACCTTCCCCCGGGAAGGCCGCAGGTTTGCCCGAAAATCGTTCGCGTTGCAAGTAGTTTTATGAAAGGCGCAGCGACTCGAAGGGAATTTTGCCCACGCACTTGCGCAAGGGGGCCGGTACTCCGTCCACCGCGATGGCCGGAAGATGCGCGTCCCACGGGAAGAGCAGGGCAAAGGTGCCGGGCGAAAGCGTAACCCGGCTGACTTCCGCCGGAGCGGGCTGGAAAAAGCCCACGTCCCGCTGGTCATCAAATGGGCCGTCGAGGGAGAGGCCCGTTGTGGCGGCGTTGAACAGCCATTCCTGGCCTTCCACCACCATCTGCACATCGCAGAAGCGCTTATGGCATTCGTAGAGGCTGCCGGAAAGCGGGCGCGAAGTCAGTGTGGCAACGCTGACGAAACCGTCCGTCAGGGGATGCGTGCCATCCGTGAGGTCCGCAAGGGAGCCGGAACCGCCGGGCGCGTAGTTTTCGAGCCAGCGCATCGTTTCTTCCCATGCCGGGCCGAAACCGTAACGCCGCCAGTTGCCGATATGATCGACGAGCATCATGAAATCCTTTATAAAGAAAAGGGTTATGGGGAAGAGGGCCTCTTTGGGAAGGCCCCTTCCAACCTACCCTCTCAATTGAACGGACGGAGAGGCGGGGCAAAAGCGCCCCGTGCCTCTTCTCGCAGAAAACGGCACGCTACTTTTTGATGTTTGCGAGGATGTCTTCCAACGTGTCCGCGAAGGCGCGCAGATCTTCTTCCGGGATGTTGAGGGCCGGGAGAAGGCGCAGGACGACTTCGTGGGACAGGTTGCAGATAAAGCCGCGGCGGATGAGTTCTTCCCAAACGGCCTTCGCGGGGAAGGCCAGCTCGATGCCGATCATGAGGCCGAGGCCGCGCACTTCCTTAATCGTTCCGGGGTGGCTTTCGCTGATACGGCGGATGGACTCCATGAACTCGCCGCCAAGGCTGGCCGCGCGCTCGTCGAGATGATCGCGCTTCATGATCCGCACGACTTTGGCCGCCACGGCGGACGTCAGGGCGCCGCCGCCGAACGTGGTGGCGTGGCTGCCTGCGACAAAGCCTTTGGAGACTTCGTCGGTGGTCATCATAGCGCCCATGGGCAGGCCGTTGGCGAGGGCCTTGGCGCAGGAAATGGCGTCGGGCTTGAGATCGAAATGCTGGAACGCCCACGGCTTGCCGGTACGGAACAGGCCGCCTTGTACCTCGTCCACGAGGAAGAGGATGCCCTTTTCGCGGCAGAGCGCTTCAATACCCTTGGCGTATTCGGCGTGCATGGGCCGGATGCCGCCTTCGCCCTGTACGATTTCGACGAGAACGGCGGCGGTTTTGGGCGTAATAGCGGCCTCAAGCACGTTCAGATCGCCCCACGGCACGGTCTTGAAGCCGTCCGGGATGGGCGCGAACCCGTCTTGAAAACGCTCCTGCCCCGTGGCGGCCATCGTCGCATACGTGCGACCGTGGAACGCCTTGTCCAGCGTAATGATTTCGTAGGCGTCGACGTTCTTCACCCGCTGCATGTAGCGGCGGGCCAGCTTGATCTGCGCTTCGTTGGCTTCCGCGCCGGAGTTGCAGAAGAACGCCTTTCCAAAGTGGCTCAGGGACAGCAGTTCCTCGGCCAGTTCAAGCTGTTCTTCCTGATAGAAGAGATTGCTCACATGGATGAGCTTGCGGGCCTGTTTCTCGATGACCTGAGCGATTTCCTCGTTGCAGTGGCCGAGGCTGGTTACCGCGATCCCGGCCAGCAGGTCGACGTATTCCTTGCCGTCGAGGTCGGTGACTCTGGAGCCTTTGCCGCTGGCGATGCTGACAGGGTAACGACCGTACGTCCGGCAGAGAAGGGATTCTTCGCGGGCCTTGATCGTATCGAGAGAGGAAGTGGTCATGATGGTATCTCCTGTCCGGCGGCCGCCGGAATGCTCATATAAGTACGACGGCGTGCTCTGTGAAGGCCGTCTAGTGTTTTCCCGTATGCCCGAAGCCCCCGGAGCCGCGTCCGGTGGCGCCCAGCGTCTCGCATTCCTCAAGCTCCACCTGCAAGGCGGGCTGGAAAACGAGCTGCGCGATGCGGTCTCCTCGTCGGAGCCGTCGTTCCTCGCCGGACGTATTGAGGAGGACGACGGTGATTTCGCCGCGGTAGTCGGGATCAATGACGCCGACGCCCTGCGCCACGGTCAGGCCCTGCATGGCTCCGAGCCCGCTGCGTGAGTAGACGAACCCGGAAGGGATGGCCAGACGCCCGCCCGCCGGAATGGCGGCTTCGTCTTCTTCAAGGCAGGCCCTCAGATCGAGGCCCACGGAACCTGAAGTGGCGTACCGCAAGCCTTCGGCCCCGTTCGCCGTGTACACGGCCTGCGAATCCCGCAGGTACTGGATGCGCACCTTGGGGTGTGCTGTAATCATGATATGCTCCTTGCTCAAACCGCATCTCTACCGCAACCCGTCCCGCCCCACAAGGAAAAAGAGGCGGACGGGGGGCGGAAAAGG
>ENA-UESD01003132-UESD01003132.1-human-gut-metagenome-genome-assembly--contig:-NODE-3132-length-10890-cov-3.515583_pt1 | contig 10890 bp, 10 predicted proteins | sample MGYA00242985_ERZ507986 | MGnify/ENA primary metagenome ERZ507986 (study PRJEB26167, sample SAMN06115408) | human gut metagenome | host: Homo sapiens | place: China:Guangxi | collected 2016-04-06...
ACTCGATTAGTATATCATATCTGGTTGATTTTGCAAGATGCTTTCGCGAAAAGTCTTGAAATAAGTTTTTTCGGGAGATACTATTTTTATAGCATAACAGGAGGGTAAGGTATGGAAAATAAGACACGGGAAGCAATCCGGTTTGAGGGAAGCGTGCAGGGCGTTGGATTCCGCTACCGGATGTCACAGCTTGCAAGACACTACGATGTGACGGGATGGGTCAGAAATGAGTACGATGGAAGCGTCTCGGCAGAACTGCAGGGGAGACGGGAGGCGATCGACGAGATCATTGCGCGCCTTAGGGAGGATTCCTATATTTATCTGGACAGAGTGAGCCGGCAGAAACTCGAATTAAACGAAGAGGAGCGGGCATTTTCCGTGCGCTATTAGGCGCTGCGGCGCGCTGGTGCTGTGAAACACAGTTGCAAAATGGCGTCGAAGAGGGTAATATTCTATATAGAAAAACTGCGGTCCGGATGCGGACCCACAGACCATGAACGGATGGTACGAAAAGACGGAAACAGGAGGAGAAGCAGATGAAGAGAATCGGTATGTTGACGAGTGGCGGAGACTGCCAGGCATTGAATGCTGCCATGCGCGGTGTTGTTAAAGGACTCAGCGAGAACGTGGATGAATTGGAAGTATATGGTTTTTTGAATGGCTATAAAGGTCTGATTTACGGGGACTACCGGCTGCTGACATCCGCGGATTTCTCCGGTATTCTGACGAAAGGCGGCACGATTCTCGGATCATCGCGACAGCCGTTTAAGCAGATGCGTGTGCCGGATGCAAACGGACTGGACAAGGTGGAGGCGATGAAGGCGACCTACCACAAGCTCAACCTGGACTGTCTGGTGATCCTCGGAGGAAACGGAACACAGAAGACGGCGAACCTGCTTCGGGAAGAGGGGTTAAATATTATCCATCTGCCGAAGACGATCGACAACGATATTTACGGGACGGATGTCACATTCGGATTTCAGAGTGCCATCAATATCGCCACAGATTGCATTGACTGTATCCACACGACGGCAGCGTCCCACAACCGCGTCTTTATTGTTGAGGTCATGGGGCATAAAGTCGGCTGGCTGACGCTTTATGCTGGCGTTGCGGGGGGCGCGGATATTATTCTGCTTCCGGAAATACCGTACGACATCGAGAAAGTGATTGCCGCGATCAACAAGCGCACGAAGGCAGGAAAAGGATTTACCATACTTGCGGTTGCCGAGGGAGCCATCTCCAAGGAGGATGCGGCGCTCTCCAAGAAAGAGTACAAGGAAAAAGTGGCAAAGCGGAAATATCCGTCTGTTTCCTACGAGATTGCAGACCGTATATTCAAGGAGACCGGCGTCGAGGTGCGCGTGACTGTACCGGGTCACACACAGCGCGGCGGAAGCCCATGTCCGTATGACCGTGTGCTCTGCACGAGACTCGGTTCGGCGGCGGCAAAAGCGATCATGGACGAGAACTACGGCAACATGGTTGCCATGGTCAATGGCAAGATCAAATATGTACCGCTCGGAGACGTGGCGGGCAAATTAAAAACGGTCGATCCGAACGACCAGATGATAAAAGAAGCAAAGCGGATTGGAATCAGCTTTGGAGATTAAGGTGAGGGAAAAGCATGTCATATCAGGCATTATATCGTAAGTTCCGTCCGCAGGAGTTTGACGATGTAAAAGGACAGGATCATATTGTAACAACGTTAAAGAATCAGATTAAAGCAGACAGAATCGGACATGCTTATCTATTTTGCGGAACCAGAGGAACGGGAAAGACGACGATTGCCAAGATTTTTGCGAAGGCGGTCAACTGTGAGCATCCGGTGGACGGGAGTCCGTGCGGGGAATGTCCGACATGCAGGGCGATTGCGGCGGGCAATTCCATGAACGTGATTGAGATCGATGCGGCTTCCAACAACGGCGTCGACAACATCCGCCAGATCCGCGAGGAGGTGGAGTACCGTCCGACCGAAGGAAAATACAAAGTCTACATTATCGATGAGGTGCATATGCTTTCAATAGGAGCGTTCAATGCACTGCTTAAGACCCTGGAGGAACCGCCGGCGTATGTCATTTTTATTCTGGCGACCACCGAGGCGCACAAGATTCCGATCACGATTCTATCACGGTGCCAGCGCTATGATTTCCGCAGAATCTCGATCGACACGATCACTGCCCGCCTGCGGGAACTGATGGATGCGGAGCAGGTGACGGTGGAGGACAGGGCGCTGCGCTATATCGCCAAGGCGGGAGACGGCTCGATGCGTGACGCGTTAAGCCTTCTGGATCAGTGTATCGCTTTTTACCTGGGACAGGAGCTCACTTACGACAAAGTGCTGGATACGCTCGGAGCAGTCGACACAGAGATTTTCAGCCGCCTGCTCAGACAGATCCTCGATAAAAATATCACGGGGGCAATCCAGACCGTGGAGACGCTCGTGATCGAAGGACGGGAGTTAGGGCAGTTTGTCACGGATTTCACATGGTATCTGCGCAATCTGATGCTGGTGCAAAGCTCGGACGATATGGAGGATGTGCTTGACATCTCTTCGGAAAATCTGGCGCTCCTGAAGGAAGAGGCGTCTATGGTGGACGCCGATATTCTGATGCGCTATATCCGCATTTTCTCGGAGCTTGGCGGCCAGATCAAATATGCCAGCCAGAAGCGGATTCTGATTGAAATTGCGATAATTAAGTTATGTAAACCGGAAATGGAAAAAGATTACACGTCCCTGGTGGACCGCATCGACAGCCTGGAGAAGAAACTGGAAAAAGGCGTTGTGATGGCGGCACCGGGGAGTGCCAGGCAGGGCGTAGGTGGAAGCGCGCAGGGGGCACAGGGAGGCTCGCTGCCCAAGGCAGAACTGCCCAAGGCGATTCCGGAGGATGTGAAGCAGGTGCTGACAAACTGGGGCGGCATCTTATCGCAGCTTACCGGCGTGACAAAGACGTATCTTAAGATGGCGACCCGGTCGCTCGGACCGAACGGGGAATTGATGCTGGTGTTCGATGACAAAAACGCTTACGAGTACGTCGAGCAGAACCGTTCGGATTGCCAGGACGCATTAAAAGCGGCAGCGGCGGATCGGATTGGCAAAGAGGTTGCGATTCTGGTGAAGTTAAACGACACGGGGCATGCCAGTGACGAGGTCTATCCGGATCTGGGCGCGCTCATCCAGATGGACATCGAGGAAGAGGATTTTTAAAGCTGGACGAATCACACAATTTATATTATGATAGATGGAACAGTCCTAAGAGAAAAGCAGGAGGAAGCAGACATGGCAAAAAGAGGTGGATTCCCGGGCGGTATGCCGGGTAATATGAATAACCTTATGAAGCAGGCGCAGAAAATGCAGCGCCAGATGGAAGAGCTCAGAAGGAGTTAGAGGAGAAGGAAGTGACAGCGGCAGCGGGCGGCGGAGCTGTGGAAGTGACGGTATCCGGCAAGCATGAGATAACGAAAGTAAAGCTTTCCCCGGAGGTTGTGGATCCGGATGACATCGAGATGCTGGAGGATCTGATTATGGCGGCGACAAACGAGGCCTACCGTCAGTTAGACGAGTTTTCCCAGAGTTCCATGGCAAAGATTACCGGCGGCATGGGCGGACTTGGCGGAATGCCATTCTAATAGAATTTATAACTGCACCTGTGTGGCGATCGCGCTGTACGGGTGCAGTTTTGTTTTATGGCACTGCAGCTTTAGCGGGTAAATACCGTCTGCTGATAAGCAAGGCGATGAGAAGATCACGACTTTTGCTTTCAGGCAGAATGCATATGGAAATTCTGTTCAAAAAATGTGGCATTTCTGCCTGAAATCAGTATGACGTGCTTCTTAACATTGCTTATCAGCAGACGGCAATGTCTATCTGATGCGGCAGTGCCATAAAACAAGAGCAGCCTGCGTGGGGGCACATGGTGCTCAGAGCTTTGCCTTGAATACCTCGTCGGCGGGATAGCCGCCGGCGCACTTCTGCATGCCGCGCTGGATGCTGTCGGCGGAGGTACCCCAGTCCTTGTCCTTGTTGCGGTAGTCGTTTTTCTCGACAAACCAGGACACTTCCTTCTGGAGCCGGTCGAGATTCTCCTGCATCAACGAAAAAGCTTTGGGATAAAACTCTTTTTTCTCGTCATCGGTCAGTTTGTCCTCGGCTGTCTCGATCAGATCACCAAAGTGCGGCAGGCAGAATCCTCTGCTTTTTTCAAAAAGTGTTCGGAATTCCTCATTTTTCTTATACAGATCGAAAAAAGTATCCAGATAACGGCCGTAGATCTGATGGAAATGGTCGCAGACATAGCAGTCGGTGGCCTTGGCGGCGATCCATGCGCCGAGAGGCGTTTTGGGCGCATTCCCGGATGAGACATCCGTGTGCTTCATGCGTTTGATAAAGCTGGATTTGCCGGGCATAAAATGTGCCAGCTCATCGCCGAGCTCCTGGTTCAGCTTTTTTAAGTGTGTGCTTAAGATCAGGGCGTTGCCGAGCCGGTTGCCGTAGTCGTACATCATCTTGAAGTGGTGGCGGCAGAAACCGGTGGCGTCTGTTTTGGCACGGATATCATCCTCCATATAGGCAGAGCCGAGGATGAAGGAGATGGCATGCTGCTCGGCCTCGCGTTCCAGGTAGCAGAAAGGGCATTCGTCGTCTGCGTGGAAGGCATTCATCAAAGGGATGGTTGCAATCGTTTCTTTCATGGTAATCTCCGTTTCTTTTCATACAATCTGTGAATAAATCCAGTATAGCATACCAGAGGAAGAAAAATCAAAACCGCCTTGTAAAATGCGGCGTTATCAAGTAATATATATAAGGCTGCAGGGGAAGCTCTGCAGTGTTGACAGGAAGCTTGAGGGAGAGAATGGAATACTATAGCAGACAGATCAGCAAGTTAATACAGGAATTATCCGCCCTGCCGGGAATCGGCACGAAGTCTGCACAGCGTCTGGCATTTCATATTCTGAATATGCCGAAGGAGCAGGTGGAAGAGCTTTCTTCCGCGATTTTGGACGCAAAGCAGAATGTGCGGTATTGCAAGGAATGTTTTACGCTGACAGACGAGGAGATCTGCCCGATCTGCAGCGACAGTTCCAGGAACCACAAGGTGATTATGGTGGTGGAGAACACGCGGGACCTCGCGGCATACGAGAAGACGCAGAAGTATGACGGGGTATACCATGTGCTGCACGGCGCTATCTCGCCCATGCTCGGGATCGGACCGGGAGACATCAAACTCAAAGAACTGATGCAGCGCCTGCAAAAGGATGTGGATGAGGTCATTATTGCGACGAATTCCAGCCTGGAGGGCGAGACGACGGCAATGTATATCAGCAAGCTGATCAAACCGACCGGTATAAAAGTTACGCGGATTGCGAGCGGTGTGCCGGTGGGCGGCGATCTGGAATATATTGATGAGGTGACGCTTCTGCGCGCGCTTGAGGGGCGCACGGAACTGTAGCGGCCGCATGAGAAAGGGATGCGACTGTCCGGCATCCTGACCGGGCAGATGACAATCAGATATAAGAAAGGACCATGACACGACATGACGAATCTGGAACTTCAAAAGACAGCAAATGAAATTCGCAAAAGCATTGTAACTGCGGTGCACAGTGCAAAAGCGGGACACCCGGGCGGATCGCTCTCGGCGGCAGATATTTTCACATATCTGTACTTTGAGGAGCTGAACATTGATCCGAAGAATCCGAAGATGGCGGATCGTGACCGGTTTGTATTGTCCAAGGGACACACGGCCCCCGGACTTTACGCTGCGCTTGCAGAGCGTGGATTTTTCCCGAAGGAGGATCTGGTGACGCTGCGCCACACAGGATCTTATCTGCAGGGACATCCGGATATGAAGCATATTCCGGGAGTGGATATGTCGAGCGGTTCTTTGGGACAGGGACTCTCGGTGGCAGTGGGAATGGCTGCGGCAGGAAAGTTCGACAAGAAAGATTATCGTGTATATGCACTTTGCGGCGACGGAGAGATCCAGGAGGGACAGATCTGGGAGGCTGCCATGTGGGCAGGCTTTAAGAAGCTGGATAATCTGGTGGTGATCGTGGACAACAACAACCTGCAGATTGACGGATCCATTGACACGGTATGTTCCCCGTACCCGATCGACAAGAAGTTTGAGGCGTTCAATTTCCATACGATCAACATCAACGGAAATGATTTTGACGAGATCCGCGCGGCTTTTGCGGAGGCACGGGCGACCAAGGGAATGCCGACGGCGATTATTGCAAAGACATTAAAGGGAAAAGGTGTTTCATTCATGGAGAATGCCGTTGACTGGCACGGAAAAGCACCGAACGATGAAGAATATAAGATCGCAATGGAAGATCTGGAAAAGGTAGGTGCAGCATTATGTCAGAATTAGGAAAGAAGATTGCAACCAGAGAGAGTTACGGCAACGCGCTCGTAGAGCTTGGAAAAGAACATGAAGACCTGATCGTGCTGGACGCGGATCTGGCAGGTGCGACAAAGACCGGCATTTTTAAGAAGGCATTTCCGGAGCGCCACTGGGACATCGGTATTGCCGAGGCGAATATGACAGGAATCGCGGCAGGTCTTGCAACCTGCGGAAAAGTTCCGTTTATCAGTTCTTTCGCCATGTTTGCGGCGGGCAGAAATTACGAGCAGGTGCGCAACTCGATCGGCTACCCGCACCTCAATGTGAAGATCGGAGCGACCCATGCTGGAATCTCCGTGGGTGAGGACGGAGCGACTCATCAGTGCCTGGAGGACCTGGCTTTGATGCGCGCGATCCCGGGAATGGTAGTGCTCAATCCGGCAGACGATGTGGAGGCGCGTGCAGCAGTGCATGCTGCGTACGATCATGTGGGACCGGTGTACCTGCGTTTTGGAAGACTGGCGGTTCCGGTATTTAACGACGAGGCGACCTACCGGTTTGAGATCGGCAAGGGAATTGTGTTAAAAGAGGGAAAAGATGTCTCGGTATTTGCGACGGGACTGTGTGTGAATGAGGCGAGAGAGGCGGAGAAGCTTCTGGCGGCAGACGGTATTGACGCGGAGATTATCAACATCCATACGATCAAGCCGCTGGATGAAAAACTGGTGCTGGCGTCTGCAGCAAAGACCGGAAAAGTGGTAACGATCGAGGAGCATTCCGTGATCGGCGGACTGGGAAGCGCCGTATGCGACGTCCTCTCCGAGAAGCAGCCGACGAAAGTCATGAAGATCGGCATCAATGATGTGTTCGGAGAGTCCGGTCCGGCTCTGGAACTGATTCAAAAGTATGGACTGGATGCACAGAGCATTTACGAGAAAGTAAAGGCGTTTGTAAAACAGAATTAGAGAAGAGAAACGCAGATAAGGCCGCGGGGATTGTAATTTCCCCGCGGCTTTTGCGATTTCGGGAAACGTTTTGACAGAAGAGACGGAAGGCTGTCGAAATATTTTTTCGGACAAGCCCATAATATTTCAAAATATGCAGAGGGCTTGTGATAAGATTTCCCCGAGAAAAGGTTGTAAAATCCATGTGCGCGTATTGCGCGGATACGCAGCCGGATGCGGAAAGGGGAATCGTGTGGCATGATAGAGATTATTCATCAGGAACAGACGGAAGAAAAGGTGCAGAGGGAACTGCCGAGAGAAATCAAACAGATCGGATCGCCGGACGCAGGGGAACGGATCTATGTGGAAGATACCGTGTACCGCAGAATGCATCCGCATGGCGGCGTGGAAGAAAAAACGGCATATGTGCTGCTGGGAAAATTTGAGAACTGCATGGGCAGAGAGTGCACGTTTGTGGAAGCGGTTATTCCGTTGAATGAAATCCTGTTTGACCGGGACATTCCGGTCTGGGACGATCACACGTGGGCGTACATATATAAGCAGTTAAAGCCGGAGCATGATCCGTTCGTGATTGTGGGATGGGCGCTGGATATCAAGGGACAGCTCCCCAATATGACGGCGCATCTGGAGGCGCTGCATCAACGGAATTTCGGTGGAAAGCGCCAGATTCTTTTTCTGATGGACAGCCTGGAATGTGAGGAGGCGGTCTACGGCAGCCGGAACGGGCACCTGTACAGAAGAGATGGATTTTACATTTATTACCAGCACAGGCAGGTGCCAGAGGAGAACGACCTCTGGAAAAAAGAGGAAAAAGAATTTTACCGGGAAATGGATGTGGAAGGGGAAGAGAAGCCAAAACCGGCAGTGCCAGTAAGCGCCGGGGAGCGGGAAGCACCGGCAGACATGGAAAAAACGTCGGACGATAATGAAAGTGCAGGAATATACCGAGGTCTTTACCGCAGGAGGATACAACAGGAAGCCGGGCGGCAGGAGGCCCGGGAAAGACCCGCGTATGCAGCTACAGTTTTGCTGGGGACGGTTGTGTGCGTGCTTGGTGTGACAGCATATCTGAATCATGAAAAGATGGCGGAGATGGAACAGACGCTCGCACAGATGAAGGGAACCCGGTATGTGACAGAAGCGCAGACGGCGGACACGGGGGCGGAAGATACGGAGCGGATGCCGTCTGTGGCGGTAGAGACGGTGATGGGGAATGTCGAAAAACAGGAACTGTCTGCGGAAGCGGCAGGAACACAGGAAGATGTTACGGCGCAGCAGGCGGAGACGGCGCAGGGAGCACAGGGGACGGCAGAGTCAGCGGAAAATGCGGCGGAAAATGCAGCTGCGGGAAATGCAGAGGGATCGGAAACCGCGGAGGATACGGCGGCAGCCGGTGGACAGGCAGCCGCAGACGCAGCGGGTACGTCGGTGGAGGCGCAGCCGCAGGGCACGGCATCCACGGACGGGAGCCTGGCGGCACAGACCCAGGGCATGACGACAGCTGCCGGGAATGCATCTGCGGAGAATACACAGGTGCCGGCAGCAGCGCAGACCGAGGCGCAGATGTATCTGTCACAGGGATATTACGATGTGCAGAAGGGAGACAGTCTTGTGGGAATCTGCCGGAAAATATATCAGACAACGGCAATGCTGGACAAGCTCTGCGAGGTCAACGGTATTGAGGATGAAAATGCCATCTACGCCGGTCAGCGGCTGATTCTGCCGAAATAAAAAAATAGTGAAACGGGAATACACACATGCTATAATGTCCATAAGCAGTTGAAGGATAGACAGCATAGAAACGAGGAAGTATGGCAGAAAAAAACAAAAGCGGATTTCATACGGTAGGGGATACCGATATGGAGGAATATAACCGTAAAATAAAGGAACATCGCAGAAAGGTCCTGCGCTGCACCGTGATTGTGACGGCGGTTTTTCTTCTGGTGCTGACCGGGCTGGGACTTTACATGGCGCTCCGCCATTATGAGAACTATGACATTATGTCAACCGCGGAGCGGTCGGATACGGATGCGACACATTTTACGGAATTTCAGGGAAATATTTTAAAATACAGCAATGACGGGGCATTTTATCTGGATGCCGCGAATGAACTGATCTGGAACCAGACGTATGAGATGTCGTCGCCGAAGCTGGATACCTGCGGAAATTATCTGAGCATCTACGACAAGGGCGGGACAAAAATTTATATCTTAACACCGACGAAGCTTGTGGGAAGCATTGAGACAACCATGCAGATTCAGCAGGTATGCGTGGCGGAGCAGGGGACAGTCGCGGTTCTGATGAAAAAAGACAAGGCGGCGTACCTTGCGTTGTATGACAGAGAGGGCAACAGCCTGGCGGAAGGGGAGATCCACGGCCAGAACGGGGGATACCCGATCGCCATTGCGCTTTCCAATGATGCGGTAAAGCTGGCGGTATCCATGATCAATATCAATGAAGGAAGCGTCAAGAGCACAATCGCGTTTTATAATTATGGCACGGTTGGCCAGAACGAAATCGATCACTGTGTGGGTGTGAATAATTACGATGATATGGTCATTCCAGAGATGGAGTTTACCTCCAACGACCGGATGGTTGCGTTCGGCGATACGAAAGCAGTGATCTTTGAGGGCGCGCAGAAGCCGCAGGCAATCGCGGAGATCCCGATGGATGAGAAGACAAAAAGTATTTTTTACAATGAGCACTATATCGGAATCGTGACCGGCAATGAGGATGAGGCGGTGACCAATCATCTGGCGGTGTATGATGAAAACGGAAAGCTGGTCATGGAAAAGGATTTCGGTCTGGACTACAGCAGTATCGAATTTTTGACCAATAATGAGATCTGTATCCGGAACGCAAATGTCTGCGACATCTATACGGTGCATGGTGTTTATAAGTTTCACCATGAGTTTGAAGAGGAGCTTTTTGAGATTATACCGGGAAAATTAAAATTGAACTACACGCTTGTGCTCAAAGATACGACACAGCGGATCAGATTAAAATAAGGAGGAGATTATGAACTGGGTATTGATGCTTGTCCTCCTGGTGTTGGTGTGCTGTGCAATCTACGGCTACACAAAGGGATTTTTAAGGATTGTTTTTTCACTTGTCGCATGGGTGATTGTGCTGGTGTTTGTCTCGTGGGCAACGCCGCATGTCAGCCAGTGGATACAGGAGAATACAACCATTTACGAAAAAATAGAAGCTGCGTGTGAGGAATCTGTGCGGCGTGCGGCGCAGGGAAAGATGGAAGAAGGCGCAGTGGAACAGTACGGAGAAGCCGGGGAACTGGGGCTGGATCTTCCGGAATCTGTGATGGCGCAGATCGTTTCGGGGGCTTCCGGCGCAGCGGACACTGTGCTTGCGGAGACCGGAGTATATGCAGGGATCGCGCAGAGCCTGGCAGGATTTATCGTGCAGGGAATTGCGTTTGTGACGGTGCTGATTCTCTCGTGGATTTTGGTGCACGTGATCTCGGCGCTGCTTGGAATCGTATCGCATATTCCGATATTGAAAGGTGTGAACCGCTTTACGGGAATGTTAGCGGGGCTGATGCAGGGACTTCTTATTGTGTGGAT
>ENA-UESD01003143-UESD01003143.1-human-gut-metagenome-genome-assembly--contig:-NODE-3143-length-10867-cov-4.001761_pt1 | contig 10867 bp, 9 predicted proteins | sample MGYA00242985_ERZ507986 | MGnify/ENA primary metagenome ERZ507986 (study PRJEB26167, sample SAMN06115408) | human gut metagenome | host: Homo sapiens | place: China:Guangxi | collected 2016-04-06...
GTATTCCGTGTACCGGCTATTGGTATTTTCGTTGTTCCCCCTTGTTATTTCCGTTATCCCCTCTTTGTAATTTCTTTCTTCCCGGTGTACTTATTATTATTATTCGTATCTTTGTTCTACGGACAGGCCGGCAGATGCCGGACTGATAGCAGGCAGCGTTATGAGACAGATAATAAACGAACAACTCCAGATATCGGAATCCAACCCGATAAAGGCGCGTTACTACGACTACGACCGTTTCACTTATCCCTGGCACTTCCACAGCCAGTACGAAATAATCTATGTGAGGAACAGTAGCGGCCGCTGCTTTGTGGGCGATTGCATAGAGCGGTTTTCGGACGGCGATGTGATATTGTTCGGTCCCAACCTGCCTCATTACATGCGGAGTGACGATGCTTATCATTGCGGTAATCCTTTGCTGCGGGTGCAAGGCACCATCATTCAGTTCGAGGAGAACTTCATGCAATACTCTTTCGACCATTATCCGCAGTTTCATCAGATACGGCTGCTGCTGAAAGAGGCCAAACGGGGAGTCGTTTTTCACACCGCCGACGACAGCCCGGCACGTGACATGGTATCCGCTTTCCCCGAACTGAAAGGCTTCGGGCAGATAACGGGATTGCTGGATTTATTGCAGGGATTGTCCGTGTCCTCCCCAAAGAAGATGTTGGCAAGCCCTTTCTACTACGAGAAGTTCCCCACGGCAGGCAACAAACGGATTGATAAAATCATCTCCTTCATCAACAGCAATTACACCCCTTCCCTCAAGCTCGACGAGATTGCCGAAATGGCGAATATGAACAGCAGCGCCTTTTGCCGCTTCTTCAAAGAGGTCACGGAAAAGACTTTCCTGCAATATGTAACGGATATGCGCATCGGCTATGCGTGCAAGCTGCTGACCATCGGTGACATGGAGATTTCGCAGATAGCGGTGGAGTGCGGCTTCGACTCTATCTCGCATTTCAACCGTACCTTTAAGCAACTGACGGGGCTGACGCCGACGCAGTACAGAAACCAAATCATGAAGTAGAATTAAGGGCTGTCGAAGCGTTGATAAGCTCCTGGCTCCTCAACTTCCTTGACATATTAATCCCCCTTCACCCTCTATCTCCCGTGGAAAGGGGAACGTGGAAGGTGAAGGGGGATATGTGATAAACGTTGTTTTATGGAAAACCAACCGCTACATGCCGAACGAGAACTTGTCGATGGACTGATATACCACGCTCGCAATGCTCAGCGCCACGATGCCCAGCGTACAGATGACAAGGCTGGCGCGCGTGTAGTTGTCGCTGCGGAAAGCGGTAATCGGCTCGTCGCTCTTGTTGATGTACATTGCCTTTACAATCTTCAGATAATAGTAAAGTGACAGGATTGTGTTAATCAGCGCAATGAATACCAGCAGATGGAAACCGCTCTGGAAGGCTGCCGCAAAGATGAAGAACTTCGAGAAGAAGCCCGCAAACGGCGGGATACCCGCCAGTGAGAACAGCGCCAATGTCATGAGGAAAGCCAGCTTGGGATTGGTGGTGTATAATCCGTTGTAATCTTCCAGCGTAAACTTATTGGCACGTAATGCCACAATCGTGATAACGGTAAAGACCGCGAGGTTGGCAAACAGGTAAATCAATACGTAGTACACCAGTGACGTCATACCCAGTGACGTTCCGCTGATGACACCCAGCATGATGTAACCGGCCTGTGAGATACTGGAGAACGCCATCAGTCGTTTCAGGTTTTCCTGGCGCAGCGCGAAGAGGTTGGCAAGCGTGATGGAGGCGATGATAATCCAGTAAAGCACTTCCTGCCATTGCGCCACCATCGGGGCAAACACTTTATAAAGTATGGTCATCAGCACGAATGCCGCCGCGCCTTTGGAGATAACGCTCAGGTAAGCGGTTACCGTACTCGGGGCGCCTTCGTATACGTCGGCCGTCCACAAGTGGAAGGGCACCAATGAAATCTTGAATCCCATGCCGGAGAAAAAGAATACGAACGCCATAATCTGTAACGGGTTTCCGTCCAGACGTGCCGGGATATCAGCGAAGTAGAGCGTACCTACCGAACCGTATATCAGCGAAAGGCCGTAAAGCAGCAGGCCGCTGGAAAAGAGCGCGGTAAGAATGTATTTGGCTCCTGCCTCGGCGGAGTGGTGGCGGTACTTGTCGAAAGCCACCAGTGCGGCCATCGGGATACTGGCGGTTTCCAGTCCGATGAAGAACATCAGGAAATGGCCGGCGGAAATCATAAAGTACATACCCAGCAGCGTGGAGAGTGTCAGCACATAAAACTCGCCTTGCTTGATTGCCGTATCGGTGCGGCGCATCCATTCGTGCGCCATGAGGAATACGATAAGCGTACCTACGCTGAGAATGGATTTGACGATGCTCTGTATCGGCCGGTTATGGTACATCCCGCCGAAAGCGTCGGCTGCCGGGCCGGGAATGATGGTTATAAGCGTATGGATAATGAGCAGAACAACGGGCAGCATGGTGTTTAACATCGGCTTGCCGTCGTTTTTGTGCGCATCCGGACTCATGAAGAGGTCGGCTATGAAGAGGATAACGATAACCGCTATCAGCGACAGCTCTTCTTTCATTAAGAGAAATTGGGAGTAACCCATGTTATTTAGTGATTAACTGTTTAGTGATTAATGATTAGTGAGTGGCTAATAGGTTGACTACCGGCAGCACGCTGTCTCCAATCATGTTGCTTATCCACAGCGGGGCAAGACCGAGGCCGGCTACGCAAGCGATAAGGATGATTACGGCGGTACGTTCGTCCCACGTGGCATCGGTCAATGTCAGGTGGTGCTTGTTGGTACAGGTTCCGTAGAGGATTTTACCGACAAGGCGCAAAATGTAGACCGCGGTAATCACGATGCTTGTGCAGGCAATGACGGTCCATACGCGGTGGAATGTATCGGGATGCTGGAAAGCGCCGTTGAAGATTGTCATTTCGGCGATGAAGCCGCTGAGTCCCGGCAAACCGAGGTTGGCAAGACCGGCGATGACGTAGGATACGGCCAGGAAAGGCATAATCTTCATCAGTCCGCTAAGCTCGCGTACGTCACGTGTGTGCGTACGTCCGTAAATCATACCGATAAGGGCGAAGAACAGGGCGGTCATCAATCCGTGGGAAAGCATTTGCAGCACGGCGCCCGTACAGGCCGTCCGGTTCATCATCAGAATGGCGAAAAGCACCAGACCGCAGTGCGATACGGAAGAGTAGGCGTTGATATATTTCAGGTCGGTTTGCACGCAGGCGGAGAATGCGCCGTATACAACGGAGATACCTGTCAGTACGAGGAATATCCAGCCGAGTTCCTGCGCGGCTTCGGGCATCAGATACATGGCGATGCGGAAACATCCGTAACCGCCCAGTTTCATCAGTACGCCCGCATGCAGCATGGAAACGGCAGTCGGTGCGGATGCGTGACCGTCGGGGCTCCATGTGTGGAAAGGGAACAGAGCGCCCAGCACACCGAAACCAAGGAAGGTAAGCGGGAACCAGATGCGTTGTTGCTCGATAGGGATATTGTGCAGTTGGGCTATTTCCAGCAGGTTCATGGTGGTGGCGCCGCTGCCGAAGTAGATACCCAGGATACCGATCAGCAGGAAAGCGGAACCGGCCATAAGCAACAGTGTCAGTTTCATGGCGGCATATTCCTTGCGTCCCGAACCCCATACACCAATCAGCAGGTACATCGGGATCAGCGCCACCTCGTAGAACATGAACATGGTGAACAGGTCGGTGGAGATAAAGAAGCCGAACACACCCATTGACAGCAGGGTGAACCACAGGAAATATTCTTTGGTCAGCGGTTGCAGACGCCAGGAAGCGAATGTTCCCGTAAAGACAATGACGGCCGAGAGCAGCAGCATGGCTACCGAGATGCCGTCCACACCTACGGAATAGTGAATGTTGAGGGCGGGATACCAGGCTACGTCGGCACGGAACAGCATTTCATCCGTAGCGCCGCCATGACGGGCTTGCAGATAGACGATAGTCAGTCCGACGGCAGCGATGAGCAGTGCCGAAGCGCCGGTTGTCATCACCGCGCGTATCTGTGCTATGTTACGGCTGAGCCAAAGACCCAGCAGCATCAGCAAAGGGATGAGTACGAATATGGATAAGAAATTCATCTTTATAGTATTGTATTAATTGTTATTGTTCTATGGATTGATACATCGATATCAATGTCCGTTTCTCGTTTACAGCAACAGCAGCAATATCAGTATGAGCGTACCCAGCAGGAATACGAAGGTGTATTGCTGGATGCGTCCGCTTTGCAGGCCTCGTATCTCGTCGCTGGTGGCATTGGCGCCCCAGGCCAGAAAGTCGAAGAAGCCGTCTACCACATGACGGTCCCACCAGGCAATGGGACGGCTGATGCAGCCGAAGATGATGCGGTGGGTGATAAACTGGTAAACTTCATCGATATAGAAGCGGTGGTAGGCTGCCGTCCACAAACCGTTGAAGCGGCGGGCGAGCGCATTGGCGACGGGTTGCTTTCCGCTTTTATACATATAGGTTGCCAAAGCGATGGAAATAACGGCGATGGCTATGCTTGTACCTGCCACGCCCCAGTCCAGATGAATGGTATAGGCTTCGCCGTTTGAACTGACGAAGTGTCCGAAAGGAATGAATCCGGCAACCACTGTAACAACGGCGAGGAACATCAACGGGACGGTCATCGTCAACGGGCTTTCGTGGGGAGTGTGGTGCGCGTGCTCGGTGTCTTGCGCGTGCTCGTCGCTAACCGCCGACTTCCTGTCGCTCCAGAAAATGCCGTAGTAGAGGCGGAACATATAGAATGCAGTCATTGCGGCAATCACTGTCATTATCCAACCCATGGCAGGGCTGAATTGGAAGCAGGCCGTCAATATCTCGTCCTTGGAGAAGAATCCGGAGAACGGGGGAATGCCGGCGATGGCAAGGCAGGCTATCAGGAAAGTGATATGCGTAATCGGCATATATTTGCGCAGCCCGCCCATAGCGGACATCTCGTTGCTGTGCACCGCATGGATGATGCTGCCTGCGCCGAGGAACAGCAATGCCTTGAACATGGCGTGCGTAAACAAATGGAACATACCTGCCATATAGCCCAGCCCGCCTTCGTGCGGGTTCATGGAAGTACATACGCCGAGAGCCACCATCATAAAGCCTATCTGCGAGATGGTGGAGAAGGCGAGCACACGCTTGATGTCGCTTTGCACACAGGCTACGCTGGCGGCGTAGAACGCTGTGAATGCGCCTACATAGGCGACGAGGTGCAGCACATGGGGGGCATAGTCGATGAACAGCGGGAACATGCGTGCCACCAGATAGACGCCTGCGACGACCATGGTAGCGGCATGAATCAACGCGCTGACCGGAGTAGGGCCTTCCATAGCGTCGGGCAGCCAGATGTGCAGCGGGAACATGGCGCTCTTGCCGGCTCCACCGATGAACATCAGTCCCAGCGCCAGCGGAATCATTGTTGCGCCGCCTTTCAGCAGTGCCATTTCATTGGGCTGGAAAGTATAGGTTCCGGCATAGTAACCGTAAACCAGAATACCGATAAGGAAGCCAAGGTCGGCAAAACGGGTCACGATAAACGCTTTCTTGCTGGCGGCGATTGCCGCGGGTTTCGTATAGTAGAAGCCGATCAGCAGGTAGGAAGATACACCCACCAACTCCCAGAACAGATACATCTGGAAGATATTGGTCGCTACCACCAGCCCCAGCATGGACATGGTGAAAAGCGAGAGGAAAGCATAATAGCGTTGGAAACCGCGTTCCCCTTTCATATAGCCGAAAGAGTAGAGGTGTACCATGAATGATACGGTACTTATGACAATCAGCATCATCACCGATATGGGATCGAGCAAGATGCCCAGGTCAATGCTGAGCGACGGTGTGAACGGCAGCCATGTACAGTTGTAAGGCATCAGCGTGGCGTATGTGCCGTCTGCCAGCCGGGGAGAGGCGAAATATTGTATTGCGGTGAGGTAGGAGAGTACCGCCACTGCACCCAGTACCGCCGTGCCGATGATTCCGGCGATGCGGTGCGACATCCATTTGCCGCCCAATCCCAACACAAGGAACGAGAGCAAGGGAAGAAGAAGGATTAGAATCGTATATTCCATAATTTCTAAATTGAGAATTAAGAGTTGAGAATTAAAAAATGAAACTCCATTTCTCTTTTAATTTTAAATTTAGTGATTACCATTTGAGTTCGTCCAGCTTGTTCACCTGGATAGAACGTATGTTGCGATAGATGTTAATCATGATAGCGATGGCCACAGCTGTCTCGGCCGCCGAGATGGCGATGGAGAACAGGGCGAAGAAATAGCCTTCCAGCCCGCCGGGAAACAGAAAACGGTTGAATACTGCGAAGTTGATGTCGGTAGCGTTCAGTATCAACTCGATTGAAATCAATATCGCCAAGGTATTGCGGCGGGTGAAGAACCCGTAGATACCGGCGAAAAACATGATAGCCGAGACTATCAGGTAATATTCCATGTGTATCATAATTCTTATCTTTTACGTGCTATTAATAATCCGCCTACGATACATGCCAGCAGCAGAATACTGACGGCTTCGAAAGGCAACAGGTAACCGTACTTGTCACCGCTCAGCATGTGGTGGCCGATAGTCTTGATGTTGACTTCAAGAGGCGCTACGTCGGTGGTGGCGATGAATTTATGTTTCAGGGTTATGAACAGTACAATGACAGCTCCGGCTACGGTAGTGCCCAGTCCGGCGAGGAACTTGCTGCGTTTCAGCTTTCCCGCCATGTCGCCTTCACCGCTGGTGAGCAGGATGGAGAAGACGTAAAGCACGACGATACCGCCCGCGTATACCATAATCTGTACCGAACCGAGGAATGTGTATCCCAGCAGGAAGTAGATGCCGGCTGTACCGAACAGTACAAACAGCAGGTATGTGGCCGAACGTACCATACGTTTGGTGGTTACCGTCAGTATGGAGAATACGGTAAGAAAAGCCGCAAGGAAGTAAAATACTATTGTTTCAAGATTAAATTCCATGTTATTGATTACTAATTATGAATGACTAATTACTTCGCTACTTCGGGTTGGGGAGCGGCGGGTTTCTTCTTCTCTTCTACGTGACTGCCCGGATGATTCAGCGTCAGTACCAGTTTGCTGCGGTCGAATACGGCATGCTCAAAGTTCTGGTCGAATGTGATGGCATCGTGCGGACAGGCATTGACGCAAAGCTGGCAGAATATACAGGAGCCGAGGTCGTATTCGTATTTCGCCAGTATCTTCTTTTTCTTGCCGTCTTCCGTTTCTACGGTTTCGCTCGTCACCTTGATGGTGTCGTTGGGACAAGCCATCTGGCACAGGCCGCACGCGATGCAATGGTGCTCGTTCCGCTCATTGTGGGGCATTGTCAGCGTACCCCGGAAACGTTCGGAGAGTTTCAGCGTCTTCCGGTTGTCCGGATATTGTTCGGTAGTCTTCTTACGGCAGAAAACGGTCATAGTGGTTTTCATACCCGTGAGCAGGGAAGTGATACCATTGATGAGGCTGCCTATGTAGGAGTTATTATCTTTCATCAGAAATGTAATTTAAATACTACGATTAATACCATTAGAATCAGGTTCACCATGCTGATAGGAACCAGATATTTCCATTCGAGGTTCAGAATCTGGTCGATGCGCAGGCGCGGGAATGTCCATTTAATCCACATCAGCAGGAATACTACGAAGAATGCCTTGCCGAAGAACCACACAAAGCCCGGAATGTAATCCATGACCGCATTGAAACCGTCCAGACCGACGATGTGCAACGGCATCCAGCCACCCAGGAAAATCGTGGCGGCTATACCGGCTACGATGAACAGGTTCAGGTACTCTGCCAGATAGAAGAAGCCGAAACCCATACCGGAGTATTCCGTATGATAACCGGCGGTCAGCTCGCTTTCGGCTTCGGGCAAGTCGAACGGGCCGCGGTTGGTTTCCGCATTACCCGCAATAAGATAGATGACGAACGCTATAACAGCCGGGATGTGTCCTTTGAATATAAACCAGCCGTCGGCTTGTCCGGCTACGATTTCGGAGAACTGCATCGTGCCCATCAGGACTACCATTGTCAGGATACTCAGCCCGCAGGAAAGTTCGTAACTGATGATTTGTGCACCGCTTCGCATGGCTCCGATAAGCGAGAACTTGTTGTTGGAACTCCAGCCGGCAAGCAGGATACCTACCACGCCGATACTTGAAGCGGCAAGCAGGAAGAACACGCCCACGTTGAAGTCAAGCACTTCCAGCCCTTTGCTGATGGGCAGACAGGCGAAAGTGAGGAACGAGGCTATAATGACCATGAACGGCGCCAGGTTGTAGAGGAATCTGTCGGAGAACTTCAGGTCAATGATTTCTTTAGTCAACATCTTGATAACGTCGCAGGGCACTTGGAGCAATCCCCACTTTCCCACACGCATCGGTCCGAGGCGGCATTGGAAAAAGGCGCATATCTTGCGCTCCATATAAATCAGGATAATGGCAAGCACTGCATACATCAGGATGATGCATACGCCTATCACTACACATTCGAGAAACACCGCCAGACCTTCCGGCATGAAGGAGGTCAGCATCTGGTGAATCCAATTGGTTACTATACTAAAGTCAAACATCTGTTTATTTACGATTTTACGATTTACTATTTGATAGCTTGGTGTATGTTTGCTATCTACTCCTTTATCTATCGATATCCGGTACTACATAGTCCAGTGTTCCACCGATGGCAATAAGGTCGGCAATCTTTGCGCCGCGGCAAATCGTATCTACGGTAGATACCAGCGGAAGACCCGTACTGCGGAAGTGCAAACGGTAGGGAGTTTTGTCGCCATGGCTCTCGAGGAATACGCCGAACTCACCGCGGCTGCCTTCTACGGCGGCATAGTAAGTGCCTTCCGGCACACGGATAATCGGTTTCATCTTCTCCTGGTATGCGCCTTCGGGGATATTGTCTATCAGCTGTTCGATGATTTTCAAGCTTTCCATGATTTCATCCATACGGATGAGGTAGCGTGCCCAGGAGTCTCCTTCGGTGCGGACAATCTCTTTGAAGTCCACCTTATCATATACACTGTAAGGCATACGTTTACGTACGTCGCACGCCCAACCGCTGGCGCGCCCTGTGCCGCCGGTGGCGCCGAAAGCTATGGCGTCTTCGCGGGACAGTACGCCTACGCCTTTCAGACGTTGCTGCGCAATGATATTTCCCGTAAACACGTCGTGGTATTCGTGCAGGATGCCGCGTAGGTAAGGGATGAATTCTTTCACTTTCTTCTGGAAGTCGGGAGCGATATCGGCTTGCACGCCGCCAATCGTGTTGTAGTTCATGATGAGGCGCCCGCCGCAAGTGCCTTCAAAGATGTCCAAAATCTTTTCACGGTCACGGAAGCCGTAGAAGAAAGCGGTCAGCGCACCGAGGTCCATTGCCAGACAGGAGTAGAAAAGCAGGTGCGAATCGATACGCTGCAGCTCGTCCATGATGGTGCGGATGTATTGCACGCGCTCGCTTACCTCTATGCCCATGGCCTTTTCGATACACATACACAGGGCATGGCGGTTCTGGTGAGCGCCCAGATAGTCCAGACGGTCGGTCAGAGCCAGTGTCTGCGGGTATGTAAGGCTTTCGCACATTTTCTCGATGCCACGGTGGATATATCCGCAGTTGGCATCTATCTTTTCGATGATTTCACCTTCCAACGATACGCGGAAACGCATTACGCCGTGGGTGGCAGGGTGCTGGGGACCGATGTTTACCACATATTCGTCGTCGCCGAAGAGTTGTGACTCTTTGTTCTTTACGGTTCCGTCCGGGTTAAGTTCCAGCTCGGTGGTGGTATCGATGGTTTCTTCGTTATCCATGCGCAGAGGGTTCTGTGCCTCCGGGTCATCGTCTTTACGCATCGGATAGCCTACCCAGTCATTGCGCAGATAGAGGCGTCTCATATCGGGGTGTCCGATGAACACTACGCCATAGAAGTCGAACACTTCACGTTCCAGGAAGTCTGCGGCTTTCCAGATGTCGCAAACGGAAGGGAGTTCGGGATGTTCCCGGTTGAGAGTGGCGGTGCGAACCGCAACCCGTTTGCCGGTAACGGTGGACTCCAACTGATACACTACGCCAAGTCCGCGCGGAGTATCGGGAGTATCTTTTGCAGTATCCGGTTCGCCCCAGTCCATACCGGTGAGGCATTCCAGAAAGTCCATCTGCTCTTCTTGCCGCAGGCGCAGCATCTCGTCATGCAAAGCCGCGGGCTCTATATATCTTATTGCATTCATATTTATTCTTCCGGTTTTTCTTCTTTTTGATTTACACCACCAAAGTACTTCTCTATTTTTACCTTACGTTGCAATTGCATCATTCCGTAGTAGAATGCTTCGGGGCGGGGAGGACATCCCGGGATATATATGTCTACCGGCAGAATCTTATCCACTCCGTTGACAACGTGATAAGATTTCTTGAACGGGCCGCCGCTGACAGCGCAACCGCCTACGGCTATCACATACTTAGTGTGGGCCATCTGGTCGTACAAGCGTTTCAGCACCGGAGCCATCTTGTTCGTGATTGTTCCGCACACCATAATCATATCTGCCTGGCGCGGACTGGCACGGGCTACTTCAAACCCGAAGCGCGCCATGTCATAGCGGGCTGCGCCGAGGGCCATGAATTCGATACCGCAACAGCTTGTTGCAAACGTAAGCGGCCACAGCGAATTGCTGCGTCCCCAGTTGACGAAATCGTCCAGTACGCCGAGAGCCACATTAGCGCCTCCCGCATTGAGTTCCCGAACCAATTTCTCCAACGTTTCATTGTCTGTAAACTCCTCATAAGGGATGGATTTTATG
>ENA-UESD01003152-UESD01003152.1-human-gut-metagenome-genome-assembly--contig:-NODE-3152-length-10848-cov-2.333024_pt1 | contig 10848 bp, 10 predicted proteins | sample MGYA00242985_ERZ507986 | MGnify/ENA primary metagenome ERZ507986 (study PRJEB26167, sample SAMN06115408) | human gut metagenome | host: Homo sapiens | place: China:Guangxi | collected 2016-04-06...
AAAGCGGCCACGAAATGCCGAAGCTGATGATCATCATGGCCTCTAAAAGCTCTGCAAGCTGCATATTCTCAATCTCTCTTTCTTGTATAGTCCGGGAGCAGGCGCGGTGAAAGTGTGCCCGTTTCAATGCCTGCCGCATTTCGTTCTTCCTCAAAGGCCACCACATGTGAAAGCGTCAGAGCACCAACCGTGACGGATTTCGACTTTTCGCCCGCGTTCCGTCCGGCATTGCGGCCAAAGACGATGATATCGAGTAAGCTGTTGCCCATGAGCCGGTTTCTTCCGTGGATACCGCCCACGACCTCACCCGCGGCGAACAGGTTCTCCACATCCGTCTGGCCGTCCGGCGTGATATGCAGGCCGCCGTTCTGGTAGTGAAGCGTCGGGTAGACGAGGATCGGCTCGGTGCGGATGTCGATGCCGTGCTTTCCAAACATGCGCATCATCGCAGGGATCCGCTTTTCGATCGTTCCCTTGCCGCCCTTGATCTCGATCATCGGCGTATCGAGCCACACTGCGTCACCCAGCGGGGTCTTGACGCCCTTGTGCCGCTCGGAGCATTCGCGAATGATGGAGGCCGCCGCCACGTCTCGCGTCTCGAGGGGATTCATGAACGCCTCGCCCTCTGCGTTAATTAACATCGCACCGACCGAGCGGACCTTTTCTGTCACCAGCGCGCCATAGATCTGCGCCGGGAAGGCCGCACCCGTGGGGTGGTACTGGAGCGTATCCGGATAGAGAAGCTTTGCGCCCGCGCGGTAGCCGAGAATCAGACCGTCTGCCGTCGCGCCGTAGTGGTTGGACGTCGGGAAGCCCTGATAGTGGAGTCTGCCCGCACCGCCGGTCGCGAGGATGACGGTTTTCGCCCGGGCAATCAGAATTTCTTTTGTCTCCATGTTCTGGAGCACCGCGCCCGCGCAGCGGCCGTTTTCGTCCTTGAGAAGCTCGATGGCCGACGTGAAGTCCACGACCTCGATGCCGCGGTTTAAAACCTCGTCCCGGAGCGTGCGCATGATCTCCGCCCCGGAGTAGTCCTTGGCCGCGTGCATGCGCTTTCTGGATGTGCCGCCGCCGTGGGTCGTGATCATCGTGCCGTCCGGCGCTTTATCAAACTCTACGCCAAGGCTGGATAACCACTGAATGGCCTCCGGCGCTTCGGTGACCAATTTGTACAGAAGGTCCTTTTGCGCCGCGAAATGGCCGCCACCATAAGCGTCAAGAAAATGCTGCGCAGGAGAATCGTTCGGCTTGTCCGCCGCCTGAATGCCGCCCTCAGCCATCATCGTGTTCGCGTCGCCCATGCGAAGCTTTGTGACCAGCAGCACCTTCGCGCCCGCGTTGTCGGCTTCGATCGCTGCCGAGCAGCCCGCGCCGCCGCCGCCGATGATCAGAACGTCCGCATCATAGTCTGCGCGCTCCAGGTGCGGGTGCTCCAAATCAATTCTCGGCTTGCCCTCTAAAAGAGCCGCCAGCTCGAGCGGCACCTTGCCGCCCTTATTTGGGCCGATGCGAAGGGTCGTGAACTGGTTTTCGCGGTAGTCGGGGTGGAAGGTCCGGAGCAAGACCTCCTTTTCCTCCGCGCTCATACGCGCCGGGTTCAGCTTGACGTTTTCCGCCCGCGCGGCCTCGACTTTGCGGATGGATTCCAAAATTTTCCCGTCTGTATACATCTCGCCGCCTCCTTACGCTTCAATCTCGCGGTGGTTGTAAAGCTCCTTGATTTCGCTCAGGGGCTTTTCCATCAGGTTTTCTATCAGCGCCTCAAATTTTCCCTCGCGGATCTCTTCGACGCGAACGTCCAAGTGCTCACAGTGGGGGGCCAGGTACTTGCCGTTGAGCCGGCGCGCGAGCATCGCGACCTGCGGGTGCGAGATCCCGGCGGGACATCTCGACGAACACACGCCGCACATCACGCAGTCAAACGATTCTTCGGCGCACTTTTCATATTCTCCGCGCTGGGCGTAGGCGATGTACTGCATGACGTTGAGCCCCTGCGTGCAGGCCTTCGTACAGGCGTTGCAGCCGACGCAGGAGTAAATCCCCGGATAGAGCTGCATCATAATCTGCTGCGTCGGCTTGACTTTTTCGATGTCGTAGACCTCTTTCACGAGCGGGAAAAACGGCAGCGTCGCCACATACATGTTATTTTCGACCTTTGTCGAGCAGGCAAGACATGCCTTCAGCTCCCGGTCTCCCGCAATGCGGTAGATCGTCGCGCACGCGCCACAGAAGCCGTTGCGGCAGCCGCAGCCGCGCACGAGCTGGTAGCCGGAATACTCCATGGCCTCCATGATCGTCAGGCTCTCCGGCACCTCATATTTTTTGCCGAACAGAAAAACAGTTACCATATTTTCCATTGCGATTCTCCTTAATATTCATCTGGCAACTCATCGAGCTGATCGAACCGGAATACAGGGCCGTCTTTGCAGACGTATTTGTTTCCAATGTTGCAGCGGCCGCATTTGCCGAGCGCGCACTTCATCTTGAGCTCCATCGTCGTATACACCTGCTCGCGCGCAAAGCCGAGCTCCATGAGTCCCGCGAGCGTGAACTTGATCATGATCGGGGGGCCGCACATGACAACAGTCTTGTCGGTTGTAAAGCCGAGCTCCTTGACGTAGTTCGGCACGAAGCCCACATGCCCGCTCCATTCCGGCTGCTCGCGGTCGATGGTCAGATGGACGTTAATGCCGGCTTCCTTGCACCAAACCGCTTCGATTTCCGGATAGTCGACAAGGTCTTCCTTGGAGCGCGAACCGTAGACAATGTCAATTTTGCCGTAGCGGCTTCGGTAATGGCGGCAGTAGTTAATGACCGAGTGCAGCGGGGCTAAGCCAATGCCGCCCGCGATGAAAAGGAGGTCCTTGCCCGCGAACGCGGTATCGACGGGAAAGCCGTTTCCGTAGGGGCCGCGGATCGTAATCTCCTGTCCCGGCTCCATGTCGTGGAGCCAGTTTGTGACGCAGCCGCACTTTTTGATGGAGAACTCAACAAACGCCTCCTCCGTGGGGCTCGAGGTGATGGAAAACAGCGCCTCGCCCACGCCGGGAACAGACAGCATCGCGCACTGGCCAGGGATGTGCTCAAAGGGCTTTTTGCCGCTTAATCCCACCACGCGGAAGGTTTTCACGTCCGGCGTGTCGACGCGGATATCCGTCACAACGGCAAGCTTCGGAATCAAAGGGTCATTTCGCATCGTCGCCGCCTCCCATCGTTTTGATGACCTTTACAATGTTCATATGAATCGGACACTTCTGCAAGCACCTTCCGCAGCCGACGCAGCCAAACTGACCGTCGTTATTGTCCGGGAAATAGACCAGTTTGTGCATGAAGCGCTGGCGGAAACGCTCGAGCTGCGTGGGTCTTGGCTGCCCGGCCGACATTTTGGTAAAGTCGGAGTACATGCAGCTGTCCCAGCAGCGGAAGCGCCGGACGGTTTTGCCGGTATTGAATTCCTGCACATCGTAGCATTGGCAGGTCGGGCACACGAACGTGCAGGTACCGCAGCCAAGGCAGCTTTCAGACAGGCTCTTCCACTCCGGCCGGTTGAACAGCGCCTCGGTTTTTCCTGCCCCGACCTTGCTCAAATCGAGCTTTGAGAGCGGCAGCTGCTTTAAAATCGCATGCAGTTTCTCCTGCTGGGTCTTCACAGCTTCCTCACCGCCGTCTTCGAGCATGGGAAGCTCACTTGTGAGCGTCTCACCCTTCGCGGTATTGGCCTTCCAGTAGAGGTTTTCCTCATCCATCCAGCACGACACGTCGCCCGCAGGATCGGCCGGGTCGATGCCGAAGCTCCGGCAGAAGCAGGTCTCATCCGGTTTTGTACAGGCGAGCGTGATAACGGTTCCCATCTCGCGCCGCGAGGCGTAGAACGTGTCTACCGGTTCTTTCAGAAACACCTTGTCGAGAATTTCAAAGCTTCTCGCGTCGCACGCGCGCACACCAAAGACCGTGAACGGCCGGACGTCCTCGCGCGTCTCAAAAATTTCGATAGATTTCCCTTCCCGCTTGAATCCGGCGAGGTTTTCCACCTGCGGGAAGAATAAATCCTTGGCCGAGCGCGCGGTATTGAGCCGCTTGGAGAGCGCCGCGCCCTCCTTCCAGGCAGCAAACTGCGCCTGACCGGCCGCGTCGTCCTGCGGCAGATAGAGCGCCTGCTGCGCCGCGATGGCGGCAAAGAGACTGTCCAGTTCTTTCAAAGCAAGCTTCTTCATCCCTTCGCGCCCCCTCTCTCATAGACCACAGACGGCTCGCAGTCGTCCTTGCGGAAGTCCATCAGAGGCGGCCGGGAGTCTAAATCTGCGCCAGCCTGATACGTGCCGTAGAGCTCGTTCGTGTCCTTGATGAACTTGCGGTTGAGAAGATGCAGCGGGATATGCTGCGGACAGACGCGCGAGCACTCGCCGCAGTCCGTGCAGCGGGAGGTCACGTGGAACGCCCGGATGATGTGGAAGAAGTTCTCCTCAAAGTCGCTGGCCGCCGCCTTGTTGTCGGTTCCAAGATTATGATTGTCAAACACGCACGTCTCGCACGTGCAGGCGGGACAGACGTTCCGGCAGGCGTTGCAGCGGATGCAGCGCGAGAGCTCCCCGCGCCAGAACGAGAACCGCTCTTCGGGGCTCATTGCTTCCAGCCGCTCGACCTCATCAAACCGATGACTCTCGGGACAGTCTTCCCCCTGCTCGCCCAGCAGCTCGTCGAAGATCACGAGCTTTTTACTCTTGCAGGTCTTGCACTTGAGAAGCAGCGCGTCCGCCTTTTTCATCGTCTCTTCGCCGTAAATCGTGGAAATTTTTAAGGTATCGCCGTCTTCCGAGACTGCGGTCGCACCGGAAATGCCGGCAGCGCGGATTTTTTCCATGTCGCACATGCCATCGCACTGCACGCCGACGATGTAGACCTTTTCCCGCTTGATCTTATATTCCTTCAAAAGCTGGACAAAAGAGTATGTATCGCACGGCTTTAAAAATACCGCCGTCACGCCGTCCTTTTTGCTCTCGGCAATGCAGTATTTGGAAAGATTTGCGCCCGCGAATGCGCCAAACTGAAAGTCCTGCTCGACCGCTTCGGCGCTTTCAAAGACGGCAGGCGTCAGATCGTAGAAAAACTCGCCCGTCTTCCAGCCGAGCACCCGCTGCGCCTTCCCGGATGCCAGCAGCTCTAAGGCTTTCTCCTTTACTCCTTGCATCTGAGGTCCTCCAATCTGCGGTTCTCGCCCAGCTCCGTGATGGTTTTGACAAATTCGTTCATCGTCGCGGCAAACTTCGCGCCCTCCGCCGCCGAGACCCACTCGACGCGCGTACGCCCCTTTTCAATGCCGAGGAAATCGAGCATGGAAAACAGCAGCGTCATGCGCCGCCGGGCGTAGTAGTTGCCGGTCGTATAGTGGCAGTCGCCGGGATGGCAGCCGCAGAGAATCACGCCGTCCGCGCCCTTCTGGAACGCGCGGAGAATGAACATCGGGTTCAGGCGGCACGAGCACGGAATACGGATGATTTTGACATTGGCGGGGTATTGCAGCCGGTTCGTGCCGGACAGGTCCGCGCCCGCGTAGGAGCACCAGTTGCAGCAGAACGCCACAATCGTCGGTTTCCATGTTACCTGCATATCGCATCCACCTCCGCCATGATCTGTTTGTTGGAAAAGCCCTTGAGGTCCATCGCGCCGGACATGCACGCCACGGTGCACGCGCCGCAGCCCTGACAGACTGCCGGGTTCACCTGCGCCACGCGGCGAATGAGCGTCGTGCGATTCGGGCCGCGGAACTCCTTGTCGATGTACGTAATCGCGCCGTAGGGACAGACCTTTTCGCAGTTCGAGCAGCCGTTGCACATGAGTTCGTTCGGCTCAGCCACGCACGGGTTACAGGTCAGGCTGTCCTTGCAGAGAAGGCCAATGACCTTTGCCGCCGCCGCGGAGGCCTGCGCGACCGTCTCGGGAATATCCTTCGGCCCCTGACACGTGCCGGAGAGGAACACGCCCGCCGTCGGGCTTTCGACCGGACGGAGCTTGGGGTGGGCTTCGGTAAAGAAGTCGTTCGTGTCCATGGAGGCCGTCAGCATCGTCGCGACCGAGCGCGCAGATTTATCGGGCTCAATCGCCGCCGCAAGGACAACCATGTCCGCGTCAATGTGCAGCTGCCGGTTATCAAGAAGGTCAGAAGCCTGCACCTTGAGCTTTCCGTTTTCAGGCACGACTTTTCCTACCATGCCTTTGATGTAATGCACGCCGTATTCCTCGACTGCGCGGCGATAGAACTCATCGAAGTTCTTGCCCGGGGTGCGCACGTCGATATAGAACACGTACACGTCCGTATCGGGATATTTTTCGCGGCAGAGCATGGCGTGCTTTGCCGTATACATGCAGCAGATTTTGGAGCAATAGCTCTTGCCCTTCTGCGCGTCTTCGCACCGCGAGCCCACGCACTGGACAAAAACGATCGTCTTCGGGTGCGCACCATCGGACGGACGAAGCAGCGTTCCGCCCGTGGGGCCTGCCGCGTTCATGAGGCGCTCAAACTCCAAACTCGAAACAACGTCCGGGCTCTTCGAATAAGCGAACTCGTCGAACTGTGAAAGATCAATCGGGTTAAAGCCCGTCGCTGCGACGATTGCGCCGTATTCGCGCTCGATGATGGTATCCTTCTGCTTATAGTCGATCGCGCCCGCCGTGCAGACCTTTGCGCACACGCCGCACTTGCCGTTTTTGAGCATGTTGCAGTAGTCCGGGTCGATCGTCGCAACCTTCGGAACCGCCTGCGCAAAGGGGATGTAAATGGCGCGCCGGGTATCTAACCCGAGGTTAAACGCGTTCGGCACTTTTTTCTGCGGACACTTTTCCGTGCACGCGCCGCAGCCGGTGCAGACGTCCTCGTTTACAAAGCGGGCCTTGCGGCGGATCTTCACATGGAAATTGCCAACAAAGCCGCCCACCTGTTCGACCTCCGAGTAGGCGTAGATGTGAATTTTTTCGTTCTGCGCGCAGTCGACCATTTTGGGGGTCAAAATGCACGCCGCGCAGTCAAGCGTCGGGAACGTCTTGTCGATCTGCGTCATTTTGCCGCCGATGGTCGGCTGCTTCTCGACGATATCGACCTCAAAACCGGCCTCCGCGATATCGAGTGCCGTCTGAATGCCCGCAATGCCGCCGCCGATGACAAGCGCCCGCTTCGTGACAGGGCTGGTGCCGGCGGTAAGCGGCGCGTTCAGCTGCACCTTTGCAATCGCGGCTCTGCCCAAAATGACGGCCTTTTCCGTCGCTTCCTGCTTGTCCTTATGGATCCAGGAGCACTGCTCGCGGATGTTCGCGATCTCAACCATGTAGTCGTTGAGCCCCGCTTTGTGGCAGGCCTTGCGGAACGTCTGCTCATGCATCCGGGGCGAGCACGAACAGATGACCACGCCTGTGAGCCCCAACTCCTGAATTTTATCCTGAATCATCTGCTGGCCGGTCTGGGAGCACATGTAGGGATAGTCGGTTGCAAACACCACGCCGGGCTCTTTCCCAAGCGTCTGGGCGACCTTCTCAACATCCACCGTCGCGGCAATGTTCGTGCCGCAGTGGCAGACAAATACGCCAATTTTCTGCATGTTCCCCCTCCTTTACCGCTTGTATTTCCGGAACGCGCTCACGATTGCCTGCTGCGGCAGCTCGTCATCCAGTATGGCCGGAATTTGCTCCGCGTGCAGGTGATTTTCGCCCTGCTTGCGGATCACCGCCAGCCGGACGGCCTCGATGAGCTTCGCGGGCTCGACGTTTCTTGGGCATCGCTCCACACAGGCAAAGCAGCTCAGGCAGGTGTAGATGCCCTTCGAGGAAAGCAGTTCCTCAATTCGGCCGTTTTCGACCATGGAGACAAACTGGTGCGGGTGGTACTCCATCTCGTCGAACGCAGGACAGGAGGCCGTGCATTTTCCGCAGCGCATGCATTTCCTCGGGTTCACGCCGGAGATGCGCGCAATGGTATCCATCATATTCTGTTCCATCTCACGCCTCCTCCACACCGAGCGCCTGCGCCAGAAGCTCTGTAAAATACCGGACCGGAAGCCCGCCGTCCGTATTCTGCGTCAGATTGTAAAGACACAGGGGACATGCTGTAATCAGGCATTCCGCGCCCGCCGTCTTTGCATTATTTACAATTCTCTGCGCCTGTTTTTGTGCGTACTGCCGGTTCTCAATCGTCGTGTAGCCGCCGCAGCACTCGTTGCGAAGGCCATAGTAGACAGGCTCTGCACCGATGGCGCGGATGAAGTCCTCCAAAATGGTCGGATTTTCCGGGTCATCAAAGCACATCTCCCGGCTCGGTCGAAGTAGAAGACATCCGTAATACGCGCCGATCTTTCTTCCCGTAAGGGGATTTTTGACCGCGGCTTTGACATTCTCCCAGCCGATTTTGTCCCGCAGCACCTCCAGGTAATGCAGCACCTCGGTTTCGCCCGCGTAGGGGGGATCGAGCTTTAAGTAATTGTTGACCTTCGCGCGGATATCCGCGTCATGTTTCATGTCGCCGTTCACGCGCTTGATCACATGATGACATGCCGAGCACAGCGTCACAAGCGGCTCTCCCGCCTCTCTTGCGGCCACGAGCGCGCGCACGGAAGATAGCCTTGTCGCAATCTCATCGCGCGCCATCGGGTATACCGCGCCGCAGCACTGCCACTCGGGGAGCTCTTCGAGCGTAAATCCGAGCGCTTTTGCCGCCGTTCTGGCGCACGCATCCAGCCGCACGCCCTTTGTCTTGAGCGTGCAGCCGGGGAAGTATTGAAATTTCATATGTCAGCCTCCGGTTATACCATCTGTTCCGGGTGGAATACCTCGTCAAATTTTTCAGCCGTCAGAAACCCGAGCGCCACGCAGGCCTCTTTGAGCGAGATATTCTCCTTGTAGGCCTTTTTCGCCGTCTTGGCGGCGTTTTCGTAGCCGATGTAGGGGTTGAGCGCGGTAACGAGCATGAGCGAGTTGTGAAGGTTGTGCGCCATCTTCTCGCGATTTGCCGTAATGCCGCAGGCGCAGCGGTCGTTGAAGGACACGATGGACTCTGCGAGTAAGCGCGCGGATTGCAGGAAATTATAGATGCAGACCGGCATGAAGACGTTGAGCTCGAAATTGCCCTGAGACGCGGCCATCGAAACGGCCACATCGTTGCCCATCACCTGCACGGCGACCATCGTCACCGCCTCGCACTGCGTCGGGTTGACCTTGCCCGGCATGATGGAGGAGCCCGGCTCGTTTTCGGGGATAAAAATCTCACCGAGGCCGTCTCTCGGCCCGGAGGCCAGCCAGCGCACGTCGTTTGCGATCTTCATCATATCCGCCGCTAAGGCCTTGAGCGCGCCGTGCGCGAAGACCAGCTCGTCCTTGGACGTGAGCGCGTGGAACTTATTTTCCGCCGTGCGGAAGTCCCGGCCTGTAATGTTGGAGATCTCCTGCGCGACCTTCACATCGAAGCCCTTGGGGGCGTTGAGCCCCGTGCCGACGGCTGTGCCGCCCAGCGCGAGTTCACGCAGACCGTCGAGCGACAAAAGCAGCATCTGCCGGTCTTTTTCAAGCGAACTTCTCCAACCGGAGATTTCCTGCGAAAACTTGATCGGCGTTGCGTCCTGCAAATGGGTCCTTCCGGACTTCACCACGTCCTCATTTTCCGCCTCGAGTCTTCGAAGCGTCGCCGTGAGCTTGTCAATGGCGGGCAGGACCTGCTCTTCGATGGCCTCGACGGCGGCAATGTGCATCGCGGTCGGGAACGTGTCGTTGGACGACTGAGACATGTTGATATCGTCGTTCGGGTGCAGAAGCTTTTTGCCCGTGATTTCATTTCCGCGGTTGGCGATGACCTCATTGGCGTTCATGTTCGACTGCGTGCCGGAACCGGTCTGCCAGACAACAAGGGGGAAATGCGCAAAAAGCTTTCCCTCCATGACCTCGGTCGCCGCCTGCTCAATGGCTGCCAGCTTTTCGTCTGTCATTTTTTCAGGCTTTAGCGCGTGGTTGGCTCTGGCCGCGGCCAGCTTCAAGACGCCAAAGGCTCTTGTGATCTCGCGCGGCATGGTCTCGAGACCTACACCGATGGGGAAATTTTCGTGGCTGCGCTCGGTCTGCGCGCCCCAGTATTTGTCCGCCGGGACCTTCACTTCGCCCATGGAATCGTGTTCAATGCGGTAGTCCATGCAAGCGCCTCCTCAGTACGTGATCTGGCTGATGACTTCCTTGAGCTTGTTCGCGCTGTTTTGCAGCTTCGAAACCTCTTCGTCCGTCAGATGGTTCATGATCTTGCCGCGCACACCTGTGGTATCGACCAGCGCCAGCGTCGAAAGGCACACATCCTCCACGCCGTACTCGCCATGCATCATTGTGGAGACGGTCAGCGCCGTACCTGCCGTACTCATGACGCACTTGCACAGGTGGCAGACCGACATTGCGACCGCGTAGAATGTCGCACCCTTGGCCTTGATGACCTGCCCGCCGGAGGTCTTGACGAACTGCTCGATGGCCTCGTACTCTTCCTCGCCCTTCCATGTAATACGATCGCGGTCGGGAGACGAGTCCTTGTAGACGTTCACGTGGTTGTTCGCGATGTGCACCAGCGACCAGGGCACGAACGAAGAATCGCCGTGCTCGCCATAGACGTGCGCGTGCACATTCTTCGGGCTGATGAAAAAGCGCTTGGCAAGCGCGGACTGGAGGCGGCTGGTGTCAAGAATCGTGCCCGAGCCGATGATCTGGTGCTCGGGAAGCCCGGAAATTTTGTGGAACACATACGTCAGCACGTCGACCGGGTTCGATACGATAATATAGATGGCGTCCGGCGCGGCAGCTGTGATCTGCGGGGCAATGTCCTTGATGATGTTGACG
>ENA-UESD01003159-UESD01003159.1-human-gut-metagenome-genome-assembly--contig:-NODE-3159-length-10839-cov-3.580097_pt1 | contig 10839 bp, 6 predicted proteins | sample MGYA00242985_ERZ507986 | MGnify/ENA primary metagenome ERZ507986 (study PRJEB26167, sample SAMN06115408) | human gut metagenome | host: Homo sapiens | place: China:Guangxi | collected 2016-04-06...
TCGGCAGAGAGGTTTTTTATACTATTGTATAATATTCGGCGCAATGTTTGGTTGCAGACCTAAATTTTATAAGGAGGCAAAACAATCATGGCAAAAGTAGAGTTAAAGAAACCTGTCGTTGAAGAGATTTCAGAATTACTCAATGGTGCAGCTACAGCAGTTGTTGTAGATTACCGTGGACTTACTGTTGCAGAAGATACAGAACTTCGTAAGCAGTTAAGAGAAGCTGGTGTTGTATACAAAGTATACAAGAACACTATGATTAATTTTGCAATCAAAGATACTGAATTCGCAGATTTAGCTCAGCATCTTGAAGGACCAACAGCTATTGCAGTATGTAAAGATGATGCTACAGCAGCAGCTAGAGTATTAGCAAAATTCGCTAAGACAGCTGAAGCTTTAGAAATCAAAGGCGGCGTAGTTGACGGAGTTTACTATGATGCAGCAGGAATCGGTCAGATTGCATCTATCCCATCAAGAGAAGTACTTCTCTCAAAATTACTTGGATCTATGCAGTCACCAGTTACAAACTTCGCTCGTGTTATTAAGCAGATTGCTGAAAAGAACGAAGAAGTTGCATAATCAGGCATAATCTGATAATGAATGCTAAGCATTCACATTAAAGATGGATTTAATAACATCGAAACAATTATAAAGAATTATTAATGGAGGAAATTACAATGACAACAGCAGAAATCATTGAAGTAATCAAAGGATTAACAGTTTTAGAATTAAACGATTTAGTAAAAGCTTGTGAAGAAGAGTTCGGCGTATCTGCAGCAGCAGGCGTTGTAGTTGCAGCAGCAGGTGCTGGTGACGGCGCAGCAGCAGAAGAGAAGACTGAGTTCGACGTTGAGTTAACAGAGGTTGGCCCGAACAAGGTTAAGGTTATCAAGGTTGTTCGTGAGGCAACTGGCTTAGGCTTAAAGGAAGCTAAGGATCTCGTTGATGGAGCTCCTAAGGTTCTCAAAGAGGCTGCTGACAAGGCAACCGCTGACGACATCAAGGCTAAACTTGAGGCTGAAGGCGCAAAGGTTACATTAAAATAATCGCGTAAGCTACGAGAAGCATATAAGCGGAAACGGCGTGACTACGGGAATTTATTCCCGGCGGTCGCGCCGTTTTTGCTTATATGCGGTGACAGCCGCGTGCTGGCCGGCTCTGCCGGACAGCGGGCTCCCGTAGCGGCTGTCGCCGGTACGGGAAAATAAATTCCCTACTTCCCAAAAGAAAATACTTGGTATATGATAGTACTAACAGACTTTATAGGAAAATAGTACTTTTCCAGAGGATGAAAGTACGGGAAAGAGGAGAAGATACCATGCCGTGTTTGAGGATGTCGGTCAACCGCCTGCGGGAGGGAATGATGATAAAAGAGGATGTGTTTTCAAAGACAGGGGCGGTGATTGTGCCGGACGGAGCGGTCGTCACGAAGGACGTCGTCGCGCTGCTGACCAGACATTTTGTGGACAGTGTGATGGTGGAATATCCGACGGGCAGGAAAGAACGCCCGGAACAGCAGGAACAGAGTGCGCCGGCGAAGGAACAGCATCTGAAAGAGTTCCAGGCAGAGTTCTCGGTTGCCGAACAGTCGATTTCGGAAGAACTGAAAGATATTGTATACCGGAGTAAGGATGTGAACATTTCCATGCTGCTGGAGCCGCTGAACGGACTGCTGAAAAAAGCAGATGATGATACAGATCTTGCGGACATGCTGCTTCATATGAAAAAACAGCAGTCAGGTCTGTACGCACATACCATTAACGTGGCGCTTTTTGGACAGCTTCTTGCACGGTGGAGCGGATGCACCGAGGCGGAGATGGAGGAGGTCATGGCGGCGGGGCTGCTTCATGACATTGGATTTCTTGAACTCTGGAAGGACGGGCAGGAACAGACGGAATTTCTGCAAGAATACGAGACGGAACGATATGAGAAACATGTCGTGAGCGGATACAACCTTATTAAGAAGATGAACATAGACCAGCGGATTAAACAGGCGGTTCTGACGCACCACGAGCGCGTGAATGGAAGCGGGTTCCCACTGCAGGTAATGGGGGATAACATCAACTGGATTTCCAGAATTCTTGCGGTGGCAGATACTTACGATGCCCTTACGATGCGTCAGGGAGATAAAGCGGGCATCTCGGCATTTGAAGCGATCAAGAAGATGGAGGATGAGGGGTATAACCGTCTGGACGCCAACTATCTGATGACATTTCTGAAGCGGATTGCCGAGACGATGATCCAGCGCAACGTGATCCTGAATGATGGCAGGATGGGAAGAGTGGTCATGATTAACAAATATAAGCTGTCATGTCCGCTTGTGCAGGTGTGGGACACTTTTGTCGATCTCGCAAAACAAAGCCGGTATTACATTCAGGAGATACTTGAAGAGTAGCGGTATTGTGTGTTATAAAGAAAATAGAAAAGGCGGACAGGAAGAGCAGCGGAACTTGAGAACAGAAAGGAGGCTTTTATGAACGGTATTACTTCGATGCAGCGAAGCAGCACATCTTATGCAGATTACGGGAAATTCGCAAACGGCAAAAAAGTGAACCGGGCGGCAGACGGTGCGGCGGAGCTTGCGATCATCCAGAAGCAGGAGACGCAGACCAGAAGCTATAAGGTCGGGGAGAACAACATTGGCGCGGCAAAAGATATGCTGAATGTGGCGGATGGCGCAATGAGCGGGATTACGGATTATCTTCAGAAGATCCGTGAACTTGGTGTTCGGGCGTCCAATACGGCGACGATCACAGATGCGGAGCGGACAAGTATTCAGGCGCAGATCGAGCAGTATAAGCAGGGCATTTCAGATATTGCAAAACAGACAAGCTTTAACACGAAGCAGCTTCTGGATGGCACGTCGCAGAAGTACAATATCATGACGGATGCCACCGGCAACGGAATGAAGATTACGACTGCAGATGCCACATTACAGGCACTTGGGATTGCGGATTTTGATGTGACGAAAGATTTTGATCTGGCGCAGGTGGATGATGCACTTGCCAGAGTGAGTGCAGGGCGCAGTGGTATGGGCGCACAGAGCAATGCACTGGAGTATGCGTACCGCTACAGTACCAACACCAGGCTGAATGTAACGGCAGGAAAAAGCCGGCTCGAGGATCTGGATTACGGACAGGCGGTATCCGAGCAGAAAAAGAAGCAGACCCTGCAGCAATATGCATTTTTTATGCAGAAAAAACAGATGGAACAGAGAACCCGCGCGGCGGCAAATTTTCTTGTCTCATAAGCGGTGGCGAACGGCGGAGCGAAGGCTTTAGAGCTTTCCTTCGTCGTTTTTTGCGTACTCACGGAGAAGAAATAAATATTTAAAAAAATCCTTGACGCGGCACTTGCTATTGTGCTATCATATACGTTGCACTATTGTGGTGCATTGGGCTTATTGCGCGCTTTTCGCGTTGTATGCCGCCGGATGTGCCTATACCGTATCTTGTGGTTACGGTGGATTGAGACAGTTGCTGCCACTTTTGGGGCAGCTTAGTGTAAATAAAAACGAGAGGTGAAACGTCAATGGAGAAAAACAGAATACGTCCAGTGAAAGCTGGAAAGGGCATACGTATGAGTTACTCGAGACAGAAAGAGGTATTGGAAATGCCGAATCTGATAGAAGTCCAGAAAGACTCCTATCAGTGGTTCTTAAGCGAGGGCCTGAAAGAAGTTTTCGATGATATCTCTCCAATCGCTGATTACAGCGGTCATCTGAGCCTGGAGTTTGTAGATTTTACATTGTGTGAGGACGATGTAAAGTACACAATTCCGGAGTGCAAAGAAAGAGATGCAACTTATGCGGCACCTTTGAAGGTCAAGGTCAGACTTCACAACAAGGAGACTGACGAGATCAATGAGCATGAGATTTTCATGGGCGACCTTCCTTTGATGACAGAGACCGGTACTTTCGTGATCAACGGCGCAGAGCGTGTTATCGTCAGCCAGCTGGTGCGTTCCCCGGGTATCTACTATGGAATCGCTCACGATAAAGTGGGTAAAAAGCTGTATTCCTGTACTGTCATCCCTAACCGTGGTGCGTGGTTAGAGTATGAGACAGACTCCAATGACGTATTTTATGTCCGTGTAGATAGAACCAGAAAGGTGCCGATCACGGTATTGATCCGTGCACTTGGCGTCGGAAGCAACCAGGAGATCGTAGACCTGTTTGGTGAGGAGCCGAAGATTCTTGCAAGTTTCGGCAAGGACGTGGCAACCAACTACGAAGAGGGACTTCTGGAATTATATAAGAAAATCAGACCAGGCGAGCCGCTGACAGTTGAGAGTGCGGAGAGCCTTATTTCTGCTATGTTTTTTGACCCGAGAAGATATGATCTTGCAAAGGTCGGACGCTATAAGTTTAATAAGAAGTTAATGCTGCGCAACCGTATCAACGGACATGTTCTGGCAGAGGATGTTGTCGATGTGTCCACAGGCGAGATCATCGCCGAGGCAGGAACCGAAGTGACAAGATCCCTGGCGGATGATATTCAGAACGCGGCTGTTCCGTATGTATGGATTCAGGGCGAGACCAGAAATATCAAGGTGCTGTCTTCCATGATGGTAGATCTGAGACATTATGTGGACTGCAACCCGAAGGATCTCGGCATCACAGAGCTCGTGTACTATCCGGTATTAAAGCAGCTCATGGATGAATATCCGGACGTGGAGGATTTAAAAGAGGCCATTCACAAGAATGTGCATGACCTGATTCCGAAGCATATTACCAAGGATGATATTTTTGCATCTATCAACTATAACATGCATCTGGAGTACGGCATCGGTCATGATGACGATATCGATCATCTGGGTAACAGACGTATCCGTGCGGTCGGAGAACTGTTACAGAACCAGTACCGTATCGGTCTTTCCAGACTGGAGAGAGTGGTCCGTGAGAGAATGACCACCCTGGATCTGGACGGTATTTCCCCGCAGAGCCTGATCAACATTAAGCCGGTAACCGCAGCTGTAAAAGAGTTCTTCGGATCTTCCCAGCTGTCACAGTTTATGGATCAGAACAACCCGCTGTCAGAGCTGACACACAAGAGACGTCTTTCCGCATTGGGACCGGGTGGTCTGTCCAGAGACCGTGCCGGATTCGAGGTGCGAGATGTACATTACTCCCACTACGGAAGAATGTGCCCGATCGAGACGCCTGAGGGACCGAACATCGGTCTGATCAACTCTCTGGCAAGCTATGCAAGAATCAACGAGTACGGATTTATTGAGGCTCCGTACCGTAAGATCGATAAATCCGATCCTAAGAATCCGCGTGTCACAGACGAAGTTGTCTACATGACCGCAGACGAAGAGGATAACTACCATGTAGCACAGGCGAATGAGGCACTGGATGAGGAAGGACATTTCGTCCGTAACTCCGTATCCGGCCGTTATCTGGATGAGACACAGGAATATGAGAAGACCATGTTTGATTACATGGACGTCTCCCCGAAGATGGTGTTCTCCGTCGCTACCGCATCCATTCCGTTCCTGCAGAACGACGATGCAAACCGTGCACTCATGGGATCCAACATGCAGCGTCAGGCAGTGCCGCTTCTGACCACAGAGGCGCCGGTAGTCGGTACCGGTATGGAGACGAAGGCAGCGGTAGACTCCGGTGTGTGTGTTGTGGCGAAAAAAGCCGGTGTTGTTGAGAGCTCTGAGTCCAACCAGATCATCATCAAGAATGACGAGGGCGGCAGAGATGTATACAAGCTGACGAAGTTCTCCAGAAGTAACCAGTCCAACTGCTACAACCAGAAGCCGATCGTGTTTAAGGGCGACCGCGTGGAGGTTGGCGAAGTGATCGCAGACGGTCCTTCCACCGCAAACGGTGAGTTGGCACTCGGTAAGAACCCGCTGATCGGATTCATGACCTGGGAAGGTTACAACTACGAGGATGCCGTTCTTTTGAGCGAGCGTCTGGTACAGGATGATGTTTATACATCTATCCATATTGAGGAGTATGAAGCAGAAGCGCGTGACACGAAGCTCGGACCGGAAGAGATCACGAGAGATGTTCCGGGTGTCGGCGACGACGCGTTGAAGGATCTCGATGAGAGAGGTATTATCCGTATCGGTGCGGAGGTTCGCGCCGGTGATATCTTAGTCGGAAAGGTAACTCCGAAGGGAGAGACTGAGCTGACAGCCGAGGAGAGGCTGCTCCGCGCAATCTTCGGCGAGAAGGCAAGAGAAGTGCGTGACACTTCCTTGAAGGTGCCGCACGGCGAGTACGGTATCATCGTGGATGCAAAGGTATTCACAAGAGAGAACGGCGACGAGCTGTCTCCGGGCGTGAATCAGGCAGTCCGCATTTACATTGCACAGAAGAGAAAGATCTCCGTCGGTGATAAGATGGCAGGTCGTCACGGTAACAAGGGTGTCGTTTCCCGTGTACTTCCGGTAGAGGATATGCCGTTCCTTCCGAATGGCCGCCCGCTTGACATCGTGCTGAACCCGTTGGGTGTGCCGTCCCGTATGAACATCGGTCAGGTCCTCGAGATTCACTTAAGCCTTGCTGCGAAGGCACTTGGCTTCAACATCGAGACACCGGTATTCGACGGTGCGAAGGAGATTGATATCCAGGATACGCTGGAGCTTGCCAATGATTACGTCAACTTCGAGTGGGAAGACTTTGAAGCAAAATATAAAGACACACTGAACGAGGAAGTCATGAAGTACCTGTATGACAACCGCGCACACAGGGCACTGTGGAAGGGCGTGCCGATTTCCCGTGACGGAAAGGTACAGCTTCGTGACGGACGTACCGGAGAGCCGTTTGATTCACCGGTTACAATCGGACACATGCATTACCTGAAGCTGCATCACCTGGTAGACGATAAGATCCATGCACGTTCTACCGGTCCTTACTCCTTAGTAACGCAGCAGCCGTTAGGTGGTAAGGCACAGTTCGGTGGACAGCGTTTCGGAGAGATGGAGGTATGGGCACTCGAGGCTTACGGTGCATCTTATACCTTACAGGAGATCCTGACAGTGAAGTCCGATGACGTGGTCGGACGTGTGAAGACTTACGAGGCGATCATCAAGGGTGATAATATCCCTGAGCCGGGTATTCCGGAGTCCTTCAAGGTTCTCTTAAAAGAGCTGCAGTCCCTCGGACTGGATGTCAAAGTGCTCGATGAGAACCGCAACGAAGTAGAACTCATGGAGACCAGTGAGTACGGTAATACCGATTTGAATTCTATCATTTCCGGCGATAAGGATTTTGCATTTGAAGACAGCGAGTCCTTTGCAAAGATGGGATTCTCCCAGAAGCAGTTTGATACAGAGAACGAGGAACTGGTAGACGTAGAAGATGAGGAAGAGGATGAAGACGATTCTGAGTTTTTTGATGAGTCATCAGACGACGTTCTTGACGAAGAATAGATAGAAGGGAGTGTCATAAATGCCAGAGACAATGAATAAAGAGGCAACAGGCCAGTCTATCTCTTTCGATGCCATTAAGATCGGTTTGGCATCACCGGAGAAGATTCATGAGTGGAGACGATCAACTATAGAACACTGAAGCCCGAAAGAGACGGTCTGTTCTGTGAGAAAATCTTTGGACCTAGCAAAGACTGGGAATGCCACTGTGGTAAATACAAGAAGATCCGCTACAAAGGTGTGGTATGTGACCGATGCGGCGTTGAGATTACAAAAGCAAGCGTTCGTAGAGAGCGTATGGGACATATCGAGCTTGCAGCTCCGGTTTCCCATATCTGGTACTTTAAGGGAATTCCGTCCCGCATGGGACTGATTCTTGACCTCTCTCCGAGAACTCTTGAGAAGGTATTATATTTTGCATCATACATTGTACTGGATGCCGGTAACACGGCATTACAGTATAAGCAGGTGCTTTCCGAGAGCGAATATCAGGAAGCCAGAGAGCAGTACGGCAATGCGTTCCGTGTCGGAATGGGTGCCGAGGCAATCCAGGAACTGTTACACGCGATCGATCTTGAGAAGGATTCCGCAGAGCTTCAGGCAGAGCTTGCAGACGCAACCGGTCAGAAGCGCGCGCGCATCATCAAGAGACTGGAAGTTGTAGAGGCATTCCGTGAGTCCGGCAACAAGCCGGAGTGGATGATCCTCACGGTCATCCCGGTCATTCCGCCAGACCTGCGCCCGATGGTACAGCTGGATGGTGGACGTTTTGCAACATCCGACTTAAATGACCTGTACAGAAGAATCATCAACCGTAACAACCGTCTGAGAAGACTCTTAGAGCTTGGTGCACCGGATATCATCGTCCGCAACGAGAAGCGTATGCTCCAGGAGGCTGTAGATGCCCTGATCGATAACGGCCGCCGCGGACGTCCTGTTACAGGACCGGGTAACAGAGCACTCAAGTCTCTGTCTGACATGTTAAAAGGTAAGTCCGGACGTTTCCGTCAGAACCTGCTTGGTAAGCGTGTTGACTATTCCGGACGTTCCGTTATCTGCGTAGAGCCGAAGTTAAAGATTTACCAGTGCGGTCTTCCGAAGGAAATGGCAATCGAGCTGTTCAAGCCGTTCGTTATGAAGGAGCTCGTTGCAAACGGAACCGCTCATAATATCAAGAGTGCGAAGAAGATGGTCGAGAGACTTCAGACTGAGGTCTGGGATGTGCTCGAGGACGTCATCAAAGAGCATCCGGTTATGCTGAACCGTGCTCCTACACTGCACCGTCTCGGTATTCAGGCATTCGAGCCGATCCTCGTAGAGGGTAAGGCAATCAAGCTTCATCCGCTTGTGTGTACCGCGTTCAACGCCGATTTCGATGGTGACCAGATGGCTGTTCATCTTCCGCTTTCTGTGGAAGCACAGGCAGAGTGCCGTTTCATGCTGCTCTCTCCGAACAACCTGTTAAAGCCGTCTGACGGTGGACTGGTAGCCGTTCCTTCACAGGATATGGTGCTTGGTATTTACTACCTGACACAGGAGAGACCGGGCGCAAAGGGAGAAGGCAAATTCTTCAAGAGTGTCAACGAAGCAATCCTCGCCTATGAGAATGGCGCGGTAACACTTCACTCCAGAATCAAAGTCCGCATGAGCAAGACCATGCCGGATGGAAAAAAGATTACCGGAATCGTAGAGTCCACGCTGGGACGTTTCATCTTCAACGAGATTATCCCGCAGGATCTGGGCTTTGTAGACAGAAGCATTCCGGGCAATGAATTAAAGCTCGAGGTCGATTTCCTCGTAGCAAAGAAGCAGAATAAGCAGATCCTTGAGAAAGTCATCAATATTCACGGCGCAACCAGAACTGCCGAGGTGCTGGATGCTGTTAAGGCGATGGGTTACAAATACTCCACCAGGGCGGCAATGACCGTATCCATTTCCGATATGACTGAGCCGCCGGAAAAGCCGCAGATGATCAAGGACGCCCAGGATACTGTAGACCGCATTACAAAGCAGTATAAGCGTGGTCTTATCACAGAGGAAGAGCGTTACAAGGAAGTCGTAGAGACATGGAAAGAGACGGATGAGCAGCTGACACATGCACTTCTCTCCGGACTGGATAAGTACAACAACATCTTCATGATGGCGGATTCCGGAGCCCGTGGTTCCGATAAGCAGATCAAACAGCTTGCTGGTATGCGAGGACTTATGGCAGATACAACCGGTAGAACAATCGAGCTGCCAATCAAGTCCAACTTCCGTGAAGGTCTTGACGTACTGGAATACTTCATGTCTGCGCATGGAGCGCGAAAAGGTATGTCCGATACCGCTCTTCGTACCGCCGATTCCGGATACCTGACCAGACGTCTGGTAGATGTATCACAGCATATGATCGTTCGTGAGTCTGACTGCTGTGAGGGAACAGGCAGAGAGATCCCTGGTATGTGGGTAACTGCATTCATGGATGGCAAGGAAGAGATCGAGAGCCTTCAGGAGCGTATTACAGGACGTTTCTCCTGCAATACCATCTGCGATGCCGAGGGCAATGTCCTCGTGAAGGCAAATCATATGATTACACCGAAGCGCGCAGCGCTTGTTATGAGCAAGGGTGTGGATGAGAACGGAGAACCGCTTACAAAGGTGAAGATCCGTACTGTATTATCCTGCCGTTCCCACATGGGTGTGTGTGCGAAGTGCTACGGCGCCAACATGGCAACCGGCCAGGCAGTACAGGTTGGTGAGGCAATCGGTATCATCGCGGCACAGTCCATCGGTGAGCCTGGTACACAGCTTACCATGCGTACGTTCCATACGGGTGGTGTTGCCGGTACCGATATTACACAGGGTCTTCCGCGTGTCGAGGAAATTTTTGAGGCAAGAAAGCCGAAGGGACTTGCGATCATTACCGAGTTCAGCGGTGTTGCCAATATCAAAGATACCAAGAAGAAGCGTGAGATCGTTGTGACAAACAATGAGACTGGAGAGAGCAAGGCATATCTGATTCCTTACGGTTCCAGAATCAAGGTTATGGACGGTGCAGTCTTAGAGGCCGGCGACGAGCTGACGGAAGGTTCTGTCAACCCGCATGATATCTTAAAGATCAAGGGTGTGCGTGCCGTTCAGGATTACATGCTTCGCGAAGTACAGCGTGTATACCGTCTGCAGGGCGTTGAGATCAACGATAAGCATATCGAGGTGATCGTGCGCCAGATGCTGCAGAAAGTCCGTGTGGAGACAAACGGAGATTCCGATATGCTCCCGGGAACATTAGTAGATACGCTTGACTTCGAGGATACAAATGAGCTTCTGGAGAAAGAGGGCAAGGAGCTTGCAGAAGGCAAGCAGGTACTGCTTGGTATCACAAAGGCTTCTCTTGCAACCAACTCCTTCCTGTCAGCAGCATCCTTCCAGGAGACCACAAAGGTTCTGACGGAAGCTGCCATCAAGGGT
>ENA-UESD01003168-UESD01003168.1-human-gut-metagenome-genome-assembly--contig:-NODE-3168-length-10814-cov-2.489150_pt1 | contig 10814 bp, 8 predicted proteins | sample MGYA00242985_ERZ507986 | MGnify/ENA primary metagenome ERZ507986 (study PRJEB26167, sample SAMN06115408) | human gut metagenome | host: Homo sapiens | place: China:Guangxi | collected 2016-04-06...
GCGTAGACAGCAAGCAAGCAGGGTCGTTAAAAGCGATTGAGCCTCGAAAAGTTAGTTATTCCAGCAGGCCGACGTCTTAACTGGTGCGGAAGGCAACATCATACAGGTCGTAACGGTGAGAACTGTATGGCGCTGCGGGGTCAGAGAGCCGATCATGCTTGACATTAAGGATACACATCAACTGGGGAGAGCCTGCCGCCTCTCGAAAAGGGAGTATGATATACCAACTGAAAATGGAGAGTGTCAAACGGGCGACAGGCAGTCGGATAACTTCATAGTACTGTTGAAGTTGGGTAATGCCGACAGAGGGAAGGAGGTTACGCAGTAACGGTTTCTCTGAGGAAACATCATCCGTACTCAGGGACGGAGGAAATGATGGGAACAAAATTGGAGAGAATAGCGGAGATATCAGCGACAACAAAGAGACCAGAATTCACAAGCCTGTACCACCTCATAAATGCTGAGCTGCTGAAACAATGCCACAGGGAACTGGACGGCAAGAAGGCAGTAGGAATTGACAAGGTGACTAAGGAAGAATACGGAAAGCAACTTGAGAGCAACATCGCAGATCTTGTACAACGATTGAGGAACAAATCGTACAAGCCGCTCCCGACACGGCGGGTATACATTCCCAAAGCGAACGGAAAGCTGCGGCCACTGGGAATTGTGTCCTATGAGGATAAAATAGTACAGTTGGCAGTAAAGAAGATACTGGAAGCAATATATGAGCCAAAGTTTCTGAATTGCATGTACGGCTTTAGACCCAAGCGAGGATGCCATGAAGCAATCAAGGAGGTTTATCAACGTGTATCACACGGGAAGATAAACTACATCGTGGATGCCGACATAAAAGGCTTCTTCGACCACATCGACCATGAATGGATGATGAGATTCCTGAAATGGCATATCAAAGACCCCAATATTCTGTGGCTGGTACAAAAGTATCTGAAAGCGGGTGTTATGGTCGATGAGAAATATGAAGATACGGATGAAGGAACCATACAGGGTGGAAATATCAGCCCGACGCTGGCAAACATATATATGCACAACGTATTGACGCTTTGGTTCAAACTGGTGATTCAGAAAGAGGCGAAAGGCGAGAGCTTTCTCGTGAACTATGCAGATGATTTTGTTGCAGGTTTTCAATACAAGTCGGATGCAGAACGCTACTATGCAGCTCTGAAAGAGCGCATGGCAAAGTTCAACCTCGAACTGGAAGAAAGCAAGAGCAGGCTGATAGAATTCGGGCGATATGCGGAGCAAAATCGCAGAGCAAGAGGACTTGGGAAGCCAGAGACGTTCGACTTTCTTGGATTCACATTCTACTACGGAAAGAGCAGGAAAGGCTACCCATGGCCTAAAGTCAAAACATCGCGAAAGAAATTTGAGAAGAAGCTAAAAGAATTCAAGGAATGGCTCTACGACAGTAAGAACCAACCTGCGAAGGACATAGTGAAGCAACTCAATGTGAAGCTGGTCGGTTACTACAGATACTATGGAGTGTCGTTCAACGTTTATAAGCTAAGCGCATTCCTACATCGGGTACAGCAGTTTCTCTACAAAGCGATGAACAGGCGAGGATGCAGACGTACCTATACATGGAATGGTTTCATTGACATGTTAAAGTACTATCCTCTTGCAAAGCCCAAGGTTTATTACCCGCTATATTGAAACGAATGTTACTGTGAGGAGCCGGATGCGGGAAAGCCGCACGTCCGGATCTGTGAGGGGCTAAGGGCGCGAGTCCTTAGTCTACTCGACTATTACGGAGCTATATGACCAGACTGTGCAGAGCGTCACCGGCAGCTATCAAAGCTGGACGGGCTTTCTCCGCGCGGCCTGCTATAACTACAAATGCCCCTTCGATGATCAAATTCTGATCTACGCCCAGCGCCCGGACGCCACGGCGGTCCTTGAGATGGAGCGCTGGAATCGTCAGTTTGGCCGCTGGGTCAATCGCGGGGCCAAGAGCATCGCCGTATTTGGTGATGACGGTCAAAACTGCCTGAAGCTCTATTTTGATGTTTCGGACACCCATGCGTCCCGCTTTGCCCGTCCACTGCCCATCTGGACGATGCACCCGGCCTTTGAGCCGGAGGTCATCGAAACGCTGGAGGCCACCTTCGGCAACCTTGCCGAAAAAGAAAATCTGGCGGCCGCCGTGCGCTCCGCCTGCCACAACGCCGTGGCGGACAACTTCACGGACTACCTGCAAGACCTGCGGGAGTGCCGGGAGGACAGTCTGCTGGAGGAACTGGACGACCTCAATTTGGAGGCGTTCTACCGGGACGCACTGGAGGTCAGCGTGGCCTATATGCTGATGACCCGGCTGGGCCTGCGAGCAGACGATTATTTTTCGCTCGATGAGTTTGCCCATGTTTACGAATTCAACACACCGCCCACCATCAACGCCCTGGGCATCGCCACCAGCGACATCGCAGAGATGGGGCTGCGGGAGATCAGCCGCACAGTCATGCAGGCCCAGCGGGATCAGTTTTTTGCAAACCGTGAAAAAAGCAGATATGATGACCACACAGAACAACACGAAACAGGCCGAGAAAGGAGCAAACAGTATGGAGATCACTTACAGGATGCAGGATGGCTTTCAGGTGCCGAACCTGCTGATGCCGCAGACGCCGGAGGTGCATCTGGGCAAGTACGCGGAGTTGCGGAGAGCGTACCTGAAGAAGCACCGCAGAGTGCTTTACACCAACCTCAAGACCAGCGGCAAGCTGACGGAGCATCTGGCGGAGATCGAGCAGACCGCGCGGAAGATGGTGGAGCAGACCGTGGCGCAGATGGCGAGAGCCGAGGGCGTGACGGAGGAACTGAAAGCGACCGATCCCCTGCGCTGGACGGGCCTGATGAACAATCTCCGGCACAGCGCGGAGGAGCTGGTGCTCAGCGACCTGATTTACGCCTAACAACTAAAGAACCCACAGAGGCAGGAAGTGATGAGCTTCCTGCCTTTGTCGATCACAGCGGGGATTATGTGCTGCTGGACCGTTTGCGCGCCGACTGTGACTACTTCCTCGGCGCTGGAGGCCGGAGTGAAAAGCACCTGTGGGCAGGCAATGTCCACGCACAGATCAAAAAAATGCGGGAGCTGTATGATGCCCTCCCGGAAAAACCGGAATGGCTGACCACAGAAGCTATTGACCGCTACGCCGCGCAGATGGCCGCACCCTATCAGGTCGCTGCCTATCACCATTTTGAAAACGGCTTTGACGATAAGCTGGACTATCAAACGCTGGAAGAAGCGGAGGCCGCGGCGCAGGGCTATGTTGCCGGTACGATGGAGGAAGACGGCTTTGCATACGACGGCGCTGCCGTCTATGACGCCGAAACACGCCAATGCCTCCGTGTCTACGGTGATTACCCGGACGAAAAGGCGCAGGAACAGGCCGCAGCCTTTGCACTGGAGCATGACACCGCACAGCAAAATACCGCAGAACTGCCCGCCTTTCTGGATATGCATCTCATTGAAGCGAATCTGCTGGATGACGGTGGGCGCAAGCACAAGCGGCAGGAGATCTTTGAATACTTTCAGGCGCACGAGAATCTTGCAGAACGGACGGAATTTCTCAAAAACAGCTACAACGATATATGGGTGGAAGTCCTGACCGACGGTGTTCGGACAGGCTACCATGCCGAGAAAGACGGACTTTTGATGTGGGAGGGCAGCTACCTCTCCCGCACTTCGGAGTCTGTTTTTTCATGGCCGGTCATCACCGAAATGACCGAGGGCCTGATCGAGCGCGGCGAGTACAAGATCAAGCTGGGCCTGCAAAACGCCCCGGTGATGGCAGAGCAGCTTGCCCTATTCGACATGGGCGGCGACGCCCCGGTGTACGAGGCTCCGGCAGACGCGCCCTCTGGCATTCTGGCCCCGGCCCGCACGGTGCCGCAGGAGGTCATTGACCATGCGCTTTACACAGCCGGAAACGAACCCGGCAGCGCCGAACGCATTGCGGTGTTCTATATGCGGGAGTTGATGACCCAGGACGAATTGGCAGTGATGGACGGCGGCAAGTGTATCTTCATGCTGCGGGGCGTGCGCCCGTTTCTTTCGGACAAGTACGACCTCACCCGGCACCCGAATTACAGATACACGGCCGACGCCGACCCTAAAAATGTCTTTGACATGGAACGGTACATGAAGAAGCAGCGTGCCGTGGTAAAACCCACGGACACCTTCGATGTGTACGAGATTGACGCAACAACTTAACCCAAAATCAAAAACATTTTTTAGGAGGATTATTTTATGGAATTTTTCAACAGCGCAGTTGGTGTTTTGCAGACTCTCGTAGTGGCCCTGGGCGCAGGTCTTGGTATCTGGGGCGTTATCAACCTTCTGGAAGGTTACGGCCAGGACAACCCTGCTTCCAAAAGCCAGGGTATGAAACAGTTGATGGCCGGCGGCGGTGTCGCCCTCATCGGCATCACCCTTGTACCTCTGCTCTCCGGCCTGTTCGGTTGATCGTCCGGCGGTGATCGCTTATGGGCGGCATACTCGACAAACTCGATGAATGGCTCCGAGGGCTGCTCATCGAGGGAATCACGGGAAACCTGTCGGGCATGTTCGATACGGTCAATACCAAAGTAGGCGAGATCGCCGGTGAAGTGGGACAGACGCCGCTGGCATGGAACAGCGGCGTCTTTTCTATGATCCGAAACCTCTCTGAAACGGTGATCGTTCCAATCGCCGGGGTTATCCTGACATTCGTAATGTGTTATGAGCTGATCCAGCTTGTGACAGAGAAAAACAATCTGCACGATGTAGACACCTGGATGTTCTTCAAGTGGATTTTCAAAACATTCTGTGCCGTTCTCATTGTGACGAACACATGGAATATCGTCATGGGTATCTTCGATGTGGGGCAAAGCGTTGTGAACAGCAGCGCAGGCGTCATCATCGGGAATACCTCCATTGATATCGGCAGCGTCATCACGGATATGGAGGCGCAGCTTGAAGCCCTGGGCACGGGAGAACTGTTCGGGCTGTGGTTCCAGTCCCTTTTCGTGGGGCTTACCATGAACGCCCTTTCCATCTGTATCATGCTTGTCATCTACGGCCGCATGATCGAGGTGTATTTGACAACTTCCGTTGGACCGATTTCGCTTGCCACTATGACAAACCGGGATTGGAGCCATACAGGACAGAACTACTTGAAATCCCTGTTTGCATTGGCGTTCCAGGCATTTCTAATCATGGTATGCGTGGGAATCTACTCTGTTTTGGTACAGAGTATCGCCACGGACGGAAATATCTCAGGCGCGATATGGGCCTGCATGGGCTACACGGTCCTGCTGTGCTTCGCCCTGTTCAAGACCGGCAGCCTCTCTAAGAGCCTGTTCGGAGCGCATTAAGGAGGCTTGATAAATTGGCGTATGTAACCATTCCAAAGGATTTGACGAAAGTAAAATCCAAAGTGCTGTTTGGACTTACCAAACGGCAGCTTATATGTTTCGGAGCGGCGGCACTCATCGGAGTACCGCTTTTCTTTTTGCTCAGACGCACGGCCAGCAACAGCGCCGCCGCGTTCTGCATGATTATCGTCATGCTCCCGTTCTTTCTGCTCGCCATGTATGAGCGGCACGGCCAACCCCTGGAGGTGGTGGCCGGACAGGTCATCCGCTGTATGTTCCTGCGGACGAAAGAGCGGCCTTACCAGACAAACAATTTCTACGCAGCCCTGGAGCGGCAGGCCCAGGCGGAAAAGGAGGTGAAAGCCATTGTTCAGAAAGCGAAAGCCAGAGCCGCAGGCACGGCAGGCGGCAAAACCCGCGGTAAAGCTGACCGCCACAGAAAAGCGTGAGATCAGCCGTATTCTGGAAACTGCCAGAGGCGACGGCAAGGTACATTCCGCACAGGACACCTTACCGTTCCGCCAGATGTACCCGGACGGCCTGTGCAAACTGGACGATCACACCTGGTCGAAGTGTATCGAGTTCGAGGATGTGAATTATCAGCTTGCAAAGCCTGACGACCAGACGGCGATCTTTGAAGCCCTCTGCGATATGTATAACGCCCATGACGCTTCTATCGGGATGCAGCTCTCCCTTGTGAGCCGCCGCATGAACCGGGAGGATTTTGTGAAGCGTATCGAGATCGCGGCGCAGGGAGATCACTTCGACCATATCCGTGAGCTTTACACGCAAATGCTCCGCAAGCAGCTTGAACGGGGCAACAACGGTCTTATCAAAACAAAGTACCTGACCCTCACCATCGAGGCACGGGACAGCAAAACCGCACGGGCACGATTTTCCCGGATCGTCATGGACGCCCTCAACCATTTCAAGGTCATGGGTGCTCTGGCAAAGGAGCTTGGCGGCAAGGAGTGGCTGGAAATGCTCCACGGCATCCTGCACCCGGACGGGGAACGGTTTGCCTTTGAATGGAGCTGGCTTGCCCCTTCCGGCCTGTCGGTCCAGGATTTTATCGCACCTTCTTCTTTCCGCTTCGGTGAAGCAAGGAAGTTCACGATGGCGGATAAATTCTGTGCCGTGTCCTTTCTGCAGATCAGCGCGCCGGAAATGGATGACCGTATGCTCACCGAGCTGCTGGATACGGATAGCGGGCTGCTTGTCAGCCTCCATATCCGCAGTATGGATCAGAACGAGGCGATCAAGACGGTCAAGCGGAAGATCACTGACATTGACAGTATGAAGATCGACGCGCAGAAAAAGGCGGTGCGGGAAGGTTTCGATATGGATATCATCCCCACCGACCTTGCCACCTACGCAGGCGAGGCAAAGAATATCCTCCGTGACCTGCAAAGCAGAAATGAGCGAATGTTCCTGATGACCTTCCTGGTGGTGAACTTTGCGGACAGCAAGCAAAAGCTGGAGAATGACCTTCTCCGTGCGGCAAGCGTGGCGCAGAAATATAACTGCTCCCTGGTGCGGCTGGACTTTCAGCAGGAGGACGGCTTCGTGTCGGCTCTGCCCCTGGGTGTCAACCGCATTAAGATACAGCGCGGACTTACCACTTCGGCAGTGGCGGTGTTCGTTCCCTTCACCACACAGGAGATTTTCCACGGCGGCGAAGCTCTCTACTACGGGCTTAATGCTACTTCCGGCAACATGATCCTTGCTGACCGCAAAAAGCTGAAAACGCCCAACGGCATGATCTTAGGTACGCCCGGCAGCGGCAAGAGTTTTTCCGCAAAGCGTTCCATCGTGGGTGTGTTCCTGAACACAAAGGACGATATCCTGATCTGCGACCCGGAGGCGGAATATTTTCCGCTGGTGAACCGTCTGGAAGGACAGGTCATCAAAATCTCTCCAACCAGTACGCAGTATGTGAACCCTATGGATATTAACCTCAATTACAGCGAGGACGATAACCCGCTGGCGCTGAAATCCGATTTTATCCTGTCATTCTGTGAACTGGCAGCAGGCGGACGAAACGGTCTGGAGCCGGTGGAAAAGACGGTCATTGACCGTGCCGTGCGGATCGTGTACCGCCCCTATATCGCAGACCCCCGCCCGGAGAATATGCCGCTGTTGGAAGATTTGTATGACGAGATCAAACGGCAGCCGGAGCCGGAGGCGCAGCGGATCGCGGCAGCGTTGGAACTGTATGTGCATGGCAGCCTGAATGTTTTTAACCACCGTACCAATGTGGATATCAACAACCGCATTGTCTGCTTCGATATCAAGGAGCTGGGAAAACAGCTCAAAAGCCTGGGTATGCTGGTGATCCAGGATCAGGTGTGGAACCGTGTTTCCCAAAACCGGGATCAGGGCAAATCCACCTGGTACTTCGTGGACGAGTTCCACCTTCTGCTGCGAGGCGAGGTTGGCGCCTGGAGCGTGGAGATTTGGAAACGCTTCCGCAAATGGGGCGGTATCCCCACGGGGATCACGCAGAACATCAAGGACCTGCTTTCCTCCCCGGAGATCGAGAACATCTTTGAAAACAGCGATTTTGTGTACCTTCTGAACCAGGCCAGCGGAGATAGAAAAATTCTCTGCGAGCGCCTGAATATCTCTAACCAGCAGGCGGCGCATATCAGCAACGCAGGCCCCGGCGAGGGGCTGATCTTCTTCGGTAATGTGATCCTGCCTTTTGTGGATGACTTCCCGAAGGACAATGAACTTTACAGCATTATGACGACAAAACTTGGTGAAACCGGGAAAGGAGAAAACGCACATGAATGATCCCCGCTATTTGCATACGGAAGAAAAACAGGAGGGCGAAACCTTCTTTGATGTGATGAATCGACTGATTGCCAGAAGCAAGGCGGTCACGGCGGATATGGAGGCGGTCCTTGCGGAGCTGGAAAGTGAGATCGAACCGTTCCGTGCGCCGAAGGACCATGAATAAACTGACCCATGTGAGCCTGTTTTCCGGCATTGGCGGTCTGGACCTGGCGGCGGAGGCTGCCGGGTTTGAAACCGTCTGCCAGTGTGAGTGGGCGGATTTTCCGCACGCCGTCCTCTCCGCACGATGGCCGGATGTTCCCAGGTTCCGGGATATTACTACTTTCACGAAGGAGGCGTTTTTTGAAAAAACAGGACTTGAAACAGTTACCGTTATCTCAGGCGGCTTTCCCTGTCAGCCCTTCTCCACCGCCGGAAAACGGAAGGGCTTTGCGGATGAACGCTACCTGTGGCCGGAAATGTGCCGCGTTATTACCGAGCTGCGGCCCCGTTGGGTGCTTGGGGAAAATGTTGCTGGCTTCATCAATATGGGGCTCGACAAAACGATCTTTGACCTGGCAAAAGCGGGATACGCTGTTCTCCCATTCGTATTTCCGGCTTGCGGCGTCGGCGCATGGCATGAGCGCCAGCGAACTTTTATCGTCGCGGCTGATGTTTCCCACACCCCTTGCCTCCGACAAGAACACCTGCAGGGACGCGGCCAACCTGGATGTGTACCTCTCCGACAACGGGATATTCCGCAAGGTGAACAAGAGCGGCGCGATCTGGAGCCTGAGCCTGTCGGCGGCGGTGTTCTATCTGACCCCGGCAGCGTCGGAGGGCTACCGCTCCACGCTGAAACCAGCGGCGTTTCGGAACAGCGCCCCGTCTGCCAACCTGTCATCCCAGGTGATCCGGCAGGAGCGGCCGATATCCGAGACGGCGGCGCTGAACCCGGATTGGGTGGAATGGCTCATGGGCTTCCCGCAGAAATGGACGGACGTATCCTCTGGGCCGCCGAACCAGAGGGAGTCCCCCGTATCACCGAAAACACCGCGGACCGCGCCCTACGGCTGAAAACCCTGGGCAACGCGGTCTGCCCGCCCCAGGCATATCCCATTTTCAAGTATATCTCTATGATCGAGACGGGCGAGTGCGTGAGCGTTTGCCCCTACGGAAAGGCAGGTGGTGACGCATGAAGGAATGGAAGGCCTCCGAGAAGGAGGCGCAGAAGATGACCCGCGACGGAGCCATTTCCGTCAACATGGTCACAGGCGAGACGAGCCATGTTTCAGACCGTGCGCCGGAGCAGGACTATTCCCCCTCCGGCGATTCCGCGGTGTTCGTTCACAGCGCGGCGGAGCGGCTGGATGACCGGCGCATCCACAAAAGCGAAAAGAAAAAGCGCCGGAAACAGCGCAGGTCCTATCGGGAGGGTACGGCGGCCAACGACCGTCCATCCTCCCGTTTGCAATTCACCGAGGAGGAACGCGCCGCGCCGGAGCTGCAAAAGGCGATCCGCAAATCCGACAAGGCGGCAGACAAGCTGGACGCGGTACGGGCCGCCGTCCCCGAAAAGCAGCCCTCGCTCCATCAGCCGGTGAATCCGCTGGCGCGGCCGTTACAGGAGATCGGCCACGCCGCCCATGCGAAGGTGCATGAGGTGGAACAGGAAAATGTCGGCGTGGAGGCGGGGCACCTGACGGAGCGCGGCATGGAAAAGGCTGTCCGCTACGGAAACCGCAAACTCCAAAACTGGCAGGCGGACCGCAAGCTGAAACCCTGGCGGGAGGTATCCAGCGCAGAGCAGGCGGCGATCCAGGCCAATGCGGATGCGCTGTATCAAAAGGCACTGCGGGAGAATCCGCAGCTTGCGGCCAGCAACCTCATTTCCCGGATGTGGCAGAAAAAGAAGCTGCAAAAGCAGTATGCCGCCGCATACCGGGCAGCGCATAGCGCCGGGGACGCGGCGGCAGCGGCGCAGACAGCAGCGAAGGGCGCAAAGAAAAGCGCGGACGCGGCGAAGAAGACCGGAGAGTTTGTTTCCAAACACAAAAAGGCGTTTTTGATTGTTGGCGGGATTGGCCTGCTGCTGATCATGCTGCTGGTGGTACCGCAATGCTGTTCTTCCATCTTCGGCGGAGGCGTGTCCAACATTGTGGCCTCCTCCTATCTCTCCGAGGATGCTGACCTGCTGGCGGCGGAGGCCGCCTACTGTGCGATGGAGGATGAATTGCGGGAATATCTGGGCACCTATGAGCAGACCCACGACTACGATGAGTATCATTTTGATCTGGACGAGATCAAGCACGATCCCTATGTGCTGCTGTCCATTCTGTCGGCGCTCCATGAGGGCCAGTTCACCATTGACCAGGTACAAGGCGATCTTCAAATGCTGTTCGACAAGCAATATATCCTTACCGAGACGGTCACTACGGAGACACGCTACCGCACAGAGATGAGAATGGACAGCGAGGGCAACGAGTACGAGGTGGACGTTCCGTACACATATTACATCTGCACCGTGGAACTTGAAAACTTCAATTTGAGCCATGTCCCCGTTTACATCAGGGCTACCGAAACGCTTTCCATGTACGCCGTGTATATGTCCACGCTGGGGAACCGTTCTGATCTTTTCCCGCCATTCGGGTATGTGGACAAGTACA
>ENA-UESD01003173-UESD01003173.1-human-gut-metagenome-genome-assembly--contig:-NODE-3173-length-10807-cov-6.786300_pt1 | contig 10807 bp, 10 predicted proteins | sample MGYA00242985_ERZ507986 | MGnify/ENA primary metagenome ERZ507986 (study PRJEB26167, sample SAMN06115408) | human gut metagenome | host: Homo sapiens | place: China:Guangxi | collected 2016-04-06...
TTGCGCGGGAGTCCGTTTACAGGAGTCTGTAGATGCGCTTGACGGCTTCGGACTGATCTATGCAAAAGAAGTTGCAGCATCCGGCGTGGTTCCGCAGATTTCAGCCGTATTCGGCAGCTGCGGCGGTGGACTGGCAGTGGTACCGGCACTTTCTGATTTTGCTTTTATCGAAGAATCCAAAGGAAAGATGTTTGTGAATTCTCCGAACGCAATTGACGGAAACCGCATCGAGAAGTGCGACACATCATCTGCGGCATTCCAGGCAGATGAGAACGGCTGCATCGACGCGACGGGAACAGAGGATGAGATTCTTACAGACATCCGTGAGCTGGTCGGCATGCTTCCGCTCAACAACGAGGGAGATGTCTACACAGACGAGTGTGCGGATGACCTGAACCGTGCATGCGAGAGCATGGATGCCATGAAGGGTGATCCGAGATATCTTCTCAGTGAGATTTCGGACAGCCATACATTCTTCGAGACAAAGGCAGGCTATGCCAGAGATATGGTGACCGGATTTATCAAGTTAAACGGTATGACGGTCGGCGCAGTTGCAAACTGCACAACGGTATACGACGAAGAGGGCAAAGAGAGCGAGAAGTTTGACAATGTTCTTTCTGCAAAGGGATGTGAGAAGGCAGCAGAGTTCGTATCTTTCTGCGATGCATTCGAGATTCCGGTACTGACTCTGACAAATGTCAAGGGCTACAAGGCATGCAAGTGCTCTGAAAAGCGTCTTGCAAAGGCACTTGCTCATCTGACCTCCGCATTTGCGGGAGCTACATGTCCGAAGGTGAACCTGATCACGGGAGAGGCATACGGTACCGCTTATGTTGCTATGAATTCCAAGTCTATCGGTGCGGATTTCGTATATGCATGGCCGGACGCAAAGGTCGGCATGATGGATGCGGATCTTGCAGTAAAGATCATGTACGCGGATGCATCTGCGGATGAGCTTGCAGAGAAGGCAAAGGAATATGATGCACTGCAGGGCAGCGTTATGACAGCAGCCAGAAGAGGCTATGTGGATCTGATCGTTGATCCGGCAGATACGAGAAAGTATCTGGTAGATGCGTTTGAACTGTTATACACAAAGTGTGCATATACACCGGACAAGAAACATGGAACAAAATAGAAAGGTGAAGTTTATGAAGAAAAAATTATCTCTTATACTTTGTCTTTGCTTTATGGCTCTGGGACTTGCAGCATGCGGAACATATCCGACAACGGTTGACTATTTCGGAATGACTTACGATGAACTGCAGAGCAGCATGGAACAGGAAGTTTCCGCGCTGGTTGGTCTTACGGACGACAACAGAACCTATATCCAGTCCTACGGCAGCGATACGGCAATGAAACTTGTCGAGAGCTGGGATGAGGCGACAAGTGATGTCGGCGCATATCAGGGACTTGGAGAATTCAATATCACAAAGGCACAGAAAACCTTAACAGTAGATCAGTATGTAGAGTATCAGAATCGTGAAGTCATCGTTTCTTACATCTATACATACAATTACGAGACCGAGCAGCCGGAGCTTACCGATGCAACCGCGGACAAGGTATATACGCTGGGTGAGAAGATGGAGAAGGCTGCGTTAAATACCCTGATGGGAATGGGAACCGTATTCGTGGTTCTGATCCTGATCAGCCTTATTATTTACTGTTTCCGCTTTATCTCTGTAATACAGAACAAGGCGGCCGGCAAGGGCAAGAAGAACGAGGCAGAGGCAGGCGCTGTGGTAGAGCAGATCGGACAGCGTGAAGAGCAGCTTACCGATGATCTTGAACTTGTGGCAGTTATTTCCGCAGCGGTTGCGGCAAGCACCGGTGCATCCGCGGATTCTTTCGTTGTGAGATCGATCCGCAGACGCTAATTCGTATAAATGAAAAGAAATCATATTAGGAGGATATTTCAATGAAAAGCTATACAATTACAGTAAACGGCAATGTATATGATGTAACCGTAGAAGAGAACGGCGCAGTGAGCGCACCGGCAGCAGCACCGAGACGTGCAGCAGCACCGGCGGCAGCACCTGCAGCAAAGCCGGCTGCTGCAGCAGGCGCAGGCAGCGTTAAGATTGAGGCAGGCGCAGCAGGAAAGGTATTCAAACTTGAGAAGTCTGTCGGCGACGCTGTTAAGAAGGGAGACAGCATCATGGTTCTTGAGATCATGAAGATGGAGACTCCGGTCGTTGCAACGCAGGACGGTACGGTAGCAAGTATCAACGTAAGTGTTGGAGATATGGTAGAAGCGGGCGCATTACTTGCAACATTAAACTAATTTAGGAGGAAGACAATGAGCTATTTTAGTGAGACAATGGGGAACCTCCTGCATCAGACCGCTTTCTTTAACCTTACCTGGGGAAATTTTGTGATGATCATTGTCGCATGCTTTTTCCTGTATCTGGCTATCGCGAAGGGGTTTGAGCCATTGCTTCTTGTTCCGATTGCATTCGGTATGCTGCTTGTAAATATCTATCCGGATATTTTTGCAGACCCGGAGCAGATGAGCAATGGTGTAGGTGGTTTATTCCACTACTTTTATGTGTTAGACGAGTGGTCAATCTTACCGTCTCTGATTTTCCTTGGAGTCGGTGCTATGACAGATTTCGGACCGCTGATTGCAAACCCGATCAGTTTCCTGCTTGGAGCTGCAGCTCAGTTCGGTATTTTCGGAGCGTACTTCCTTGCAATCATGATGGGCTTTAATGATAAGGCAGCAGCTGCTGTTTCCATCATCGGTGGAGCCGATGGACCGACCTCCATTTTCCTTGCCGGAAAGTTAGGACAGTCGGGACTGATGGGACCGATCGCTGTGGCGGCATATTCCTATATGGCGCTTGTGCCGATCATCCAGCCGCCAATTATGAAGCTGTTTACAACCAAAAAAGAGCGCGCCATCAAGATGGAGAACTTAAGACCGGGTTCCAAGCTGGAGAAGATTCTCTTCCCGATCGTGGTTACGGTGGTTGTATGTACGATTCTTCCGACGACAGCGCCGCTGGTTGGTATGCTGATGCTCGGTAACCTGTTCCGCGAGAGCGGTGTGGTCCGCCAGCTGACCGATACCGCATCCAACGCATTGATGTACATCGTAGTTATCCTGCTCGGTACTTCCGTAGGTGCATCTACGAGTGCGGAGGCGTTCTTAAATACAACGACATTAAAGATCGTTGCACTTGGACTGATTGCATTTATGTTCGGTACAGCAGCCGGTGTCCTGTTTGGTAAGCTGTTATGCTTCCTCACAAAGGGCAAGATCAATCCTCTGATCGGATCTGCCGGTGTATCTGCCGTTCCTATGGCAGCCCGTGTATCCCAGAAAGTCGGCGCGGAGGAAGATCCGACGAACTTCCTGCTGATGCATGCGATGGGACCGAACGTTGCCGGCGTTATCGGTACTGCAGTAGCAGCCGGTGTATTCATGGCAATTTTCGGAATTTAGTGAAAGAGTAAATGCCGTCATAGACGGATAGCGGTATCAAAGTATCCGCTGATAAGGAGGAAAAAATGTCAGAAGTTGTTAAAAAACCTTTAAAAATAACAGAGACGGTGCTGCGTGATGCGCACCAGTCTCTGATTGCGACAAGAATGACAACCGAGCAGATGCTTCCGATCGTAGACAAGATGGATAAGGTCGGATACAATGCGGTTGAGTGCTGGGGCGGTGCTACCTTCGATGCATGCCTTCGTTTCCTGAAGGAAGATCCGTGGGATCGTCTCCGCAAGTTAAGAGACGGATTTAAGAACACCAAGCTTCAGATGCTGTTTCGTGGACAGAACATCGTAGGATATCGGCCGTAGGCGGATGATGTAGTAGAGTATTTCGTACAGAAATCGATCGAAACCGGTATTGATATCATTCGTATTTTCGACTGCTTAAACGATGTCCGCAACCTGCAGACAGCCGTTACCGCATGTAACAAAGAGAAAGGACATGCACAGGTCGCATTATCCTATACACTTGGCGATGCCTACACTCTGGATTACTGGATGGAGATGGCGAAGAAGGTAGAGGATATGGGTGCTGATTCCTTATGTATCAAGGATATGGCAGGTCTTTTGGTTCCGACGAAGGCAACCGAGCTGATTCAGGCATTAAAGTCTGCAACCAACCTTCCGATCGAGCTCCATACACACTATACTTCCGGTGTCGCTTCCATGACATACATGAAGGCGGTTGAGGCAGGCTGTGACATTATCGATACAGCAATGTCTCCGTTCTCCATGGGAACCAGCCAGCCGGCAACCGAGGTTATGGTAGAGGCATTCAAGGGCACAGAGTTCGATACCGGTCTGGATCAGAACCTGTTAGCTGAGATCGCTGACTACTTCCGTCCGATGCGTGAGGAAGCGTTAGAGAGCGGTCTGATGAACCCGAAGGTTCTCGGCGTTAACATCAAGACTCTGTTATATCAGGTACCGGGTGGTATGTTATCCAACCTTCTGTCTCAGTTAAAAGAGCAGGGCAAGGAAGACAAGTTCGAGGAGGTTCTTGCAGAGGTTCCGCGTGTGCGTAAAGACCTCGGTGAGCCGCCACTTGTTACACCGTCCTCACAGATCGTTGGTACACAGGCTGTGTTCAACGTACTGATGGGAGAGCGCTACAAAGTGGCAACCAAGGAGACCAAAGACGTACTGCTTGGAAAGTACGGTCAGACTGTAAAACCGTTCAACCCGGAGATCGTAGACAAGGTACTTGGCGAGGAGAAGAAGAACGCCATTACCTGCCGTCCGGCAGATCTGCTTGAGCCGGAGCTGGATAAGATCGAGGCTGAGATGAAGCAGTGGAAGCAGCAGGATGAGGATGTACTGTCCTACGCACTGTTCCCGCAGGTTGCAACCGAATTCTTCAAGTACCGTGAGGCACAGCAGAAGAAGGTCGATGCAAGCGTCGCAGATACCAAGAACGGAGCATATCCGGTATAATCAAAAACAGTTAAAACAAAAATGGACTGAAAGGTGTGTTTATCAACGGTTCATCTGGTGAAGGCTACATGCTGACCGAAGAAGAACGTATGAAACTGGCAGAAGAATGGGTGAAAGCTGCTCCCGAAGGTTTCAAGGTAATTGTACACGTAGGAAGCTGCTGTGTAAAAGCAAGCAAAATGCTGGCCGAACATGCTCAGAAGATTGGTGCATGGGGTATCGGTGCCATGGCTCCTCCATTCCCGAAAATTGGTCGCATTGAAGAGCTGGTGAAATATTGTGAAGAAATTGCGGCTGGAGCCCCAAATCTTCCTTTCTATTATTATCACATTCCGGCATTCAATGGTGCTTTCTTACCGATGGTAGAATTACTGAAAGCTGTAGACGGACGTATTCCTAACTTCGCAGGTATCAAATATACATACGAAAGCATTTACGAATACAACCAGTGCCGCTTGTACAAGAACGGAAAATTCGACATGCTGCACGGTCAGGATGAAACAATTCTTCCATCATTAGCTATGGGTGGTGCACAAGGTGGTATCGGCGGTACAACTAACTATAACGGAATCAACCTGGTGGGCATCATCGACGCATGGAAAGCTGGTGACATCGAAAAAGCACGCGAACTGCAGAACTTCTCTCAGGATGTAATCAACGTGATTTGCCATTACCGCGGTAATATCGTTGGTGGTAAACGAATCATGAAGCTCATCGGGCTGGATTTAGGTAAGAACCGTACTCCGTTCCAAAATATGACAGACGAAGAAGAAGCACGCATGAAGGCAGAACTGGAAGCCATCAACTTCTTTGATCGTTGCAACAAATTCTAAATCCATTCTTATGTCTATAGAAACTTACGCTAAATATTGGGCTGAGAACTACAAAGAAGATCTCACCCATAACATCATGCCATTTTGGTTAAAGAATGGTCTTGACAAAGAACACGGTGGCATATACACCTGCGTGGCTCGTAACGGTCAACTTATTGACACCACTAAATCGGTCTGGTTTCAGGGACGCTTTGCTTTCATTTGCTCGTACGCATATAACAATATAGAAAAAAATCCTGAATGGCTGGATGCTGCCAAGCTTACACTCGACTTTATTGAAAAGCATTGCTTCGATACTGATGGAAGAATGTATTTCGAGGTAGCAGCAGACGGAACTCCGCTCCGGAAAAGAAGATATGTATTTTCTGAGAGTTTTGCCGCCATCGCCATGTCGGAATATGCACTGGCTACCGGTAATAAAGAATATGCCCAAAAAGCACTTGATTTGTTCAAGCGCATGCGCCACTTCCTGAATACTCCAGGTATACTTGAACCGAAATATTTACCTACGGTTCAGGCACAAGGACATTCCATTACCATGATTATGGTCAATGTGGCTTCCAGTATCAAGAAAGTAATTTCAGATCCTGAACTCGATGCACAGATTGAAGAATCCATTTATGCATTGAAAAACTATTTCATGCATTCTGAATTCAAGGCTTTGCTGGAAATGGTTGGCCCTAAAGGAGAATTTATCGATACAATGAATGGCCGTACCATCAATCCGGGACATTGTATCGAGACCTCTTGGTTCCTGTTCGATGTAGCACGTAACATGAACAATAACAAAGAACTCATTGACATGGCCCTAACCATTCTTGACTGGTCTTGGGAATGGGGATGGGACAAACAGTATGGTGGCATCATCAATTTCAAGGATTGCAAGAATCTTCCTCCACAGGATTATTCACAAGACATGAAATTCTGGTGGCCACAAACAGAAGCCATCATTGCCAACTTATATGCATATAAACTGACCAAGGACGAGAAATACCTGAAACGTCACAAACAAATCAGTGATTGGACGTATGCTCATTTCCCTGACAGTGAATTTGGAGAATGGTACGGGTACCTGCATCGTGACGGTACAGTAGCTCAACCTGCGAAAGGTAACCTCTTTAAAGGTCCTTTCCATATTCCAAGAATGATGATAAAAGGATATACATTATGTAAAGAAATACTTGCCGGAGAATAATCCGGCAAGTTACATTGCTAACTGAATAACCATAATATATGAAAAACTCAAAAATTTATCCGTGGATTGTAGTAGGCCTACTATGGGGAGTGGCATTGCTTAACTATATGGACCGACAAATGCTTAGCACCATGAAAGATGCGATGCAGGTTGACATTGTAGAACTGCAATCAGCTACCAACTTCGGCTATCTGATGGCAATCTTTCTCTGGATTTACGCACTGATGAGTCCCGTTTCAGGCGTCATAGCTGACCGTTTGAACCGCAAATGGCTGATTGTTGGAAGTTTGTTCGTATGGTCTTCCGTAACTTATCTGATGGGAATAGCCGAAACATTCAATCAGGTTGTCTGGCTACGTGCCTTAATGGGAGTGAGCGAAGCACTCTACATCCCTGCCGGACTTTCCTTGATTGCAGACTATCATACTGGAAAATCCCGTTCTTTGGCCGTAGGTATCCATATGACAGGTTTGTACACAGGACAAGCCATCGGAGGATTCGGAGCAACCGTAGCCGATGCCTTTTCCTGGCACACCACTTTCCATTGGTTCGGTATCATCGGAATTGCCTATGCCGTAATTCTGATGTTATTTTTACATGACAAAAAAACAGAAATTCTTCCTACAGAAAAACTTCAAGCCAATCCACAAAAAGAGAAAGAGAGCGTCTTTACCAGTCTAAAATCCTTGCTAACCAACGTAGCTTTCTGGGTAATCTTGCTCTACTTTGCAGCCCCAAGCCTTCCCGGGTGGGCTACCAAAAACTGGCTTCCGACCTTGTTTGCTGAAAACCTTGATTTACCCATGTCACAAGCCGGACCTATTTCTACTATAACCATCGCCGTATCTTCATTCATCGGAGTTCTTATTGGCGGTCCTTTATCGGATAAATGGGTGCAGAAAAATCTACGCGGACGTGTATATACCGGAGCCATCGGTTTGGGATTGACCATTCCATCACTACTTTTATTAGGATTCGGACATAATCTGGTAGCAGTAGTAGGTGCCGGGCTGCTGTTTGGTATCGGTTATGGAATCTTTGATACTAATAACATGCCTATCCTCTGTCAGTTTGTATCTCACAAACAACGGGCTACTGCCTATGGAGTGATGAATATGATTGGTGTATCTGCCGGTGCTTTCATTACTCATCTTTTAGGAAGATGGGGTGATAGCGGCAATTTAGGAGCCGGTTTTGCCATGCTAGCTATCGTGGTAGCTATTGCTCTTGGCGTACAGTTGTATTTCTTACGTCCTAAAACAGACAATATGGAATAACTAAAAACTTTTATATATTATGATTGTTTCCAATTTACAAAATAGTAGCAGAATTGAACCGCTACATCCTTTATTTAAACAATTGTTCGATTATGTAAAGAGTCACGACTTATTGCATACACCATGTGGAAGAATAGAACTGGATGGAGATAACCTGTTTATCAACAACGTTAACCCCACATGCGTGAAAGAATCTGAACAGGTTCTGGAAGTACATCGTGATTACATTGATATACATATTCTTTTGGAAGGGAAAGAACGTATCGGTTGGAAAGCCATTGAAGATGTAAACCAACTGAAACAAGCGTATCAGAAAGAAGGTGATTGTGCACTCTATTCAGATGTACCTACAACCTTTGTTGATTTGCTTCCCGGACAATTTGCCATTGTATATCCGGAAGACCCACATGCCCCTGTAATTGGAGAAGGAAAAATAAGAAAACTTATAGCTAAAGTAAAAATCTAAACCAGCAACTGCATTATGAAAAAACTATTATCCTTATGTATCGGAATGCTTTCCATCGGTCTGCACGCTGCTGATACTGTCTTTGTTAAAACCCCACAAGTACCGATATTAATAGAAAGACATGATAATGTCTTGGCTTATCTGCGTCTCGATGCCAAAGAAACAAAGACCCTTGACAATGTCACTATCACCTTCGACAAGAACGTACCTTTGTCACAAATCAAAGCTATTAAATTGTATTATGGAGGAACAGATGCTCCACAAGACAGAGGAAAAAAACGCTTTGCACCCGTAGAATACATTTCCAGCAACAATCCGGGGCAAACCCTTTCTGCTAATCCATCTTATTCTATAAAAAAGGCAGAAATAACACCTAAAACCAATACGCTGACACTGGAAGGAAAACAGAACCTCTTTCCTGGATATAATTTCTTCTGGATCAGTATCGAAATGCAACCAACAGCTTCACTACACACAAAAATCTGTGCAGAAGTAACTCAGGTAAAAGGTGATGGGAAAATTATACCCACAAAAAATACGACAGAACAGAAAGTCGTACAAAGAATGGCAGTAGGAGTTCGCCATGCAGGTGATGACGGTTCAGCAGCTTTCCGTATTCCAGGGCTGGTTACTACAAATAAAGGTACTCTCTTGGGAGTATACGATGTGCGTTACAACAGCAGTGTAGATTTGCAGGAACATATCGACATAGGCCTCAGCCGCAGTACAGACGGAGGAAAAACATGGGAAAAAATGTGTTTACCTCTATCATTCAAAGAATACGGTGGACTTCCTTCAGCTCAGAATGGTGTAGGCGACCCTTCTATCTTGGTAGACACCAAAACCAACACCGTATGGATTGTAGCGGCATGGACACACGGAATGGGTAACCAAAGAGCATGGTGGAGTTCACATCAGGGAATGGACTTGAACCATACCGCTCAATTGGTACTCGCTAAAAGTACAGATGATGGAAAAACATGGTCTGAACCAATCAATATTACCGAACAAGTGAAGCTTCCGGAATGGTATTTCTTATTGCAAGGCCCGGGACGAGGCATCACAATGGAAGATGGTACATTGGTATTCCCCATTCAGTTTATCGACAAAACCCGAATCCCCAATGCGGGTATCATGTATAGCAAAGACCGTGGAGAAACATGGACCATACACCACCATGCACGTACTAATACCACAGAAGCACAAGTGGCAGAGCTTGAACCTGGCACTTTAATGCTGAACATGAGAGATAACCGAGGAGGAAGCCGGGCCGTTTATACCACACAAGATTTAGGTAAGACTTGGAAGGAACACGAATCATCCCGTACTGCTTTGATAGAGCCCGTATGTATGGCCAGTCTGATCAGTGTAAAAGCGAAAGATAATGTATTGGGTAAAGACCTTTTAATTTTCTCCAACCCCAATTCTACAAATGCCCGTAAAGACATGACGATTAAAATCAGCATGGATGGAGGAAATACCTGGAGTTCGGAACATCAGCTTCTGTTAGATGAGGGATACAATTGGGGATATTCCTGCCTGACAATGATAGATAAAGAAACTATCGGTATATTGTATGAAAGCAGTGTAGCTCACATGACTTTCCAAAGCATTAAACTGAAAGATATTATAAAATAATTTATTATATAAAGATTTCAATAAAAAAGGGGATATCAATTATGATATCCCCTTTTTTATTGCTGAATATCAGCATATATAAATAACATTCTTATCATTATACGTATAATCAGAATCACAATAAAAGAAATTCAACTTTATAAACTATCGGTAAAAACAAAAATACAACACAAATAAAATCGGTATTTCATAAAATATTTTATCAAATAATTGTGACATCAAATTTTTATTTCTGAAGTGATTTAAACTTATGTATATCAATTAAAATGTTGTCAAACAGCGTACAAATAGAATTATTCATTATATTATGGGTGACCAAACTCATTCATAATAAACAACCTATGTACGCTGTATTGGACAAAGATACGATAAAAAACGAAATACTTCCTCATCTTTCTGTGGCAAAACGCGGTTTTCAATCAAAAAGTAGTCTGATTGAAGTCATCAATGCCATTCTCTATAAGTTAAA